>OGPN01000914.1_pt1 | contig 20306 bp, 16 predicted proteins | sample 1552941 | NCBI WGS metagenome assembly OGPN01 (sample SAMEA2580220, study PRJEB22360) | human gut metagenome | biome: human gut; feature: human-associated habitat; material: faeces | place: Denmark | collected 2008/2010
TTTCAAGAGCAAAAGCTACTTCTAAAAGTTCTTTTTCACTGATGCCATCTGCCGGAAAAATATCCGTTACTTTCGGTTGGCCAGTTGTAATCGTTCCGGTCTTATCTAAGGCAACAATATCGACTTTGCCTGCTTCTTCTAAAGATACCGCCGTCTTAAATAAAATACCATTCTTTGCACCAACGCCATTACCAACCATAATCGCTACTGGTGTCGCAAGACCTAACGCACAGGGACAACTGATCACAAGAACAGAAATACCTCTTGCAAGGGCAAATCCAACTGTCTGTCCGGCAAGAAGCCAGCCAATAATCGTGATAACCGCAATCGTAATAACTGCCGGTACAAAAATACCAGACACTTTATCAGCAATCTTGGCGATAGGCGCTTTTGTTGCTGCTGCATCACTTACCATCTTAATAATCTGGGAAAGGGTTGTATCCTCTCCTACTCTTGTAGCCTCACATTTTAAAAATCCGGATTGGTTAATTGTTGCTGCAGAAACATTGTCTCCTTCTGCCTTATCTACTGGAATACTCTCTCCAGTAAGAGCTGCCTCATCAATTGCACTGTTTCCTTCAAGAACAATACCATCTACCGGTATACTCTCGCCCGGTTTTACAAGAAAAATATCGCCCTTTTTCACTTGTTCTGCGGAAATGATCTGTTCCTGACCATTACGAACAACGGTAGCCATCTTCGGAGCAAGATTCATAAGACTTTTTAATGCATCTGTTGTCTTTCCTTTTGAATATGCCTCTAATGTTTTACCAAGAGTAATCAGTGTAAGAATCATGGCAGCAGATTCAAAATAGAATTCATGCATATAGCTCATAACAAGCTTATTATTACCTGCAGTCTGTGCTACCGTCATTGCGAACAAGGCATACGTACTATAGCTAAATGCTGCCGTTGCCCCCATCGCAACCAGGGTATCCATATTCGGTGCCCTGTGAATAAGGCTTGTAAATCCACTGATAAAGAAACGCTGATTGATTACCATAATAATTACGGTAAATAAAAGCTGTGCAAGCCCCATGCCTACATGATTATTATTTAAAAATCCCGGCAATGGCCAGTTCCACATCATATGTCCCATGGAAAGGTACATAAGTGGCATTAAAAAGATAAGAGAAATAATTAATCTCTTTGATAGCTTTGGTGTTTCTGTATCTGCCAGAGCTTCCGCTCCCTGACTACTCTCTTTCTCGGCTCCTTTTACAGAAGCATGGTAACCGGCCTTTTCTACTGCAGCAACAATATCTGTTGAAAGAGCTGTTCCCTCTACTCCCATAGAATTCGTTAAAAGACTCACCGAAACACTTGTAACACCAGGCACTTTAGAGACCACTTTCTCTACACGCGCCTGACATGCGGCACAAGTCATTCCGGTTACGTTATACTGCTCCATCTGTTTTTATCCTCCTGTCAAATTTATTATTATGTTTTTACAAATATATCTTTATATCATGAATTCAAGAATGCCCCGGTATTCTTGCTGCGAGATGCGCGTCATGCGAGGTGGGAATCATCTCACATCTGATATACCTAAAAAACGATACTTTCTTCTGAATGATTAAATTACTGAAAATTGTTACTTCATAAGCTTCTGCAATGTGGATACTAATTCTTCCACAACCTCATCATTTCCCGCCTGAATATTTTCTTTTACACAGGTACGGATATGATTTGCAATCAATACTTTATTAAAGCTATTCAATGCTGCATTAATTGCAGATACCTGTGTAAGAATATCAATACAGTACGCATCATTCTCTAACATAGAACGAACCCCTCGAACTTGTCCTTCAATACGGCTTAGACGATTAATAAGATCTTTATATTCTTTGTCTGAACGTTCTTTTGTCTTGTGATGACAACAACATTCTTTTTTTTCTTCCATGTGATTTCCTCCTTTACGTTTGATATTATATACCCTGTTAGGGTATATTTCAAGATGTTTATTTGAGAAAATGTTGCAGTTATATAGACAATCTTGTTTTATATAACTTATAAAATGAATCAATTTTTCTAATATCATTGATAAAATCCCTAAAATAGCATATAATAATTTTAGGGACTAACTATTAAAATAGGAGGTAATACTATGATTACAACAACAGCAACTGATATTCAAAATAACTTTGGTAAATATTTAAAAGCTGTCCAAGAAGGTAATGAAATTATTATTTTAAAGAAAGGAAAAGAAGTCGCCAGATTAATTTCAAAAGACACAGGTATTTCTTTCTTGACTGATTCTTTAACTGGAATTCTAAAAAAAGATTATAACGAAAAGGATATCCGCGCAGAAAGGATTGCAGAAAAATATGAAAATATTGATTGATACAAATGTAATCCTTGATGTATTATGTGACAGAACTGATTTTGTAGAAAGCTCTTCAAAAATCTGGAAGTTATGTGAAGTAGAAAAAATTGATGGATATATTTCAGCATTGTCTATTCCAAATATTGTTTATATTTTGAGAAAAGAATTAACACCAGAAAAAACTCAGCAAATTATTGAACAGCTGTTTATGATTTTTCATATTGCTGATCTAAAGTCTTCTGATATAAGAAAAGCGGCGAATATGAAAACTTCTGATTATGAAGATGCGATTCAAATGGTATGCGCACAGCGAATGAAAGTAGATTTTATTGTAACTCGTAATATCAAGGATTTTATCGAAAGTAAAGTACCTGCTATGAAACCTGATGAATTATTAGAACGGATATGATATAAAGAAAGGAGACATTCCACAAATGTGGTGCCTCCTTTTCATTTGACAATTAATCTTCTTTTTCAACCTTACGGTTTTCTCTATTAGCAATCTCTTCTTTGATTGCAGCTAAGAAGTCATCTAACTTCATCTGTCCTTCATCACCTTTGAATCGGCTTCTTACTGATACAGCTTCGTTTTCTTCTTCTTTTCCACCAACAACTAACATATATGGAATCTTCTGAAGCTGTGCTTCACGGATCTTGTATCCCATTTTCTCAGCTCTTGTATCAATGTCTGCACGGATTCCTGCTGCCTTTAATGTATCAAGTACTTTATTAGCATAATCTAAATGCTTATCAGAGATAGGAATCACTTCAACCTGTACTGGAGCTAACCATGTAGGGAAAGCACCTGCAAAATGCTCAATCAAAATACCGATAAAACGCTCGATAGATCCAAATGCAACACGGTGGATCATGATTGGACGATGTTTCTCTCCATCTGCTCCTGTGTAGTGAAGGTCAAAACGTAATGGGAGCTGGAAGTCAAGCTGGATCGTTCCACACTGCCATGTTCTTCCGATAGAATCCTCTAAGTGGAAATCAATCTTAGGTCCGTAGAATGCTCCGTCTCCTTCATTTACCACATAATCAAGTCCAAGATCATCTAAAGCTGCACGAAGAGAATCTGTTGCAAGTTCCCAATCTTCGTCACTTCCCATGCTGTCATCTGGACGAGTAGAAAGTTCTACATGATACTTAAATCCAAATAAATTGTAAACCTGATCGATCAATCCTGCAACACCTTTGATCTCATCTTTGATCTGATCTGGTGTCATAAAGATATGTGCATCATCCTGTGTAAAACAACGAACACGCATTAATCCATGTAACTGACCAGATTTTTCATGACGATGTACTAAACCTAATTCTCCCATTCTTAATGGAAGATCTCTATATGAACGTGGTTCAGAATCATAAACAAGAACTCCACCTGGGCAGTTCATAGGTTTGATTGCAAAATCCTGATCATCAATAACTGTTGTATACATATTTTCTTTGTAATGATCCCAATGTCCTGATGTTTCCCATAAATGACGACTTAACATGATAGGTGTTGAGATTTCAACGTATCCTGCTTTCTGATGAATTTCACGCCAGTAGTCTAATAATGTGTTTTTAAGAACCATACCTTTTGGAAGGAAGAATGGGAATCCAGGTCCTTCTTCTCTCATCATAAACAGACCAAGTTCTTTTCCAAGTTTACGATGATCACGCTTTCTAGCCTCTTCCATCATTGTAAGGTATGCATCTAATTCTGCTTTCTTTGTAAATGCAGTACCATAGATTCTTGTAAGCATCTGATTATGCTCATCTCCACGCCAGTAAGCACCTGCAATACTTGTAAGTTTGAATGCTTTCACTGGTTTTGTAGTCATTAAGTGAGGTCCTGCACAAAGATCAACAAATTCACCCTGCTGATAGAAGCTGATCACAGAATCTTCTGGAAGATCTTCAATCAATTCTACTTTGTAAGGTTCGTTTCTTTCTTTCATAAATGCAATCGCTTCATCTCTAGGTTTTGTAAAGCTTGTGATTTCAAGATTTTCTTTGACGATCTTCTTCATTTCTTTTTCAATCTTCTCAAGGTCTTCCTGTGTAAATGGAGTATCTTTCTCCATATCATAGTAGAAACCATTGTCGATAGAAGGTCCGATCGCAAGTTTTGTTTCTGGATATAAACGTTTTACTGCCTGAGCTAAAATATGGGATGCTGTATGACGGAATGCGTGTTTTCCTTCATCAGAATCAAATGTTAAGATATTTAATTCGCAGTCTTTGTCAATGACAGTTCTAAGGTCAACAACTTCTCCATCAACCTCACCCGCACAGGCAACTCTTGCCAGTCCTTCACTGATATCTTTTGCAATATCAATGACAGACATATTGTTTTCATACTCTTTTACAGATCCATCTTTTAATGTAATCTTCATCTTCTTATTCATCCTTTCTTGATATATAACGTTTTATTTATCCTGTCACAATTCTCTATAGATTTCTTCTATAATAAATCTATAACAGAAATAAAAAATCCCATGGACTAATAAAAATCCATGGGACGAGTTATCGCGGTTCCACCCTGGTTATCTGTTTCATATCCTTTGATCATAAACTCCAGAAACAGATCACTTGATCGACGATTAACGGTGTCAGCCGGGCTGGTTTACAGCCACTCCGAGGTGGTCTTCCTTTGTTTGTCTGCTTAGGATACTTTCAGCAAATGTATCCCTCTCTGGAAGCTTTCCACAAAGTACTCTTCTCATCAACGTTTTCTTCTTTTTGATTTCTTGTAAATTATAGCATTGTGATTCTATAAAATCAATACAAAAATAGAAAATTATAAACGATTCATTAATAAATAAGCATTCTTTACAACTGCTGCCGCCCATTCTCCGCCAACACAGTAATGTTTGTTCACTGCTGCCGCAGAAGTTCCAACATAGTAACTTCCACCTGATGTCAGGTATTTTTCATGTAAAGTTTCTGCAGTTGCTAAAAGTCCTGCTTCTTTCGTTGATTTGTTAATTCCTTTTGCATGATCCGATGTTACACCATATCCAGTCAGATTATTATCTTCCCTCGCACGGCGGCTCGTGCCCCATGCACTTTCATGTGCAGCGATTCCCATCAAAAAGACTGCATTCACATGATATTTTTCTTCCGCCTTGACATAAGCTTTCGCATCATCATACAAAGCAGTTCCTTCCAAGATATGTTTGGCGTCTGAAACTGTGATATGACTTAGAGCACTGACATCATTTGGATTAAAATATCTTGTCTGTTCCTCTTTTTTGATCTCTCCTTTGAACTTCTTGATCTGCTTCTTGATCGTCTGAACCTTTTCTTCCATTGGTTTGATCGGAAGTATCTGTTCGTTCTTTAAATACTGATCAAGCTGAATCGTTTTATTCTTATCAAGCAAAGTCTCAAAGTCCGGATGATTGATTCCAAAGACATATTTGCTTGCGATCGTTCTCAGATTCTCATCTCCAAATAAATCTGCAAGCTCATATAAATCTTCTCTTAACTGCTCATCTTTTTTAGAAATCTTCATAGAAGGAGTGATCTCCTGACCATATAAAGCAATCTCCGCCTTGGAATTTGCTGTATACTTTTTGTAAAATTCATTTATAGATCGTGCTTTTTGCTGTTCCAGGCGAATCTCTTCCTCAATCTTTGCTTTTTGTTTTTTCAGCTGTTTCACTTTCGCCTGTTTATCCTTGATCCTTCCTTCGATCGTATCCGAAGAACTCTTACTGATCACTTGTGTTGGCATTGGAATGACTTTGTTTTCTTCCTTTTTCTTTGATTTTATCTTCTTTGTCTTAGTATGTTTCTTGCTTGTTGTCTTTTTCTTCTGTTGTTCTTTACTTTGCGTTCTTTTTGTTTCTTGCACCGTTGCTGCTGTTTCGGTAGAAACTTCTGTTGTCACTGCCTGATCGGTCTGTGTATCATCTGCATAAACCGGTATTACAGAGATTGTCATAATCGCGCATACAAATGCTGTCATAATCTTACGTCTCATGATCGCTTCCTCCCTTTGTTTGAACATTGTTATGACATGATCATCTTTCTAATACTCAATTTTATCTGGTGATTTCTACCTTACTCCTTTTTGTATAAAAATTCAAGTACGCAGTGTTACGTACTTGTAAATTTTTTATTCTTTATGATGCAGGAAACAACCTTCCTCATGTGAGTCAACCACTCCCACTGCCTGCAGATAGGAATAAATGATCGTTGTACCGACAAATTTCATTCCACGTTTCTTTAAATCCTTTGAAATCTGGTCAGATAATTCTGAGGATGTTTTTTCCGTCTCATGAATGATCTTATGATCTGTAAACTTCCATAAATATTCAGAAAAGGTTCCGTATTCTTCCTGAATTTTCATAAAAATAGTCGCATTTGATACGGCAGCAGATATTTTTCTTTGGTTTCTTATAATCCCTTTATTTTCTTTTAATTGTGCTTGTTTCTCCTCATCATATGCACTCACTTTATATACATCAAAATCATCAAACGCTTCTCTGAACGCTTCTCGTTTATTTAACACACACTCCCACGATAATCCTGCCTGAAACGATTCCAAGATCAGCATTTCAAACAATTTATGGTCATCATAGACAGGCACTCCCCATTCTTTATCGTGATAATCAATATATATCGAATTCTTTGGATTAGCCCAACTGCATCTGTCTTTTCCATCGTGATATTTCATAAAAATGTCTTCCTCCATTATGTTTATTATAGTATAACTGACATCTTTGTCAGATCATCTAAAATCCACATTCACAACCACAATCTCCGCTTTCGTTCCGACCCTCATATTCGGGCCAAATAAACCAACACCTGAAGTTACGATCTGATGCGCATTTCCAACCTTACGATATCCATACGGATTCTTCCAAAACAAATGAATTGTAATATTCCCAGGGAACAGCTGTCCATCATGCGTATGCCCGCAAAGATCAATGTCTACTCCTGCCTGATTTAACTCTTCCAACTGCCTTGGCTCATGATCCAGTACGATCACAGGCTTTTTAAGATCCATTCCATTTACCAGTTCTTTTGGAGTCTTACGTCTGCTGATCCCACGGCCTACTTTCTCAGCATCTGGTCTTCCATAGAGATAAAAGCTTTGATCAATACAGACAGATTCATCTCTTAATAACTTCATTCCTGCCCTTTTTACAAATTCATCCATTCTTGGATCGCTGACCTTTTTCTTCTGGCCTCTGCCAAACGTAAATCCTGCAAGAATCTTTTCATCAATATCATGATTTCCATAAACTGCATAAACACCGTATTGACTCTTTAGCTGTCGAAATATCTTAACCAACTGATCTGGATCATCTAATGCATCATATTCATTATCAAAAATGTCTCCTGCGACCACGATCAAATCTGGACTTTGCTGATTTACTTTCATTACCATCTGTTTCATCTGAGAACATCCAATATTGTATCCAAGATGAAGATCTGCAAGTAAAATGATCTTTAGCTTTTTATGATTTCCTGCTTTTTTATGTATCGTTACGTGGTAGCTTGTTGTCCTGATATTCCTTGCATTACACACTCCGTAAAAACTGGTTGATACGATCAAGATCATACAAATGCTTCCAACAATCCTAAAAACTTTTGGTGTCCGAAACTTTTTCTGATCTGCTTTTACAAAATAGATTAAGATTATGCGGATCAGATCCGCAATAAGGATCGTAAGCGCCAAATACATCAAAACACCCATCCAGTAATTACTGATCAGTTTCATAGCTCGCCGTATCGTTCCTTGTGGAAACAAAAATGCGATCAGAATACTGAATGCAAGAAATACATAGATCATGGCCAAAACTGCTTTGATCCATTTCTTTTTAAAATAAACATGACAAGTCTCTAACCATTTCAATATTCGGAATAAAAAATAGACATTTAACAGCAGATAAAGTGGTGCTAAATATATTGCGATCATCTTATTTTCTGCACCCTCTTTCTTACTATATTTTTATTGATTTTTTATCAAATTCATTGTAATCGGATAAACTGTCGCCTGGTTTGTCAATGGATCTCGATTCTGATAATCAAACAATAGGATGGTTTTTGTTTCTTTAAAATCTTCATTTACCGCATGATCGAATTGTTCCATATGGGAAAATTTCCGCATATTCTTTTGTCCAAAATATGCAAGTCGTTCATCTTTTAATAAAATCTCTTCGTTGATATAACGAAGCTCGTCCTTTTGTAATGTATAATCTCCTGCAAAATCCGGACGTTTCTTTACATTTTCACGAAGATATAAGTCATACGTTAACAACTCTTTATATAATACAAGATTCTCTTCTGCTGTAATGGTTTGTATAAATTCATATAAGATTTCAAATCGGGCAATCCGGCTGTGGCTGACCTTGTCATAACCTTTCTCCTCATAAAATCTGGCAAGTGTATCATATAAAGCAAATGCAGTGTCAAATTCTTTTTCCAACAACCGCAAGGTGTTCGAAAACTGGCTGCTATTATAATAAACTTCCACCATTTCTTCCACTTTCTTTAAAACCAGTACATCTTCATAAGGCAGCCATTTTGTATAAAGGACTTCATAAGGCGGTGTATCTTTATAAACAAGCCCATAGTTCTCTTTTTGTTTTTCCATATAAGAACCTTTTAATACTTTTAAAAAGCCTAACTGTAATTGTTCTGGACGTACTTCATAAACATCCTGAAATGACTGTTTAAAACTTTCAAGATCTTCATAGGGCAGTCCTGCGATCAGATCCAAATGTTGATGTATATTATGTCCAGCATTGATCCTTGTTACGATATCTGCAACTTTCTTAAAATCCATTTTCCTGTGAATCTCAGTGATCGTATCGATGTTCGTTGACTGAACGCCAATCTCTAACTGAATCAGTCCCGGACGCATATCAGAGATCAATTCAATTTCATCATCCTTTAAGACATCTGCTGCCACTTCAAAATGGAAATTGGTAATGCCGTTATCATGTTCCTTTATATAACGCCAGATTTCCATTGCATGATCATGTCGACAGTTAAAGGTACGATCGACAAATTTGACCTGTGGCACTTTATGATCTAAGAAAAACTGTAATTCCTTTTTGACAAGAGAAAGATTTCGGAAGCGCAGGCATTTATCGATCGAAGATAAACAATAACTACATGAAAATGGACAGCCCCTGCTTGATTCATAGTAGATGATCTTATGTTCAAAATCTTCAATATGTTCATACACAAATGGAACTTTACTTAAGTCCATCACTGGACGCCATGGTGTTTCTACGATCTCATCTTCATTTCTATAAGTTAGTCCAGGAATCTTGCTAAGATCATCTCTCTTTCCATGATAATGATCAAGCACTTCAAGGAATGTAACTTCTCCTTCCCCTTTCATCACACCCGTTACCTGTGGAAGTCGTCTTAAAACTTCTCTGGAATCATAGGAAACTTCTGGTCCTCCAAGCCAGATTGGAACATCCGGCAGTAGTTTATGGATTTCCCTGATCACACGTTCTATGTATTCAATATTCCAGATATAACAGGAAAAGCAAAGGATATCTGGATGTTTCTGATACAGACTCATCAGGATATCATCCACCTGCTGATTGATCGTATATTCTGCAATCTCGACTTCATCGATATATGGCTTTGCGTAGGCACGAAGGCAGTAAACTGCAAGGTTCGAATGAATGTATTTCGAATTGATCGCTGTTAATATTGTGTGTTTCTTTGTCATATTATTTATCTCGCACTTTCTTTATTTTGTTTCATTCTGAATATCTTTTTGTTTTGTCTTACTCTGAAAATAGATAAACGAATCCGCCGCATCAAGAATATCACTAAATTCATCTCTTGGTGCGATCTCAATATATTTCTTTAATAAATCTTTCTCTTCTTTTTTATATCTTCCATAAAAAATGTCAAACAGATTATGACCCCGCATATAGGTTTTGATCTCTTCCATATGTTCTTTCATATCTTGCGGTGATGTAAAATCACGTCCCATCATCTGTATCAAATGAACTCCACTTTTGATCCTATGCAGATATTCTCTCCATTTATCATATAAAATCTCATAAAAAGCATCTTCAGATTCTATAACTCCAAGTTTTGACATGATCTCTGGATTTAAAAAATAATTTTCAAAAGAATAATATTTTAAGATCAATACATTTTTTCTTGTCACTTTTGGTAAATGATCAACATCCACAAGATTTCTCTCATCATAATATTTACAAAGCTGTCTTCCAAGCATATCTCGATCCTTACCATCACTATCACGGATCATTAAAAAACGATCCTTCATATAAAGCTGATTTATATATTTTAAGTTGGCATACGTCTTGATATTGGTACAGCTGTTTGTTGTCAGGATCGCTACACGATTTAATCTGCCGTCTTCATCATAAATTTCAGAATAATAATGATTTAACAACAATGGCAAACGGTATTTATCTTGTTTTCCTTCTACGATAAAAACAAAATCAACATTCATAAGATCGGAAGCATTATATCCAAGATCGTCTAATACCGAACTAATGTTCGTTTTCTTCTTTGCAACAGAATATGAATCTTCATCCAATATGATCTGACATAATTGTCTACTGCTAAAATTGGCTAATAAATGTGGAGAATGTGTTGTAAAGATCACCTGATTCTTCTGTGCCAGACGATAAAGGATCTCACTGGCTGTCTTTTGCAGTTGTGGATGCAAAAACATCTCTGGTTCCTCTACCAGAATGATCGATGAAAGACTATTCTCATCCATTACATAAGCTTCCAGAAGAGAAAGCATATAAATACTTTTCATTCCACGCCCCAATCGTTCCACAGAAATTGAAATATCACGTTCTTTGTTATAAGCCTCTGCATTAACTTGAAGCATCTGATCAACATCATAATTCATAGAAAAAATGATATCCTCAAATCCGCCGTTCTTATGGAAGCTCTCATTAATACGTTTCTCAAACTGGTCAATGTTCATCTCATACAATTTATATTCAAATAACTTTGCAGCCTCAAATGCATTCAGCTCTTTTGGACTCTTCTGATTGATCAGACCGATACACTGAAAACAATGAGTACATGGTTTCACAGGATCAAACATACAGCAGTTTGTACGCATGATCTTAAGCAAACTGTCTTCCTGTAACATAAAAAGATCATCCTGTATCTGTTTTAAATTACGGTTCGTTCCAATGAAATAAATAGTTGGGAAAATTTCCCGAATATACTTATTATGTTTCCTTTTTCCATCGTAAAACCGCTGTTTTCCTTCTTTATTGGCAATGAATGTAAAGGTGATCTCTTCATTTTTGTAAGATGGAAGTTTGCTCTCAAAATCCTTTTTCCAAAGATCGTATTTTTTATACTGGCTCACTATACCATTTTTATGAAAAATATGAAGATCTTCTTCTGTAATGGATAATATAAATCCAATCTCTATATTTTGCATTGTCTCGTTAAAATCATCCAATGAGATTTCATAAGATCCTTCGACTGCACGCAAGGCATGAAGGATGGATGATTTTCCTGTATTATTCTTTCCAACAAGAATCAGAGCATTCTGGATATCTGATATTTCCATATGCCGGATTGATTTAAAATTCTTAATTGATAGATATTTAATTTCCATAAGATGCTCCTTTCTTTTTTATCTTTATTATCTCACGAATCATCTTGGAAATCTATATTCTATTATAAATAACATTCTGGCCGTCTTGTTGACAAATATGGTTTGCTTTCTCTTAATTTACCTGCTTTGCTAAGATCGATCTCACATTCAATAAGCTGCTGCCTGTCATCTGCCTTAAAGATCACATCTCCATCTGGACCAACAAGTAGTGATTCTCCTGCAAATTCCATATGATCTTCTTTTCCAACACGGTTGCACATCGCAATAAATACTTGATTTTGCATTGCCTGTACACGGATTTCCCATTCAAACATCTCCATTGGTTCATCTTTTGTATTTGCAGTTGGAATAATGATCAGGTCAGCTCCTTTTAAAGTTGAAGTACGAATACTTTCTGGAAGGTGTCTGTCATAACAGATGACAATTCCAATCTTGCCAAATGAGGTATCAAAAACCTGAAAACCTTCTTCGGATGGTGTGTAGTAATCCTGCTCATAGAAATTTTGAGCCTGTGCAATATGCACCATCTTAGAACGGCCTTCAAGTTCTCCTTTGGGGTTGATCCATAAAGAAGTATCATAACGTTTTTGATTTTCTTCGAAATAAACATTCGGAGATAAATAATAGTGATGCTGTTTTGCTTTTTCTTTCAATAATCGTACCTCCTTGCTATGAATCGTCATACAATATTTTGTTGCATCTTTCTTTTCATATTTCGGAAAAAATGGGGACAATTGAATTTCAGGGAAAAACAAAAGATCACTGTCTTTTGCCCGATCACAGTATTTTAGGGAAGTTTCTAAATTGTAGTTGATATCGTCAGTCATCTGCATCTGTGCCATTGCAAGTTTCATCTTAATTATCTCCTTGTCTTTTATTTTTGCGATCTTTATTATCTCATTTTTATATGTTAAAATCCAGTCACAAACAGCCATATATTTAGAAATGTTACGATCAGTGCAATCATAAAAAGTAAGATCTTTAATCGTTTCGAATTCACGTATTTCCCCATGACTTTCTTTGAGGATGTCAGATAAATCTGAGTAAAGATCGTAATCGGAAGTTGAACTGCCAAAAACATCTGGGAATAGATCAATCCATCGAATGGAGATTTTATCAGTAAAATAATCAATGTTGCCGGAATCATCGTAATAAGAACTCCTAATTTCGTATCTTTATGATGAATATCATAAGGATGATCAAAAATTCCAGAAAAAATCGTTCCGCCGGCCATTCCTGCTGTAATACTTGATGAAATTCCAGCAAGTAATAATGCAAGTGCAAAAATAATTGATGCTGCATTTCCAAGAAGTGGTGTTAACATGGAACCTGCTAAATGAATATCATCAATAGAATGACCATTTCCTTGATACAGGATAGCTGCTGCCATTAAGATCATTGCACTGTTAATTGCCCATCCTATGATCATGGAAAATAAGGTATCTTTAAACTCGTATTTTAACTGCTGTTCTATCACATTTTCATCTTTTAGATTCCATTCTCTGCTCTGAATGATCTCTGAATGTAAAAACAGGTTATGTGGCATCACGACTGCTCCTAGAACACTCATGACAACTGGAAGTGAACCTTTGGGAATTTCTGGCTTTACCCATCCGATCAGTGCCTGTTTCCATTCAATATCTGCAATACAGATTTCAAACAGAAAAGAGAATCCGATCAGTGATACAAATAAGATGATCAGTTTCTCGATTCTGCTGTATGCATTCGTAAACTGACAGATCAGTACGATCCCTAAAATGATAAATGTACCAATCTTTACTGGAATATGAAACAGCATTTCTAATGCCATTGCACCACCTAAAAGTTCTGCCATTGCGGTTGCGATCGATGCTGCAACTGCTGTTAATAAAATGATATTCTTAAGACCTTTGTTGATATACAAACTTGTTGCTTCTGATAAACATTTTCCTGTGACGATTCCTAGGTGGGCTGCATTATGCTGTAAGATAATGAGCATGATCGTTGATAATGTGACCATCCATAATAACGTATATCCATAACCGGAACCTGCTGCGATATTACTTGCCCAGTTTCCGGGATCTATAAAACCTACGGTAACTAGTAAACCTGGTCCGACATATCTTAGGAAGTTCATCGTTTCTTTTGTTGATGATTTAAATAATTGCATCATACACGAAATGTTCCTTTCTTTTTATTTTTATTCTAGTTAGTCTTGACTAACTATTATTATACATAGAAGGGGAAAGTTTGCAAGCTTTGTGAAAAATTGATAGAATAAGTCATGTATTATTTTCATTTACTACTACTGAATAGCCTTAAATGGTATGCTAAATAAATAAGAAACAGGTGAATTTTATGAAATCATTACCATATTATGACGATCTGACTGCAAGACAGACGATCAAATTACGTGAACTTATTAAAACACTCCCGCCTTTTGCGAAAGAATTCTTCCGTGCAATTGATTCTACCACACAAGTAAGAACTCGAATTGCTTATGCATATGATCTGAGAGTGTTCTTTCATTTTCTGATCGATGAAAATCCTGCTTACCGTAATTACTCTGTGCTGGATTTTAAAGTAAGTGATCTTGATAAGATTGAATCCGTTGATCTGGAAGAATATATGGAATATTTAAAGGTTTACATCTCGGAAGAACAACATAAGCATATGCAGAATACTGAACAAGGTGTTTTTCGTAAGATGTCTGCACTCCGTTCTTTTTACGGATATTTTTACAAACGACAGCTGATTGAGAAAAATCCAACATTGCTTGTTGATATGCCAAAAATCCGTGAGAAGGAAATTATCCGTTTAGAAGCCGATGAAGTTGCTTCTTTGCTTGATTTTGTAGAACACGGTGGTGACCATTTAACTGGGCAGAAACGTGCTTATTATGAAAAGACAAAAGAACGTGATCTTGCGATCATTACACTTCTTCTTGGGACTGGAATCCGTGTATCTGAATTAGTGGGTCTAAACATTGATGATGTTGATTTCCGCAATAACGGTCTTCATCTGATCCGAAAAGGCCGAAAAGAAATGACCGTTTATTTTGGAAATGAAGTTGCAGATGCTTTAGAACAATATATTGAGGGCAGCAGAAAACTCATCATTCCAAAGGAAGGACATGAAGATGCTTTATTTTATTCTATGCAAAGACGAAGAATTGGTGTGCAGGCGGTCCAGAATCTTGTGAAAAAATATGCGAAGGAAGTCACTCCACTAAAGAAGATCACGCCTCATAAACTGCGTAGTACTTATGGTACTGCTCTTTATCAGGAGACCGATGATATTTATCTTGTGGCGGAGGTTCTTGGACACTCTGATGTTAATACGACCCGAAAACATTATGCTGCTATGTCCGATACACGGCGGCGTCAGGCAGCAGGAAAAGTTGTATTGAGAGAATCCGTTTCTCATGATTCTGAGGATTCAAATTCATAAATTTTTAATAAGAAAAAGCAGAGAAATCCAAAATGGACTCTTTCTTAACTTTGGGTATAACGGTTAAAATGCAAGCTGGTATTATTTCAATACCAGCCCCTTGTTTTATAATAGTGCAGAAAGAGAAAAATCTCGATCCCTTGGAAGAAAAGCCAGTTTACATTTTTTCTCCAGATTGACTAATCCACTTCTTCCGTATACAATACGTTTGAGGACTTTGAATTTGTTGTTATATCCTTTTTTTATCCGTGGCTTTGTCAATCTCCTCCAATAATCCTGTATTTTCCAGTCAAACTTACACTTTAACATTTACTCTCGGTATAAAAATGTTACACTCTATCATTGTGCAAATAAGGGATAATACATCAATTCCCCCTTATTATTTGATTCCTTTCGAGGATATTCTGTATATGAACAACTGCCTATTGTAAAATCATTTTCATTTAATTTGCATATTTTTTCTTCTCCACCATCATGATAAGATACTTGTTTTGCATTCTCTACATGAAACAACTCTAATGAATTATCCTTCCAAATATCTGAATTTGGATAATTTCTTATCTCCAACGTATTAGATATCAAGTCTAAGATATACAATTTCTTTTTCCTCACAGGATTCAAATAAATCTTTCCACCATTTTTATCTACGGCTATTTCACAGTAATTATCCCCTTGTGTATAATTGCACTCAATATATTCCAAATCTAACGACTGTACAATTGTTCTGGAATTTTTGTCATAGACAAATAATCCATAAGTGCCACCAAAAATAATCTTTCCTGCATCAACATAATATAATATTGTACCATCCGCTCCTGTATTTTCATTTAGATTAACTGAAGCCGGTTTTATGTCCAATGTTACAAAACCTGTATTTATCTCTTCTTGATTTTTCATTTCCCCTGCTCCTCGTGTCTTAGGAACAGTAAAGAAACAAACTGATACTATCATTCCAAAAAGCATTGTAATAGTAAACAGCACAATTGATGGTTTTTTCCATTGTTTCATGCGAATCACCCTTTTTTTAATTCCAATTTTTCCAAATGCCAGTGGATATACACTGGCACGCCTTTTTACTGCACAACAGTTCAAAAGTGCCAGCAAATAATTTTTTCTTTCCCTCTTATCCATATTCAAAACAGCTTTTTCATCACAGGCATATTCAATATCCCGCCCCAGACAAACATAAGCGACCCAAACCAGCGGATGAAACCAATATATAGATAGAATAAAATAAGCCACTACTTTTAATATATGGTCTTTCCGTTTCAAATGAGCCCGTTCATGGGCTAAAACATAAACAAGTTGTTCCTCATCTATTCCATACGGAATATATATTTTGGGACAAAACACTCCAAAGATATATGGCGAAATCACAAACTCGCTCTCCCATATATTTTCCTTAAAGTATGTAGCAGTTTTTGTTCTATTTGACAAATAAAAACAACTTAAAACAAAGTAAAGAAGCATAGCAAACAGACCGCACACCCAAACTACCGCAAAAAAACGAAGTCTGGAACTATTCAGCATTACTTGTTTTTCTATGCTATCTGCCAAAGCATTGCTAGCATTTAGTTCCGCCTTATCCCCTCTTATCCTGTCTGTGTTGTTCGACTGGTAGATATGCTTTTCTGATTCTCTATTACGCTTTATAAAAGAATTACGTTCTATACGAATATATGCCATATCCTTTTCATCTTTCAAAGTATTTTTTTCAGAATCATTCAATGGCACTTCCATTTGAATTGGAACAAGGCTAATAGTGCTTTCTATGTTATAAGGGCATAAGAGCCTTATTCCTACCAAAAACCACATAAAGCATGCAATCCATTTTGGAGACTTCCAAAACACTATACGCAAGCACAAGATAGCCAATATCATCCAACTGGCATTCATGCCAATTGATAAAATTTTTAAAAAAACACTCTGCATATCTTCCTCCTGTGTTAAATAATCTGAGTACAGGTAAATTTATTCTATCTTTTAATCAATCTTTTTCAATCATCCTTCTTATGTCCTCAATTTCTTTCTCAGACAACTTTTCATGTCTTCCAAATGCAGAAATAAATGCTGGCAGAGAACCTTCAAATGTTTTCTCCACCATATTTACTATTTCTGCCTCCTGTATTTGTTCTTTTGAAACAATGGAAGAAACAATCGTATTTTCATTCTTTATTACTCCCCTCTCAGATAACCTTTTTATTACCGTATACGTTGTTGTACTTTTCCAACCTAATCTTTCTTTGCAAAGTTTTACCAAATTACCACTTTTTATGGGTTCATTTTCCCATAATATAAGGCAAAACTTATATTCACTTTCAAAAACTTTAGGTGTCTCCATCATACTATTCCTTTCTTTATGATATTATAGTTTCTATCAATGACTACTCTATACACTTTTCCAAGTATTCCAATAATTCCTTTGCATCCCCAAGTTTTTCATAAGTACATTCCCGATTGGGCAAAGGTATAAAATACTTTGCATCTTCTCCTTCCAGCGGATACAACCATGACTGATAGTTAATTGATACTTTTTTATAGTCATTACTCTTGCCTCCAGTATAAATCTTATAACACTGTTTGGCAAATTTTATTTCCAATGCCTTTCCTCTTTCCTGCAAAGTTGAAACTTTTTTCTTTAATTTATTCTTCCGCAAAACATGTTCTCCTGTATTGACATAACGCTGTTTTGCCATAAGAATAATTTGTTTTCCCTCCTCTGTATCCGGCGCTATTGTATGCTTTTTACCATCTTTGTAATATATAATATCCTTAACTTTTTCCTTAAAGTAATTTGCTTCTGCATATCCAACAGGTGCATCCTCTTTCTTGTTATGATTCTCTGTAGGTAAAGTGGTGGGAATTGCCGTTGTCGGAACAGCAGTAGAGACAATGGAAGATGGTTTCGTCGTAGAATCTGATGTTTTCTCATTTGAAAACGATGTTTTTTTACTTTCTTCCATATTATTATTTTGATGGTTACACCCTGAGATAAGCACGACCATTATTAGCATAAGATACACTATTTTCTTTGCTTTCATTATAAATAATCTCCTCTCTGTATATTTTTATTAAAATTGCACAAGAAAGCCTTGATTTATCAGCTTTCCTGATACTATTTAAGTTAATTAGTTGATCTAAATATAACCTTATAGATAGTGAATAGGGTATCTTTTTGTACCATTCATAGAAAAATTGATACTAAAAGAAGACGTCTTGGTTTTTCTTATGATTGCCTTCTTTGTCCACCCATTTTTCCTACAGCAACAAACCTCTCATGTCTGACAGGATCATCCATCTGCTACGATCGGAGTCCTAAATTCCTTCGTTCTGTCTATCCATAGCTGGGCTGCCACTTATGCTTTCTAACAGGATCTTTGTCCTATGGAGTGTATCTCCTGTGGCTAAACTGGCTATACTTTTTTCAACTATACAGTTACATCCCTGTTCACAGCACCAATCTCCTTGGCGGACGCTTTCCTGTTTTCAGGTTATTTCTTTCTTGTTACGCTGCCTGTGGCAGTTGTGTTGGACGATGGATATCCTCTATCATTTTTGTTCCATTAAAGACAACACCCTTCGTCATGATCGCAAAGAACACTCGAATCAGCTTACATCCAACGGCTATCATTGCCTGTCGGCCTTTCAACGGATTCTTTATCCGTTTTCTGTAATAATCATAGATCGATCCGAATTCTTGATTGATCCGTATCAATGGTAATACTACTTGATATATGATCTTTCGACCTCGTTTACTGATCGTTGTACGACCTTTGTGTTTTCCAGAACTGTTCTCTACCAGCTCAAATCCAGCATACTTCTGTATCTGTTTCGGGTTCTTAAAGCGACTGATATCCCCGACTTCTGATATAAAACCAGCTACAGTTACTAATCCGATGCCATTCACTGACAGCATCTTATCTGCATTTGGTATCTGCATGGTCAATTCTTCCATCACAGATGTGACCATTTCCAGTTGTTGCTTCTTTACCTTATAATCTTCCAGCAACATCTGAATCTCCATGACTGCACCCTGACCTCCTGATTTTCCAACACTATCATGCGCAGCATCTACCAGGGTCTTTGCCCTATTAAAACTGGCGCCTTTGCCACGCACTTTATGTTCTCTCCATATCTTTACAATGTTATCTACACCCAGTGCTGGCACCATAGCTGGCAATGGTGCTTCCTCAAGGATCATCATTCCTGTTGTTGTATCAAATTTCTTGTATACGGTAAGATATTCTGGAAAATATATCTTCAGCCATCTCTGTATCCTGTTGGATGCTACATTCAGCTCCTTCATGATGCGATCTCGGCTGGATGCCACTTCTCTGATCTCTGCATAGATTCCGGTTGGAATATATGGATAAGAAAATCTTCCCTCATTCACCAGACCCGCAATTGTTTTTGGATCTTTACGGTCATTCTTGCTCGGGTTATTATCATCCAGTTCTTTGGACTTCTTAACATGATGCGGATTTACATGCACCGGCTTCATTCCCTGTTCCTGCAGGTACGCTCCAAGGTTCAGCCAGTAGTGACCTGTTGGCTCCATTCCTGGAATAATAACTTCCATTCCATGTTTCTCTGCTATATCGTTCATCCATTTTTTGAATGCTGCAAATCCAGTTTCATCGTTACTGAAAGCAAACGGTTTCTTTGAGTACTCATAATTGCGCCAGTTAAAAGCCCTTGCATAATGCGTTTCACTTCCAACATCAATACCAACAATTAAAGTTTTTTCCGTAATAGATGCAATTTTTGCATTCTGTGTGTTATAATTCATTTCAAGTACCTCACTGTTTAATAAGATTTTTTACTAACCGTGCAAAGTCAGTAATCTTATTTTACTCTGAGGTATTTTTTTCTCAACCTTCTTTCTCGGAATTCCCTATATTTGAATTATACAAGAAGCTCCTTTATTTTTCCAGAAAAGCGATCAGCTCTTCC
>OGPN01000916.1_pt1 | contig 20264 bp, 15 predicted proteins | sample 1552941 | NCBI WGS metagenome assembly OGPN01 (sample SAMEA2580220, study PRJEB22360) | human gut metagenome | biome: human gut; feature: human-associated habitat; material: faeces | place: Denmark | collected 2008/2010
TACCGTACTCTTATGGCTGCAGACTCAGCCGTAATGGTAATAGACGCTTCAAAGGGTGTGGAAAATCAGACCAGAAAGCTTTTCAAGGTCTGCGTTATGCGCCATATCCCTATATTTACTTTCGTAAATAAAATGGACCGTGAGTCCAGAAATCCTTTCGATCTTATGGAGCAGATAGAGTCTGAGCTTGGTATCCAGACCTATCCTGTGAACTGGCCTATCGGCTCGGGCAAAGAGTTTAAGGGCGTTTATGACAGAGATAAAAAGCATATAATCTCTTTTGAGGCAAGCGGTGGACAGCATCAGGTGGCAGCTACAGAAGTCGACCTCTCCGACCCGTCACTTGACAGCCTTATCGGCGAGGATCTCCACTCAACTCTCTGCGATGATATCGAGCTTCTCGATGGCGCAAGCTATGAGTTCGATATCGAAAAGGTGAGAAAGGGTGAGCTTTCGCCTGTGTTCTTTGGCTCTGCTCTTACAAACTTCGGCGTTGAGCCGTTTTTGGAAAACTTCCTGGAAATGACAACTTCTCCTACTCCGAGGAATTCTTCTGCCGGTATCATAGATCCGTTCGACCCTGAGTTCTCGGCTTTCGTATTCAAAATTCAGGCGAATATGAACAAAGCTCACCGTGACCGTATCACTTTCCTGCGTATCTGCTCAGGCAAGTTCGATAAGGATATGGAAGTTCTCCATGTTCAGGGCAATAAAAAGCTCAGACTTTCTCAGCCTCAGCAGATAATGGCTCAGGAAAGAGAGATAATCGACGAAGCCTATGCAGGAGATATAATCGGTGTGTTTGACCCAGGTATCTTCGCTATCGGTGATACGATTTGTTCGCCAAAGAAAAAGTTCGAGTTTGAGTCTATCCCGACCTTTGCACCTGAGCATTTTATGAGAGTCCGTCAGAAGGATACCCTCAAGAGAAAGCAGTTCGTAAAGGGTACAACACAGATCGCACAAGAGGGTGCGATACAGATATTCCATGAGCCTGACAGCGGTATGGAAGAAGTTATCGTGGGCGTTGTGGGCGTTCTTCAGCTTGAAGTTTTTGAATACAGAATGAAAAATGAGTACAACGTTGACCTCTTCAAAGAGGGTCTGCCTTATTCTTATATCCGCTGGATAGATAACAAGGATATCGACCCTAAGACATTGAAGCTTTCAAGTGACACAAAGCTTGTCAAGGACTTCCGTGACAACTATCTGCTTCTTTTCACAAGCGAGTGGAATATCCGCTGGGCGCTTGAAAGAAACGAGGGTCTTGAGCTTTCAGAATTTAACAGAGGCGACCTGCAATAATACAATATTGCTAAATACCCTTTCCTAAAAAGTGATAAACTGACCAAAGTGTGTGCTTTGGTCAGTTTTTTCCTTGACTTTTTATTTGATATATGTTATATATAAAGTAGATATATGTATGAAATATTAAGTAGGTATATGTATGAAAACTATTTTGTGGGGTGATATGTATGATAAAAAAGATAAGTGCGGCGGCAATTGCGGTCATTATGTCAGCGAGCATGATGTTCACTACAGCTTCGGCAGATGCTTCCTATGTTCTTGATAAGGACGCAGGAGAAGACTTCGTCAATTTCATAGACGGCAAGCTGCCTGATATTTTAAAGAGTATGGACAGTGTTGCAGACGGCGATAAGACCTACTTCGACTATGGCTCATGGTTCATGGATCTGGATTATGACGGTGTGCCTGAGTTTATAATAGGCGGTGAAATGGCTGACGGCGACAGACATTATTCTATTCTTACCAAGGACGGCAAGGAGATAAAGATAGATGACACTGTTGCAAATGGACAGTATTTTCCGGGATTTATGGGCTTTGATTATATGCCTTACAGAGATCTTTATACAGGGGAGGTATCATATTTTTCAAGTAACGATAAGATAAAAACTATGACCTTTGACCCTGAAAAAGGCGTTACTGAAAAGGAGCTTTGCTCGGAAGAATACGATTTGGAAACTGACAGCACTGTTTACAAAACAGACGGCAAAGAGGTCAGCGAGAGCGAGTATTATAACTATAAGTCCACCCTCAGTAGATTTATCCCTCTTGAAGTGGAAAATACAGAGCTGACATCAGATGAAACTGCAAAGGCTGACGCTGATAAGCTTCTGGAAATGTATAACGAGTATAACTGCGTTGTCATGACGGCGGAGAACAAAAAGGACGATATGACAAGCGTAATAGTCGAGATGCTCGATCTTCTTAAAGAGATAATGGCTGACGCTCCTTATGAAATTGCTAGTGATGTTGATTGGAGCTATAACAGTTGGTTTGAGGATTTAAACTTTGACGGCGTTCCTGACTTTGTTATCGGCGGTATTGCAGACCTCTTAGATGAAGGTACTGCTTTAAGGCTTTATGACGTTATCGGTATGGGCAATGCAGGCTTTTTGGCGGATACCAATGTGTCGAACGACCATGGCGACGGTGAGAACGGCTTCGGCTTCAAACCTTATGTAAACAAGCAAACTGGCGAAAAAACATACCTCTCAGAGGATAGATATGCAGAGGACGGCAAGGAGCATTACGCAGTGAGAAAGCTTTTTAGCTGTCTTGGTGAATGTCTCACCGCTGATGTCTGCACCGCAGAATATGACAGCAAAAAAGGCGTGACTTCATACACCATCGAGGGAAAGAAAGCCACATCAGAGGAGTTTCAGGCGTATCTTGCAAAGCTTAACAGCGACTATGATGAGCTTTCTGTAACAATAAGCACCATGGGCGAAAACAAAGTCCCTAATAATGAAGGCACCCTTGCAGAGTCATATGACGATTATAAGCTTGGGGACGTTGTGGGCGGAGCAAACTTTACATATGTAGAAAAGAAGAACACTTCAAATGATATTTCTAACCCTGACAAAACAGCAGGCTCTCAGGCTTCAAAGAATTATAATACCGATTCGTCAACAAATCCGTCAACAGGTGCGGCGGCAGGCGTTACAGCCGCAATAATAGCCGCTGGAGCAGGTTTGGCGATATGTGCAAAGCGTAAAAAGAAATAGTCTTTTCAGCCTAATATATGCAGAGGTGAACAGCGTTCACCCGTATATTGGCATATTATCTGCGTGCTGAATATTTTATCACCGTACCCTCTCGTGGTGCGGTGATTTTTTTGCATAAGCCGTCCTTTGTCCGCATAACTTGTACAAAGGACAAAAACTAGGAGGGCGGATATATGTTCAGAAGATTGCAGAATATTTTGTGCTGTGTGGTGATAGCAGGCTTTGCGGCAGTATGCTGGTATGGCAAAAACAACGGCGAAGCCGTCATGACAGGTGGGGCGGTGAAAACGACCATGGATAAGCCTGTGGTGGTCATCGACCCAGGTCATGGTGGTATGGACGGAGGCTGTGTATCCGTTGACGGCACACCTGAAAAGGGGATAAACCTTGCGGTGGCGGAAAGCCTCCGTGACGGTCTGAAGCTTCTCGGCTATGATGTTGTTTGCACCCGTGAAAGCGATATCTCTATCTATGACAAAGGCACAGAGGGGCTTGGGGAGCAGAAAAAGTCCGATATGAAAAACCGCCTTGCCATATTCTCGAAATATTCCGAGGGCATATCAGTTTCCATACACCAAAATCAGTTTACCGACAGCCGCTACAGCGGTGCGCAGATGTTCTATTCTAAAGACAATGCCGAGGGTGAGAAGCTTGCGGGAGTGATGCAAAAACAGTTCGTTGCCCTCTTGCAGCCTGACAATACCAGAGAAACTAAACCCGTGGGCGACGAGCTTTATCTACTTAATAATACCAAAAATCCTGCGGTTATGATAGAGTGTGGTTTTCTTTCAAACCCTGAGGAGGCTCAGAAATTGGAGAACGAGGACTATCAGCGTCAGGTGGCGTTTACAGTGCTGACAGGTATCAGCGAATACAGGCTAATGCAGAAATAGTCCATTGGTGCGGCGGCAGTGAGAAAACACTGTCCGTCGTTTTTTGTTTGTAAAACGTTACATAAATTGCTTGACTTTTAAAAGGGGATATTGTATAATATAATAGTGTATTTATAGCATAGTATATTTTTTAACTTTTTCCTGCCATAAATTCTGGCAGGAGAATAAATAAAGGTGGATTGAAACATGGGATTATTTGATAAAATATTCGGCAACTATTCTAAAAAAGAGCTTGCCAAGATCGAGCCTATAAAGAATAAGGTACTCGAGCTTGAAAGTAAGTATGCCGATATGTCTGACGAGGAGCTGGGCGGACAGACTGCCATTCTGAGGGGCAAGCTGGACGAGCTTTCAACTCTTGATGACGTTCTTCCTGACGCTCTTGCGGTTTGCCGTGAAGCTGCGTTCAGAGTGCTTGGCAAAAAGCCTTACCCTGTTCAGATAATCGGTGCTATCGTTCTTCATCAGGGACGTATCGCTGAAATGAAAACAGGGGAAGGTAAAACTCTCGTTGCTTGTCTGGCAGCTTATGCTAACTCCCTTACAGGAAATGGCGTTCACGTTGTAACAGTAAATGACTATCTTGCTAAGTTCCAGTCTGAGGAAATGGGCAAGGTGTTCCACTTCCTGAACACTTCTATCGGCGTTGTGCTCACAGGCATGAACAAGGAGCAGAAGAGGGAAGCTTATAACGCTGATATTACATATGGTACAAATAACGAGTTCGGATTTGATTACCTCCGTGACAACATGGTCATCTATAAGAAAGATAAGGTTCAGAGAGAGCACGCTTTCGCCATCGTGGACGAGGTGGACTCTATCCTCATAGACGAAGCAAGAACTCCGCTTATCATTTCAGGTCAGGGTGACAAGTCAACAAAGCTTTATTCACTTGCCGACAGATTTGCAAAGACCCTGAAGCCTGTTACAGTTGTTGAAATGGACGATAAGGCAGATAACGACCTTCTGGACGGCGACTATATCATCGACGAAAAGGCTAAGACCGCAACTCTTACAAAGAGCGGTGTTAAGAAAGCAGAAAAGGCGTTCAACGTTATAAACCTTATGGACGCTGACAATATGACCCTTGCCCACCACATCAATCAGGCTATCAAGGCAAACGGCGTTATGAAAAAGGATATCGACTACGTTGTTAAGGACGGAGAAGTTCTTATCGTAGACGAGTTCACAGGCCGTATCATGCAGGGCAGACGTTTCAATGACGGTCTGCATCAGGCTATCGAGGCAAAAGAGGGCGTTGAGATAGCAAGAGAGTCAAAGACTATCGCTACTATCACATATCAGAACTACTTCCGTCTTTATGGCAAGCTGTCAGGTATGACAGGTACTGCTCTTACTGAGGAGGACGAGTTCAGAGAGATCTATAAGCTCGATGTTATCGAGATACCGACAAATAAGCCTGTTATCAGAATTGACCACCCAGACGTTGTTTTCAAAACAGAAAAGGGCAAGTTCAATGCTGTTATCGAGCAGGTGATAGAGTGCCATAAAAAGGGACAGCCGGTACTCGTTGGTACTGTTTCCGTTGAGAAGTCAGAGTATCTTTCAAGACTGCTGAAAAATAAGGGCATCAAGCATGAAGTGCTTAACGCCAAGCACCATGACCGTGAGGCTATGATAGTTGCACAGGCAGGTAAATACGGTGCTGTTACTATCGCTACTAACATGGCAGGACGTGGTACTGATATCATGCTTGGCGGTAATGCTGAGTATAAGTCCCTTGCAGACCTTCAGAAAATGGGCTATTCTGAGGAAGTGGCTGTCGAGGCAGCAGGTTTCTCAAATACTCAGGACGAGGAAGTTCTGGCTGCAAGAGCAGAGTATAAGAAGCTCTATGCAAAGTATTCTGACGAGGTAAAGGAGCTTGCAGAAAAGGTTAGAGAAGCAGGCGGACTTTATATCATCGGTACAGAAAGACACGAGTCAAGACGTATCGACAATCAGCTCAGAGGACGTTCAGGTCGTCAGGGCGACCCGGGCGAAAGCACATTCTTCCTCTCACTTGAAGACGACCTTATGAGAATTTTCGGCGGCGAGAGAATAACAGCTATGATGGATACTCTCAAAGTTGACGAGAATACTCCAATACAGTCAAAAATGCTCACAGGTGTTATAGAGTCCTCACAGAAGAAGATAGAGGGCAGAAACTTCAACATCAGAAAGAACGTCCTTAACTACGACGACGTTATGAACACACAGCGTGAGATAATCTATAAGCAAAGACAGCAGGTGCTTGACGGAGAGGATCTCCATGAAAATATCCTCGGCATGATAAAGGAGTTTGTTGAGGATTCTGTAAATATGTATATAACTGACGAGGACGTTCAGGATAACTGGAACCTGCAGGGTCTTAAGGACAGACTTATGGGCATAATCACAGTTGAGGACGACTTCAACTATACCCCACAGGAGCTTGACGAGATAACAAAGAAGGATATCGTTGACCTCCTTGAAGACAGAGCTTTGAAGATATACGCAAAGCGTGAGGAAGACCTTGGACAGGAGCTTCTTCATGAGATAGAGAGAGTCGTTTTGCTTAAAGTTGTCGATACAAAGTGGATGGCTCATATCGACGATATGGACGAGCTGAAAAAGGGTATCGGTCTGCGTTCATACGGTCAGAAGAACCCAGTAGTCGAGTATCGTATGGAAGGTATGGATATGTTCGACGATATGGTAGCTTCTATCCGTGAAGATACTGTAAGAATGTTGTTCACCATTCAGGTAAGGAAGAACAGCGCCGCTCCAAAGAGAGAGGACGTTCTCAAGCCGGGCGAGCATCATAACATGACCATAAGAAAGGCTAAGAAGCCGGGCAGAAACGATCTTTGCCCATGCGGAAGCGGCAAGAAGTATAAGAACTGCTGCGGTGCTGGAAACGGTGTACAGGCTGACGAAGCCGAGCAGGCAGAGAATAGCTCTGACAGCTCTGAGAAATAAAAACAATATGCAGGACGGTGAAAACAGCCGTCCTGTTTTGGATATAAGAATAATAGGAGTGTAGTGAAATGTCAACAGCATTTAAAAGCGCAGATATACTTCTGCCTAAGAACGCCGATATGTCAAAATGGGCAGTAGTTGCCTGCGACCAGTATACCTCTGAGCCTGAGTATTGGGCTGACGTGGAAAAGATAACAGAGGGTGCAAAAAGCGCACTTAACCTTATCCTGCCTGAGGTCTATCTGGAGGACGATAACGTTGATGAAAGAATAGCCGACATACATAAGAATATGGACAGCTATATCAGCGAGGGCGTTTTTGAAGAGTATAAGGACGCTATGATATACGTTGAAAGAACACAGTCTGACGGAAAGGTCAGAGCAGGCATTGTTGGCGCTATCGACCTTGAAGAGTATGACTACCGCAAAGGCTCGAAGTCTGCCGTAAGAGCAACAGAAGCCACAGTTGTGGAGAGAATACCGCCTAGAATAAAGGTAAGACGTGGCGCACCTGTTGAGCTGCCGCATATCATGATACTCGTTGACGATACAGAAAAAAGCGTTGTTGAGCCGCTTGAAGCCCACAAGGGAGAAATGAAAAAGCTCTATGACTTTGACCTTATGAAAAAGGGTGGTCATATCGCAGGCTATCTCGTTGACAAGCCTATGCAGGAAAAGATAATAGCCGCACTTGAAAAGCTTGGTGATATCGACGCTTTCAATACAAAGTATGGACTTAAGGAAACTTCACCTCTTGTCTACGCTATGGGTGACGGCAACCATTCTCTTGCTACTGCAAAGGAATTTTACGAGGAGCAGAAGAGAGAGAACCCTGATAAGGACATGAGCAACGCTCTTTGCAGATATGCTCTTGTGGAGATAGTGAACCTCCATTCACCTGCACTTGAATTTGAAGCTATCCATAGAATAGTTACAGATGTTGACACAAAGGCTCTTATGAGCGAAATGACAGCGGCTCTTGAACTTTCCGAGGAAAAGTCAGAGCAGGCAATAGTTGTCTGCGACAATGGCGAGGAAAAGACTCTCTATATACATAAGCCAACTTCAAAGCTCACTGTCGGCTCATTGCAGAATTTCCTTGACAGCTATATCAAGGAAAAGGGCGGCAAGGTGGACTATATCCATGGTGCAGAGGTCATAAGAGAGCTTTCCGCAAAGGAAAATTCCATAGGCTTTATGCTCCCTGACATGGGCAAGGAAGAGCTTTTCCCTACAGTTATCGTTGACGGCGCACTGCCAAGAAAAACGTTCTCCATGGGTCATGCCGAGGATAAGAGATTTTATGTTGAGGCAAGGAAAATATTGAAATAGAAAAATTAAAGAAATATTGAAATAGAAAAATCGTAGACAATATATTTTAAAAGGAGTTTTTACGATGATAATTGAAGAAGTCAAAAAGGAACTTACAGGACATATCATTCCCTTCTGGAACAAGCTGAGAGATGATGAGAACGGTGGATTTTACGGCTATATGGGCTATGACCTCAAGCTGGATAAGCAGGCTGATAAGGGCGTTATCCTCCACGCAAGAATACTTTGGTTCTATTCAAAAGCGTATATCACTCTGGGCGATAAGACACTTCTTGACAACGCACGCCACGCTTACGAGTTTATCAAAAACCACTGTATCGACTATGAGTACGGCGGAGTTTATTGGATGATGAACTATAAGGGCGAGCCTGCCGACACTATGAAGCATACATACAACATCGCATTTGCTATCTATGCACTGTCATGTTACTATAACGCAAGCGGAGATAAGGAAGCTCTGGAGCTTGCCTATAAGCTTTTCCACGACATTGAGAACAACACTCTCGATGAGTATGGTTACAGAGAAGCTTTCGACAGGCAGTGGAACCTGGTATCAAATGACGCTCTTTCTGAGAATGGCTTGCATGCTGATAAGACAATGAACGCTATCCTCCACCTTATCGAAGCTTATACCGAGCTTTATAAGGCAGACCACAACGAGGAAGTTGCTAAAAGGCTTAAATTCCAGCTTGGTCAGATGAGAGATATTGTTTATACTCCTGAAACAAACGCTCTGAAAGTTTTCTTTGACACAAAGTTCGACCTTGTGGGAGATATCCATTCATTTGGTCACGATATCGAAGCAACATGGCTCATGGATCTTGCCTGCGATACTCTTGGCGACGAGGAGCTTAAAAAGCAGTTTGCTGAAATGGATCTGAAAATTTCCCATAATATTCAGAATATCGCCCTTGACAACGGCGCACTGAACAACGAGCGTGAGAACGATAAGATAGACAAGAAGCGTGTATGGTGGGTAGAGGCAGAGTCTGTTGTTGGCTTCATCAACGCTTATCAGCACAGCGGAGAAAAGAAGTTCCTTGAAAGTGCAAGAAGCGTTTGGGAGTATATCAAGGCTGAGATAATCGACAAGAGAGAAGGCTCAGAGTGGTATGCCGAGGTTTCCTATGACCATAAGCCACATGACTGGAAAGAGATAGTAGGTCCATGGAAGTGCCCTTATCATAACGGCAGAATGTGCATGGAGGTCATCAACAGAGGCGTGGACTTCTGATGTTCAGGTATGAAACACATCTGCATACCGCCGAGGGAAGCGGCTGTGCCTCTGCAAGCGGAGCAGAGCAGGCAAGGCGTTATAAAGCCCTAGGCTATGACGGGATCATCGTCACCGATCACTTTTTCAACGGCAACTGTGCTGTCACCAACTTTGACAGTTGGGAGGACAGAGTGAACAAGTTCTGCAAGGGCTATGAGAATGCCAAAGAAGTGGGTGACAAGATAGGTCTGAAAGTCTTTTTCGGTCTGGAGTATTCTTACTTTGGCGCAGACCTTTTGACCTATGGTATCGACAAGGACTTTCTTCTTGCCAATGATAACATAAGTGATATAAGCTTTTATCAGTTTGCTGACAGAGTGCATAAAGCAGGTGGAGTGTTAGTCCATGCCCACCCTTTTCGTGAGGCAGATTGGTATATCCATGAAATAAAGCTCCTGCCGAAATGGATAGACGGCGTTGAGGTCTATAACAGCGGCAACGGCAAAGAGGTCTATAATCAGCGTGCAAAGTGGTATGCCGAACAGTTCGGCTTTAAACAGACAGGCGGTACGGACAATCACCACCTGTGGGTGGAGGACAGCCGTATCAGCGGCGTTGCAACTGACGAGCCTATCAATTCCATAGAAGATTATATAGAATTTCTCCGTGACGGAAAGCTTACCCCGATAATTCCGGAAAAGCCGGCTGAAACATAAAACATAAATAAAAACTTCAATGACGTTTTTTCGCCATTGAAGTTTTTTTACTATGAAATTTTGCTTTCATTTACCGAAACATCGTCGGAATAAGATTCCGATTCAGCGGCAGAATCGTCGGGAACACGAATGTAAGTATCTACGGCGACGAATGTGTTTTCATCAACATAATTAAATGCTAAAGCGAAAGCATTTTCATGTTTTCCATAGTCAAATTCAATTAGTATCTGATCTCTTGCTTCGTGATAGGTTTTAATAGTATATGTTCTGGTTTCAGACCACATTTTTATCGTATCCTGCTTTGCGGTCTCGTCATAAAACGTAAACAGCTTATTGCAAAGATATTCCGAATCTCCGCTGTATTTCAGAGTGTTGTTTTCTCCTATTATAAAATAATCTTTGCTTGTATCTCCGTTTGGATAATATTTTCCCATATTCAGCGTTGGTTCCTGATAGGTATCGTCATGGGGACAGCTGTAGTTAAAGGTATTTATTCCGCTTTCATCATCTTCAGGTTCATCAGAAGAAACTATGTTCTTTATGCCAAAATACCAAAAACAAAATATAAAAGTGGCGGCAATAACTACCCATATTATTATGCCAACGTGTTTCGCTTTCATAGTTGTACCCCCATATAATTTTCAAATTAAATACTCTATGTTTAAATTATACAGTTTATGATTATAATTGTCAATGGGCAAAATGAATAACAAAAAACATATTTTGTATATATAGTCACATTTCAACAGAACTTTGTGCGTTTATCTAATTTTATTATTCCTATTGACAAATCCACATTAATGAGCTAAAATATAAATGTTATTATTTTATATGGTGAGAAAGGAAAACCAAAATATGAAAATCAAAAGACTACTTGCGGCAGTGCTTTCCCTTGCAATGGGCGTATCAATGATGACAGCCTGTGGCAGTTCGGACAGCTCCTCAAAGGCTGAAAATGATTCTTCAGCTACAGAAAATACTCAGAAGCATACCAATGACCCTATGACAGTGACCACTGCAAAAGACCTTGTGGCTCAGATGAAAGTGGGCTGGAATCTTGGCAATACCATGGACGCCACAGGCTCAGGTCTTGACGCTGAAACCTCATGGGGAAATGTGGAAACCACAAAATTGATGATAGACCAGGTCAAGGACGCAGGCTTCAACGTGTTCAGACTTCCTGTTTCATGGGGTACTCACATGGACGAGAACTATACAGTTGACGAGGCATGGATGAACAGAGTTCAGGAAATTGTCGATTACGGTATCGACAACGGAATGTTCGTTATCCTCAACACCCACCACGAGGAGTGGTATATGCCTAAGAAAGACCGTGCCGATAAGGATATAGAGCAGCTCAAAGCCCTCTGGAAACAGATATGCGACAGATTTCAGGGTTATGACGAGCACCTCATTTTCGAGGGCGTGAATGAACCTAGACTTAGAGGCGAGGGCAACGAGTGGATAGGCGACGCTGAGTCAAGAGAGGTCGTAAATCAGTATGCAAAGGCGTTTGTTGAAACTGTCCGTGCTTCTGGCGGAAACAATCCTAACAGATGTATAATGGTGACACCATATGCCGCATCATCAACAAAGCAGAACATGGAAGCTTTGGAAGTTCCGCAGGGCGACGATAAGATAATAGTTTCTATCCACGCTTATCTGCCATATTCATTTGCACTTGATACCGCAGGCACAGACCAGTATACAAGTATCGACTCTTCTATCACAACACTCTTTACCGATATCAATGAAGTGTTCCTCAGCAAGGGAATACCTGTAATAATCGGTGAGTTCGGCTCTGTAAATAAGGTTAATACAGAAGCGAGAGTTCAGTGTGTAAAGGATTATCTCAGCACCGCAAAGCAGTACGGCGTACCATGCTGTTGGTGGGATAACGGCACAAGAATAGGAAACGGTGAGAACTTCGGACTTCTCAACAGATCCGAGGGTGGCTGGTATTTCCCTGAAATAATCGACGCTATCATGGAAACAGTAAATAGCTAAAAAATCAAGGACGGAAGCGATTCCGTCCTTTTTTTGTGTGCGCAAATTATGTGCAATTTTTGTGGGGCGAATTGATATCTTGCGAGCGGTGGGCAATCTTGCGGTAAACGGGCGAACGCTGTTCGCCCCTACAAAAATTTATATTATTATCGTTTTTTATCAATACATTTATGTAGGGGAGCGGCGCAATTTTTTTGTGTAGGGGACGGCGCCCTCGACGTCCCGCCACTCTCGTTCGTTTCAATCACAAACTGTTTTGTTCATTAAACGCCACAAAAAAAGGACGACCCCAAGTCGTCCTTTTTCATATCTATTCCCCTGAAAGGGTCTTTTTCATTGCAATGTGCGGACAGTATTCGTCCTTGTAAACATCACCATATGCCGTGTAGCCAAGCTTTTCATAGAAAGGCTGTACTCTCGTTTGCGCCGATAAGCCGACTTCCTTGTAGCCCACTTTTTCAGCCTGCTTTTCAAGGGCTTCCACTATCATTCTGCCACGATATGCCTTTCTCACGCAGATGCGTCCAATGTGCGCTTCGCCATTTTCGTCAAACAGCCTGCCTGTTGCAATGGGATATCCTCCTGTGTAGATAACAGCATGATAAGCCTCATGGTCGATATCGTCAAATTCGTTCACAAAGCCCTGCTCCTCAACGAATACCTGCTGTCTTATGAGTCTGGCGTCTGCGTTGTTTGCAAGCCCTTTTGCGATCTTTATGGTGTAATTATCCATTATATCAGCCCCCAAGACGTATCATTTCGTCGATACATTTTCTTGCAGAGGTTATCTCCTCGTCTGTCATCTTTATCTCAAAACCGCCGCCGTTGCCGATGCCCTCGCAAGTCTTGTAAACATCCATAAGAGTGGTGAGCTTCATGTTAGGACAAAGTATCTTCTTTGAGAGTATGTAAAACTCCTTCTCAGGGAATCTGTACTGCAAATGTTCCGCAATGGATATCTCAGTGCCTATGATGAATTCCTTTGCGTCAGACTCAGCCGCAAAATTCATTATGCCGGAAGTCGAACCAACATAATCAGCCATTTCGCTTACAGCAGGGATACACTCAGGGTGACAAAGCACCAGTGCATCAGGGTGAGCCGTCTTAGCCGCTATCATGTCAGCCTTTGTTACCGACGCATGAACAGGACATCCGCCCTGCAAAAGCTTTATATCCTTTTCAGGACAGGCTTTTTTTACGAATGCACCAAGATTGCAGTCAGGAATGAACAATATCTTGTCAGCGTCCATGTTCTTTACTATCTTCACCGCAGACGAGGAAGTAACGCAAACGTCGCAAACCCTCTTGAGTGCGGCTGTGGTGTTTATGTAGCATACTACCTTTCTGTCAGGCTCCTGCGCCTTTATCATTTCTATCATCTCAGGTTCCATTTGCTCTGCCATTGGACAGCCTGCCGATGGATTTGCAAGATATACGTTCTTGTCAGGGTTGAGCATTTTTGCCGCCTCAGCCATAAAATGCACTCCGCACATAAGTATGTTTTTGTTTGAGACCTTCTGCGCCTCAACGCTTAGCTTGTATGAATCACCCGTAATATCTGCTACCTCCACTATCTCCTTAGCCTGATAGCTGTGCGCAAGTATACAAATATCGTTTTCTTTCTTTAACTGAAGAATTTTTTCCTGTACGTCCTTTATCATATCCAGATCATGCCTTTCGACCTTTGAAAAGCATATCCTCCTTTCGGTGTTTCGGCGTTTGCCGAAAGATTTATACCATATTATTATAGTATGATATAGACATTTTGTCAAGGGCATTTGTACCATACGCCCATAGCACTTGACAAATTCATCAACAGGGTGTATAATCAACAGTGTTGACAATCAACCGCCTTGACATTTGGAGGAATAACAATGAACGATAAAACAGCCCAGCGTTTTGGAGAAGTTTTCAGACGATTTTTTGAAACAGGATATATGGACGACCTTGCAGAGCTTTTTCAGGGCGAAAGCAAAGTGATAGTCTATCTTAGCACAGCCGAGGGCATAGTCTACCCCTCAGACATAAGCCGTGACCTTATGATATCACGTCAGCGAGCAACGTCAGTGCTCAGTGCAATGGAGAAAAAAGGCTTTGTTAGCCTTGTGCGTGACCCTGAGGATAAACGCCGTGTGCAGGTGAAACTCCTCCCAAAAGGAGAAAAATCTATTGAAGAAAAGCAGCAGCGTCTTGAAAAATATTTCAGCGTGTTTGTTGACGCACTGGGCGAGGAAAATCTCAAAAACCTCCTTGACAGCTCCGAAAAAGCTGTCGAGGCACTTGAACATACAATGAAGAGCAACTCTCAGAAAGTCTGAGGTGCGGAAAGGAAACTGCCATGAACATTTATAACGAATTTAGAAAAACGGCAATAAACCGCTATAGCAAAACCGCTCTCGTGATGATGAACGACGAGGGTGAAACAAAGGAATATACATTCGGACAAACTTTGCAGCAGGTAGATATTTTTTGCAGCCGCCTGAAAGCCATGGGCGTAGTGGCAGGGGATAGGGTCTGTATCGCCTCTGAGGGCAGACCTGAGTGGAATATCGCATTCCTCGCCTGTGCAAAGCTAAACGCCACAGCCGTTCTTTTGGATTATTCGCTTCCTGCGGCAGAGCTTGTCACACTGGTGAAAAAGTCACAGCCTGTGTGCGTTGTCGCTTCTCAAAAGGCGGCAAAGAAGCTTACAAGCGTGAAAAATATACCTGTTCTCGATATCCAAAACCAGCTTGACAGACTTGACGGTTCAGGGGAAAATATACTCCGCCAAGGTGAAGTAGGCGACCCTGATATCGCAGTGATAATCTTTTCAAGCGGTACGACAAGGACAGCCTCAGGCATCATGCACACCCACGATTCTCAGATAAATTCCTGCAAAATGGTCTGCCGGTGCAACGGCATAACCGATAACGAACGCTATCTCGGAATCCTGCCAAACAGCCATATCTACGGACTTTTCGCACAGGTCTTAGCCCCACTCCTCACAGGCGGAACAGTGTGCTTTATTGAGTCTCTCTCCGCGAAGGGTCTTTCCGCAGGTTTCCAAAACTTCAAGCCAACAGTTTTCCCGGGCGTGCCAAAGGTCTATGAGCTTTTGAAAACCCAGATAATGCAGCAGATCAACGCAAGCAAAGTATCTTCAGCACTTTTCAAGAAAATGTTTCCTGTTGCACTTCATCAGCGTAAGATCTACGGCATAAACAGCGGCAAAAAGATTTTTGCAAAGATACACAAAGCCTTGGGCGGTGAGCTTAGATTTCTCTGCTCCGCAGGCTCGCCAATGTCAAAGGATACATTTGATTTCTTCTACGGCACAGGCTTTAATATTGTGAACAACTACGGTGCGACCGAAACGAGCATACCAACTATCGGCACATATGGCAAGCACGTCTATGCTGACACCTGCGGCAAGCCATATCCTGATATAAAAGTGAAGATAGATCGCAGCGGTGAGCTTCTCATAAAGTCACCTTATATGATGATAGGCTACTATGGCGACAAAAAGTCCACAGATGAAGCTTTCAATCCTGACGGCTGGTTCAAGTCAGGCGATCTTGCAAGGTTCGATAAGCATAAAAATATCGTCATTCTCGGCAGATGTAAAGAAAATATTGTCCTATCCACAGGCAAAAAAGCCGCTCCTGACGATATCGAACAGGTCTATAGAGGCATCGAGAGTGTTGACGAGCTTGTGGTCTGCGGAGTGCCTGCGAAAGAGGGAAGCTATGACGAGGTACACGCCTTTGTGGTCTGTGCTGAGGATAAGCGTGAGCAGACGGAAGAAAAGCTAAAAGAGATAAGTTCCTCCGCAGGTCAGGCAATGAAACTAAGCGGCATACATTTTGTGGATTCTATACCAAGAACAGCTATCGGCAAGCCAAAGCGTTATCTGCTGAAGAAAATGGTCATGGAGGATAACCTTGACAGTCTAACAAAGCAGGCGAAAAATAGTATCGACCCGTCGGATATCCCGTCAATGGTGAGAAACGCAGTGGCAAAAATAGCACACGTTCAGCCGAATGAAGTCAAGCTCAGTACAAAATTTTTGCAGGAGTTCACCATAGACTCCCTCTCAGCTATCGAGCTTGCATTGGAGATAGAGGAGTTCAGTGGTGTGCGTGTTGACGGCTGTATGGATAAGAACATGACAGTGGGGAAGCTTATCACTCTCGTTCAAAATCCAAACCGCATAAAGCCGCAAACAGTGAAATCAATGCTCTATCCTCTGGATAAGAAGAAGATAGACTATCGTATTTACCGCTTTTACAGAAATCTTGTGACAGCGTTCTATGAAGTCAAGGTCACCAACGAGGAAAATCTACCTGATAAGGACGGTTATATAATCTGTGCAAATCACGTTTCAAACTTCGATTTTATCTTCCTCACCCTGAATTTCAGATACGAGCGTTTTGCAAAATTCTGCTGTATGGCGAAAAAAGAGCTTTTCAACGGCAGTTTAGCCAGCCGACTTATAGTAAGAATAGGCGGTATGGTGCCTGTGGACAGGGGCGGAAGAGTAGATGAAACAATGGCGGCTCTGCGTAAAAAGCTTGGTCAGAAATGGGGTGTGCTGGTTCACCCGGAGGGTACAAGAAGCAAAACTGGTGAAATGGGCAAGTTCAAAAGCGGTGCAGCCGTTCTTGCTATCGAAGCCAATGTACCTATAGTACCAGCCTACATCAAAGGCGGACACGAGATATTCCCACCAGACAGAAAGCTCCCAAGGCTTTTCAACTGGAAGCGTCTTAGCAAATATAAAGTAAAAGTCGTTTACGGTGAGCCTATTTATCCTAATGGCGAAACCCCCGAAGAGCTTATGGCGAAAGTCCGTGAAGCGGTTTTGGCTTTAAAGAACGAAGAGAACTGATTTAAAGTGAGGAGTGACAAATGAGGAATTAGGAATGAGGAATTAGCATAGCTGTGGTTTGAGATACTCCAAGAGGTAAGTTAATAAGACCATTAGTGAGTTAATTGTGCGAACGCAGTTCGCAATGAAAAAATCATCGCCGCAGGCGATACCTTCATTCCTCACTCCTCATTCCTCACTCTTTCCGTTTGACAAGTCGCAAAATATGTAGTATAATGTATTAATACACTGATACGGTGACGTGTTATCGTAATATTTTGTTAAGGAATGAATATTTATGACTTTTGAGGAAGTAAAAAAGGTCACGGAGATCCTGCTGGAGTTCCTGCCTAATACCCTGAAGCTTTTCGCATGGACCATCGTGCTTTCAATACCTGTGGGAGTGCTTGTGACAATGCTGAAAAAATGCCGCTTTAAGCCTATCTCGTGGCTGACAAATCTCTATATACTTGTCATGCGTGGCACGCCGCTCATGCTTCAGATAATCGCTATCTACTATGCAGTACCGCTTATTATCGCAAGTGCTGCAAAACAGGGTAAAACAGGCGGTGTATATGACGTGCTTACCAATATAAAAAACAACGAGAACTATATGTTTATCGCCCTTGTTACAGCATTTGTCCTTAACTATGCGGCGTATTTCGCAGAGATATTCAGAGGCGGTATCGAGGCTATCCCAAAGGGACAGTACGAAGCGGCTTCAATGCTCGGCATGACAAAAATGCAGACCTTTTTTAGAATAATCCTGCCGCAGGTCGCAAAGCGTGTTATCCCTGCCACATCGAATGAGGTCATCGTCCTTGTAAAGGATACCTCTCTCGCAAACGTTATCGCATTCGCTGAGATAACAATGAAGGCAAAACAGCAAATGAACCTGTATAGCTCAATAACACCGCTTTTTATCGCTGGCGCATTCTATTTCGTACTCAACGCTATCGTGACGGTGGCGTTTGCCGTTATCGAAAAGAAATTCGACTATTATAAATAAGGAGAACTCATATGGCTATTCTTGAAGTGAAAAATATTTCTAAAAGCTTTGACAGCCTTAGGGTGCTCAAAGATATTTCTTTTAACGTTGAGGTGGGCGAGGTAGTCGCAATAATAGGTCCGTCAGGAAGCGGTAAATCAACGCTTCTGCGCTGTATAAACCAGCTTGAAAAAGCAGACGGCGGAGAGATAAACGTTGACGACGTGAATATGTTCCATACAGAAAATGGCAAGGCAGTGTATGCACCCTCTAAGACCCTCAGGGATATCCGCCTGAAAATAGGTCTTGTGTTCCAGAATTTCAACCTTTTTCCGCACTTTTCTGTAAATCAGAATATAATGGAGGCGCCACTCCATGTGCTCAAACAGCCAAAAGCCGAGGCAAAAGCCAACTGTGAGGAACTTCTGAAGAAAATGGGACTCGAAACTAAAGGCAAGTCTTATCCCTGCGAGCTTTCTGGCGGTCAGCAGCAGCGAGTTTCTATCGCAAGAGCATTGGCTTTGAAACCGCAGATACTTTTCTTTGACGAGCCGACCTCCGCACTTGACCCTGAGCTTACAGGGGAGATATTAAAGGTAATAAAAGAGCTTGCCAAAGAGAAAATGACCATGGTCATCGTCACCCATGAAATGGCATTCGCCCGTGATGTGGCAAACCATGTTATCTTTATGGACGACGGCTATATCGTGGAGGAGGGTACTCCGGAGGAAGTTTTCGGTCAGACCCAGAACGAAAGAACAAAGCAGTTCTTGCAGAGATTTAATGACAGATAGGACGGGAAATTGTTGTAAAATATAAGAGATGATAACGTTTTCTGTGATTAATGCACAAAAGAAGTGTGACAATATTGTTAGAAATTTCAACACTTTTTGAAATAAAAAAAGTGAAAACCCCTTGATTTTAGGGAGAAAGTCTGCTATAATAAGACTAGAATTGAATGACAATTCATAAAACTATATTCATATGGAGGAGATTAACGATGAAAATTTCTAAGATTCTCGCTGGTATGTCAGCAGCAGCTATCGTAGCTTCTATGGCAATGATCCCAGCATCCGCAGCAGGCACAAAGCTCAACGTAAGCGATGACCTTCTTAAAATCGCTAGACAGACTCAGGATGACCTCTTCGCTGTATACTTCAATGGTAAGGACGAAGATATGCCTAACAAGGATGCTATTGCTGACCTTGGAACTGTTTACGGTGCTTCATTCACAATCAAGGTTGATAACAACGATTGGAACACGATCGGCGGTGGCGGATCAATCAACTTCAACTCAGCATCAGGCGGCTGGAACCCTAAGGACTGGGCTGGCGGCTCTTGGGTTGAGGACGATAAGCCAAAGGATACTCTCTGCTACACAACAGACGAGGAAGGCACATACGTTCTTGAGTACCTCGGCGACGCTCCTGTTTTCGCAACAACAGACGGTGATGCTGATAATTACGCAGCAGTTGGTATCAACAACTGGGCAGCAGACCTTAAGGGCATCGACGTTGTAGGCATAAAGGTTCTTGGTGCTGATGGCAACGCTCTCTTCGAGGCTGGTTCTAACAAGGACAAGAAGGAAGTTCAGAAGAAGCCAGTAGCTGAGGAGTCAAGCTCTGGAACTGATTCAACAGCTTCAGGCACAGAGTCTAAGAAGGACGATTCTAAGAAGGACGACAAGTCTTCTGCAGCAGCTACTTCAACAGCAGCTACATCTTCAAAGTCTGGCACAACAACAACAGCTACTTCTTCAGCAGCAGCTTCTGACAACGTAGCAGCTACAGGCGCAACAGCTGGTCTTGCACTCGCTGGCGTAGCACTTGCTGGTGCAGCTATCGTTATTTCTAAGAGAAAGTAATCTCTAGCAGATAACACACTTGAATAAGTGAATTTATACAGAGCTTTCTGTCATTCGGGAAGCTCTGTTTTTTTGTTCGTTTGTGTAACCTGCACTAATTTGTAAACGATTTCTGTGCAAAACATATGAAATCATGTGCTTAAATTGTGCAAATTGTATATTGAAAATATGTGACAGTTGTGTTATAATACAAAGGTAAATATAGGTCAGGCTATGTGTATAGCATGACAATTAAACGGAGGTTATTAAAATGAAAAAGTTTTTAGCTTGCGCTCTTGCACTTACACTTACAAGTGCTATGTTCGCTTCTTGCGGCAGCTCTGATGATTCTTCATCAAAGGCTGAGGCAAAAACTACTACAACAACAACTACAGCTGCTACCACAACAAAGGCCAAAACACATTGGAATA
>OGPN01000917.1_pt1 | contig 20258 bp, 10 predicted proteins | sample 1552941 | NCBI WGS metagenome assembly OGPN01 (sample SAMEA2580220, study PRJEB22360) | human gut metagenome | biome: human gut; feature: human-associated habitat; material: faeces | place: Denmark | collected 2008/2010
ATGCCGGACAATGCCCACAGCCATCACCCTGTATACCGTTATAGCAAGTCAATGTTTCGTTCCGTATCAGATCGAGCACTCCCAATTCATCTGCCAATCCCCAGGTTTCCGCTTTGTCGATCCACATCAATGGAGTATGAATTACGAACTGCTCGTCCATAGCCAAGTTCAATGTAACATTGAGCGACTTGATAAAAGCATCCCGACAATCAGGGTATCCGCTGAAATCAGTCTGCGACACTCCTGTCACGATATGATTGATACCATGTTCACGGGCATATACAGCAGCAATACTTAGAAAGAAGAGGTTACGTCCCGGCACAAATGTATTGGGATAACTACCGGCTGGCTTTTCCTGATCCATAAGCATCGTTGTATCCGTCAGTGAGTTGTGCCCCAACTTACCGATAAAAGACACATCCATTGCTTCAAACTCCACATCAGCTTTACGGGCTATTTCCCGTGCCAGTTCCACCTCTTTCTCATGCTTCTGTCCGTACAGGAAGCTCAAAGCAACTACTCTCTTAAACTCACGTTTTGCCCAAAACAGGCAAGTGGTAGAATCTTGTCCACCACTGAATACAACTAATGCAACTTCTTTATTCACAACTATTCATTATTAATGCGAATCAGGAGTTAAAGGAAGTTATTGCTTCGCTTAACTCCTGATTTACATTAAAAACAAATAGTTATGACCGAATTAAAAGATCAACTGTCCCTTTTGGGGAGAAAAACAGAATATAAGCAGGACTATGCTCCTGAAGTGCTGGAAGCTTTTGATAATAAGCATCCGGAAAATGACTATTGGGTACGTTTCAACTGCCCGGAGTTCACAAGTCTGTGTCCCATTACCGGACAACCGGACTTTGCCGAAATACGTATCAGCTACATTCCGGAAGTAAAAATGGTAGAAAGCAAAAGTTTGAAACTCTACCTTTTCAGCTTCCGCAATCATGGAGCTTTTCATGAAGATTGTGTAAATATCATCATGAAAGACCTTATTAAACTGATGAACCCCAAATATATCGAAGTCACGGGAATCTTTACTCCGCGTGGAGGCATCTCTATCTATCCGTATGCCAATTACGGTCGTCCGGGAACGAAGTTCGAACAGATGGCGGAACATCGGCTGATGAATCGGGAATAATAAAAAAGGCTTGTCAAACATCGGCATTGCTTATGCGGCACTTCTTGAGGAAATGGATAAAAGGCTGGATGATTTAATGAATGGTTTAATATTGTAGAAGATATTTCGGAAAAATAATCTTGTAGAAGAATACCTGATGTAGTAAAGAAGTTATCTGAAGAATTAGGTGTATATTTACGGAAAAATTATGCTCAACGTCTTTCTTTTAAAGAGACGGGGGAAAATCGTTCCTTGGCCGGATGAAGTTCTATAATAAATTATTTAATTCATTAAATTTATGAAACATATTTTTATACTATGGAAAGTACTAATGGTTTGCCTGTTGTTAGCAAATCCGTTAGCGTCTTATGCTGATTTTCAACCTTCTTATTCAACGGCAGGGTTTTATTCGCTGCCCAATACCGGTCGCACGGTGTATGATATGAATCCCGCCTGGCGTTTCTACAAAGGGAAGATAGAAGGTGCCGAACAGAAAAACTTCGATGATAAGAAATGGGATATCGTATCCTTACCTAATGGGATAGAATATCTTCCGGTTGAGGCTAGCGGGTGTATTAATTACCAAGGCGAAATATGGTACCGGAAACATTTCGCACCTGATGAAGCCTGGAAGAACAAACAATTGTTTCTTCATTTTGAAGCTATAATGGGGAAATCAAAAATATGGGTTAACGGTAAACTGCTGAAAGAGCATTTCGGAGGCTTTCTGCCTGTTATTGTTGATGTATCTTCTGCCCTGAACTTTGGTGAAGATAATGTGGTCACGGTGTGGGCTGATAATAGTGACGATCCTTCCTATCCTCCCGGTAAGACGCAGGAAACACTGGATTTTGCTTACTTTGGCGGGATCTATCGTGACTGTTGGATGATAGCTCACAACCGCGTATTTATTACCGACCCCAATTATGAAGATGAAGTAGCAGGCGGCGGGCTGTTTGTTTCTTATGATAAAGTGTCGCGGCAATCGGCTTTGGTAAATCTGGATGTGCATATACGTAATACTTCGGGAAAGTTCTTCAGTGGAAAAGTCAGCTATGAACTGTATGACCGTGATAACCGTCTTGTGCTTTCAACAGAGAAACGATTGTCCGTGGGCAATGAGCATGCGGCAAAAGTGGCCTCTCGTATGAAGGTTGACAGTCCTCATCTTTGGTCGCCCGATAGTCCTTATCTCTATCAGTTGCACGTCTATGTGAAGGATAAAGCCGGCAGCATTGTTGACGGATATCGTCGTCGCATTGGTATCCGGAGTGTGGAGTTTAAAGGAAAAGACGGTTTTTGGCTGAACGGTGAACCGTATCCCTATCCGTTGATTGGGGCTAATAGACATCAGGATTATGCTGTGATAGGCAATGCCTTGTCTAATAACCTGCACTGGCGCGATGCAAAGAAATTACGCGATGCAGGGTTGCGTGTTATCCGTAACGCACATTATCCGCAAGATCCTGCTTTTATGGATGCGTGTGATGAGTTGGGACTCTTTGTTATTGTCAATACTCCGGGATGGCAATTCTGGAATGATGAACCTATCTTTGCCCAAAGAGTATATAGTGATATCCGTAATATGGTTCGCCGTGACCGCAATCATCCTTGTGTGTGGATGTGGGAGCCGATTTTAAATGAAACCTGGTATCCGGCAGAGTTTGCTAAAAATGTGGTAGATGTACTGAATGAGGAATATCCTTATCCATATTGTTATGCCGGCTGTGATGTTACGGCACGTGGACACGAACATTTTCCGATCCATTTCACTCATCCGGTAATGGGGGGAGGAGGGGCCTTTAATACGGAGACTTTGAATCCCGATGTTTGTTACTTTACCCGGGAATGGGGAGATAATGTGGATGACTGGTATTCGCATAATTCTCCGAGTCGTGTGAACCGTGTCTGGGGAGAAGTGCCGATGTTGATACAAGCGCAGGGATATGCAAACCCCGATTATAAATATACGTGCTATGATGTACTGTATAGAACTTCCAGACAGCACATGGGAGGTTGTTTGTGGCATTCCTTCGATCATCAGAGGGGATATCATCCCGATCCGTTTTATGGAGGAATTATGGATGCGTTCCGGCAACCGAAGTTCTCTTATTATATGTTCTGTTCGCAACGTCCTGCGGAGGAAAACAAGGAACTGATTGCAGATAGCGGTCCTATGGTGTATATTGCGAATGAGATGACTCCTTTTTCTCCGAAAGATGTTACGGTGTATAGTAACTGTGAAGAAGTTCGTCTGACTTTCTGCAAGAATGGCAAGCAGCATATTTATCATAAACCAATCGATAAGGCCGGAATGCCATCGCCTGTTATAACCTTTAGCGATGTTTTTGATTTTATGTATGATAAGCAATTGTCGCGAGGAAGGAAACAGGCCGATTCGTATCTTCTGGCAGAAGGTCTGATAGCCGGAAAGGTGGTTGCAACACATAAGGTGATGCCGGCCCGCCGCCCCTCTAAAATACTACTTTGGGCGGATGACGAGAAGGTGAGTATGAAAGCGAACGGTTCGGATATCATGACTGTAATAGCTGCTATTGCAGATGATAATGGGAACATCAAACGATTGAATAATTATGAAATAACCTTTGAAATAGAAGGTCCCGGACAACTGATTGCTGACAGTAAGACGTTTACAAATCCGGCTCCGGTTCGTTGGGGAACTGCGCCTGTATTGGTAAGATCTTCTACTGTTCCGGGAGAAATCAAGGTGCGTGCATCCGTGGTATGGCAAGGCAAACATACTCCGGTTTCGGCAGAGTTGATTATTCCGACTTATCAGGCGGAGCATATTTTGCTGGCAGATAAAAAGGAACTGGAACAATTGAATTCTGTTTCCGGACAGAAAGCAATGAGCACTGATTTTAAGGGACAGAACGGAAACAGCTTGAAGCGACAGCAGAAAGTCAGCCGCTCGAAGTTAAAAGAGGTGGAAAAACAACAAAGTGATTTTGAATGATAATGTAAAAGAATCAATATATAAAGAATAATCTATGAATTTCCCCCAATCATACATTTGGATATTGTAAGATTGGGGGAACTCATTTAATTGGATTTCACTTCTTTTCTCTCTCCATTCGCCTGTACTGCATATATCTTCATGCTATCATTCCAAGGAATGGATGCCGGAATATCAAATGAGAAGAAATTAGAGAAATACATTATCTCACTACCTTTTTTTACTTCAAATGCGACAGCTTCATCACCCGAACTTATTGTAATATGTTGCCCGGAACGGGTATATGTTACATTCTTTGTAATCTTCTGGTCATTCTTGAACTGTGTATAATAGCCTACATCACCTACCTGATATTGTTCAATACCCACATCATTATTCTTTCTGTCTTCAAGATAATAAAATGCATGTTTAGGTGCAGGAAACTGGCTCATGTAGCTCACTGCTTCGGCAATCATGGTTGGTGTCACATTGTAGTTCCATTTACCATACTGTTCAATCTCCACATTATTTACCGGTTCGAGGAATCCCCACATCCTGAAGAATTCAGTCAGATTCTCATTGGCAGCCTTACTTGCCATCTTTGCAAAATGTAACTGACCTGCTCCCGGATTAGATTCAACAATACGATCTTCCCGCAAGAGTTTGAAGAGTTTCTGCCAGAAATCTGTTTTATAGCCACAACGATGATAATAATTCCAAAGTTGCCAGTTCATACGCATATGTATTTCCGTATCCTCATTCTGATGAGTGGCGCTACCCATATTCCACCAAGCTTGTTTATCAACAAAACGGGCTTTTGCCAACGCGCTTAATTCCGATCCTCTCGAACAATATTTTCCCAGTTTAAACAGTATGTAATTTGAGAAAAGATTATTGGATGACTCTGTTGAACTGGGCCAGTTGATAGCACGCTGGTGAATATGTCCTATTTCGTGAGCCGGTCCCCAGGCATTGTCTTTAGCAGCCATCACGTTATCATAAAGCAAAATATTATTGAGATAAGTATATACGAATCCAATCCTATAATCTGATGCCCACATATAGCTACCTTCCGGAGAGATAGCAAACAAATGATTGTTGACCTGCGATGGACGGACGTCATCAATACCCATCAGTTCCTGTTGCCAACTAATGATATCATCCCAAAGATTAATGGCAGACAGTATATCGTAGGGAACAGCCTGCATCATCTTATCTCGATGGAAGTAGAACATAATTCTTTCACCACGTATGCAGAAATACTTATAAGTAGCTTTATTTATAAGCTCTTTATATTTATCATTAGTCTTATCCGTTTTTACATCAAAGAATCCGCTGACATATCCGCTACCTAAAGGAATATGTATCTTCACAGGTTTTGCATTGACATCCTGCAAGTTAGTGTTATACATAAGGAACAACATCCCTCGCTGTGTAAATCCAAGTTTATTGACTCCTTCTTCAAGGAAACGGGTTTCTCCGCTTGCTGCTGTTTGCACATAGTCGCCGGACTTTTCTTCACCGATGCATTGAATAGACAAACTCTGTCCATGGGTGTCACCTACCAACACAATGACTGAATCTCCGGCTTCCACATAAATACCCGTAGGATTGTCTAAGTTACTGTATCGTTTGGTCATCAGTGTTTCTGCCCATTCCTCTACATTACTGTAAGGGTGATAATCTTGTATACGGAAAGACTTTTCCCATTCGTCATATGTGTTTCTCTTTAATTGAATGGCTATATTGGCAAAATAGCCGGGAAGTGCATTTATCTGTGCATCGGTAGCTTCATCTCTCACCTCCGTACAAGTTATATCTGTAAAAACGCCCAGCAATTGTGCGTCAAGTTTCTTATCCGGATTCTTTTGATAGAACTCCATTTCATCACAACTTACAAAGTCTCCCAAGCCGGAGTGAACCTCAAATTTTATTTTAGTAGCTTTCTTCAAACTCTGAGCAAACACCACACGGCTTGAAGCATTCTGCATCTTAAAATCGAATGAACCGTACTTCGTATATTCGGGAGCATCTTCTGTTGCCGTGTAAATATCCAATTTGCCAAAATTACCATTTCCACTACGGGTGTGATAAATCAAGTAATCTATGTCTTTTGTGCCATCAAAAAAATATTCGAGAGTAACAGGAAAATTAGCCTTTTGATTCCAAATTGAATGATAGGGGGTTCCACCAAACTTGCCATCAAAAGAGTTCTCGATTCCTTGTCCCGGCTGGTGCTCACTATCTTTTCCTCCATTGGGAGATATTTTCAAATCACCTTCTATCTCTACATCCGAAACGCCGGAATCTTTAGCATTTTGTGTAACTGAGCATAATGCTCTTATCTTGTCGTCTTTAGTATATATGTAAGTGAATGTGACAGTACGTGTTTCATAATATGGGTTGGCATCTACCGTATATTGGTATTCTTTATCTGTCAGCGCACGGGTGGCAGGAACAGTTTTGATCCAGTCACTGTTTTCCGATTGCTCTATTCTATATTCGAAGTGACAATAATGGAAAGAGGACCGCCGGCCGCATCGATTATCGGATTGGGATTCTTGACAAGGATAGCAGGACCGTACCCTAATTGACGTACTTGAATAGTATAGTTTTGCACAGAACTCTTTAATGTGATTTCTGCAGAGCGTACGTCCGGTTCTTCATTGGCATGTACCAATACTTTTACCGCGGGCGAAGAACCCGACATGTCTTTTGCTGCGACACACCAGTCCTGATTTGATGAGACTACCCATGCGTCTGCGGCCAGATTAGTTTCCACAGGTATTACAAGCGATGATTGTTTTTGATCGAAATCCTGTTGTAAATACTCCTCTTTTATTGTGAATACAGGAGTTTTATTCAAGTAGTTTTATCACCCGGTTCATCATCGCTGCAAGCCAGGAACAAAGAAGAAAAGATGAGAGAAGTAATCCCCCATAGTAAGAACAGATATTGCTTCATAAAGTATTGTATCATCAAAAGATTATTCAAAGTTAACCATAAAAGTTAATGAGAGAGAGAAAACATTCTCTCTCTCATTAAAATATTACTTAGGAGAAAAATCAGTCTGTGCTCATCCAGAACTCTGCAAATGCAAAACTGTTTCCTACTGACGTTTTATCTACTTGTACCCGCAAATATTTAAATGGTTTGCCGACGAATACCGGCGATGTATATTTTGCTTTTGTTGCCGTTGGTAGATTTTCTGTAACCGTAGTGATTTTACTGAAGTCAGTACCGTTCAGACTGCCGAGAAGAGTATACTGCAGAGGAGCGCCATTATTGTTGTTATGACGTACTTGATATCCTATTGATACTGCTGTGGATTCTTTCGGCAGAGTAATTTGAATCCAGTGAGGCATTGGTGCTACTCCGCCCCAGTTACTATGGTAATACGTATCTTCTTTTCCGTCGAGCATTTCAGCAATAGAACCTTCATTTGTCGGATCCGGGAAAATACCAATCATATTTTCTTTCAGGTTGACTTTGGTTAGTTTGCTTGCATCAGGTACATAAGAGATAGCATATAACGATGTATTTCTTTCTGTGTCGATAACAAATTGTGGTTTAGTGCATGAAGACAAACAAATCGGAAGCACATAATTACCATAACTCAAACCGGTACGGTCTACTTCAATATTTGCCTCTTTTACACTTTCCATATCGTTGGTAAAGTTGACAGTTTTCTCCAGCGTGTAAGCAGTAGAAGGTAACATTGCATAATCACATTCGTTTGCTGCATTATATTCGTCTAACAATTTCGAATCGATCGTTAATTCACAAGAGAAGTCCCATTTGCTTGGAATAGGAATTTCCAATGGCAGAGTGAAATTCATTTTAATAGGGCCGTTGTCCGAGAAAAAGTTTTGAGTATAGCCGCTCTTTGAAAAGAAAACTGTCGGAGTTTGTACATTTGGCTTAATAAAAACCTTTCCTAATTTTGAATTGATAGAGTCCTGTGAATTTTCCAGTTGCAATGGTAGCACATACTCTTCACCGGTATTCAAGGCGGGAAGCCCGTCAATCAGTTCCGTTTTCAGAGTGATATCCATAGTTTTATACAGTTCATTTGCAGCAAAAGTAAATTTTCTATCGCCATTCAATTCATAGCAAGTGGTGGGAATGGCTTTGTATTTTACTCCCTGTTCTGCATTATATATAGCCAATGCAGCATCATCCATCGTTCCTATACTTACTTCCGTCACTGCGTTGAGTTCTGAGCCTCCCTTATTTATCACAACCTGGTAGTTGGCATCTTCCCCTGTGTTATATACACTTACAGGTATTTCGCCACTATTTCTGAAATAAAGTATAGTACTGAAATCATCCAGAAATTCATCCTTGCCATCTTCGCACGCAGTCTGCGTTAAAAGGAAGGCAGATACGAACGACACTAATAATATATTTTTTCTCATAAATATTTTCTTTTTATTAATAAAGTGGTTTTATGTGTATTTCTCACTACCATCCATAGTTTCTGGTCAGTAATTTATTACGATCCAATTCACGCTGAGAGAACGGATAGAGATAGTGGTTGGATTTAAACACGCGTGTTTCAAATACGGTTCTTTTCCAAAATCCGTCAGGAGTCACTTTCGTATCACTGCCTTCCAGCGGACAGGTTGCATCCATACCATACATTGGACCGTTGTCCGTTTGCTCCGCAATCATCCAAGTACGTGTGTCGAAATAGCGATGTCTTTCAAATGCCAGTTCCACACGACGTTCTTTACGACAAAGTTCAATCAGTTCGTCCACGGAAGCATTGGGATATACACTTGTAATCGGAGTCAATCCCGCACGGTCGCGCAAATCCGCCCATTTTTCCATTGCCAGTTCTTCATATCCTGCCGGCAAAGCAACATTCCTCTTCTTACATTCCAGAACAGATTCGATGAAGTTCAGATACATCTCTCCGAGACGGAATACCGGGAATGTCAGATTACCCCATTGTCCATCACCGGAGTTCAGTGTATGGTCATAAAAACGATTGCACAGGTAACCACTCTTAGGATAGTCGTGGCTCTTGTTACCATTACCTCCTTTGGCAAAAGAGATCATTGTGCTGCCAGCACCATGCAACCAATAGTTACCTCCAAAGAAAACAGTGATATAAAAACGAGGTTCACGATCTTTATACATGTTAGGAGCAGTGATATTGTAGTTCTTAAAGTTGCTCCATCCTTTTGCTGGATATTCCCAGTCTGATTTTTGCAGTTCTTCTTCCTTGCTGTATCCTGAAGCATTGTCTATTATCGGATCACCTGATGCTTCATACCCTATAATAGGATAGCGTCCGTTGTTCATCGCATAAGCATCTACCTGTTGCTGTGTAGGACCTACACCACCGTATGCAGTACCGGGTAGTCCGGTGGGAGCTGTATTTACTCCCCAACTATATCCGCTATTGTAACGGTCTGTCCAGATCAATTCACTATTCCAGTTCACATGGGTGATACCATAATAATCTTCATACGGATCACCGTTACCTGCACGATAAAGTTCGTAATCAGTATCGTCTAACAAGACTTTAGCAGCCTTTGCTGCTTCCAGCCATTTATTGGCATCGTATGTTTGCGGGAAAAGATCCACTCCCGAAAGTTCGGGGAACTTGTCTGTTACCGGGTTCTTTACCGTACGATATAGAGCATTACCGTTGAACAAGTCGCGTGCCGAATAAAGTTTCAGACGTGAAATGACTGCATAACAGGTGCCTTTAGTCGCTAAACCGTATTTACTGGTCGACAGACCCTTCTGAACAGGTACAGCACTACTTTCGGCACATGCAGTAAGTTCACTGACTACATAATTTACACACTCTTCCCATGTGTTACGAGGACGGTATAATTCTTCTGTAGAAGCTGCAAAGTCCAGTAATTCGTCTCCAATCAGGAAAATAGGTCCGTAGTCGCACATCATACTAAAATAGTAGTAGGCACGGGCAAAGCGCGCCTGCCAATACCATTCGTCAAGCTGTTCCTGGGTAGCCAGAGGGTCTGAGCATTTATATACATTCTGCATGAAAATATTACATTCACGGATACCTTTATAGTATTTGTCCATTTTGTAATAAGGTACATTTGAGGCATTCCATGATCCGAAGTTCATAGAACGGTAACCACGGTCATAAGTAATGGTACATTCGTCCGATGCTCCCAAATAGGGCTCATTATCTCCAATGAATCCTCCATTGTAGTTAGGAAGAAATGACATTGCATTGAGCCAATACTGCTTGATCGTATTTCTTGACTCCCAGATTTTTTCGAAAGTCAGTTTTTCGTCTTCTTGCCTGTCGAGGAAATCTTCACATGAAGATAACAACATCGCGCCGGTAGCGAAGCATAACAGATAAAGTGATTTTATTTGAAGTTTCATAAGTTATACAGTTATAAGATTTAGAAATTAGCATTGAAGCCGATAGTGATCACTCGATTCAACGGATAGCCGGAACCTTCTCCTCCACCTTTTTCAGGATCCCACATATCGAATGGAGCAAATGTGAACAGGTTGCTTCCCGACACATAAAAGCGGAAAGACTTAATGAATGTTTTACTTGTCAACGATTTGGGAAGTGTATAACCAATCTCCATATTCTTCAATCGTATGAAAGAACCGTTGCGTTGCCACCATGTGGAAGTTTGAGTGTTGTTAGATGCTCCGGCACCTCCGCTACCATTGCTGAGGCGCGGGTAGAGTACATTTGCATTCTGTTCGGGGGTATTAGTGGACATCCATACATTGTTGTATATATTTTCGTTCACAGCCGAACGTTCCAAGTTTCCTGAAGAGAAAAGACTCTTAACTGATGATCCGCTTAAGAAGAAACTTGTGCGAGCCGCTCCTTGAAAGAATACATTGAAATCCCAGTTCTTCCATTGTGCCGTAGCACCGAAACCATACATGATTTCCGGTAAGTTAGTATATCCGATAGCGATTTGGTCTTGAGAGTTGATAACTCCGTCACCATTGATATCCTGATATTTAATATCACCTACACGGTATTCTCCGAAACTTTGTACAGGGCTGTTGTCTATTTCTTCCTGACTCTGGAATAACCCTAAGGCTACGAGTCCGAAAGGCTGCATGGAACCACCTGAACCAAAAGGTTTGCCTATTCTGTTTTGGTATTTATATTCCCAGTCAGGTTCGTCGTTGTTCTTCAATTTGTTACGATTATATGTAAAGTTACCTCTTGCCGTTACATAAACATTACCTATCTTCTGTGAGTATTCGATATTACTATCGAAACCCTGGTTCAGTGTTTCACCGATATTGACATAAGGGATAGTGGAAATACCAACAATGGCAGGCAATCCGGCACGTTGCAGGAAGATTCCGGTACGTTCTTCACGGAAGTAATCGGCCTGTACTTTAACCTTGTTGAATAAAGAGAATTCGATACCGACGTTCAATTTCAGAGCTTCTTCCCAAGATGCGTTCAGGTTTTCAACTTCACCAATACGAATACCGTCACCTCCTTGGTTGGCACTTTGACCGTATTGCCAGTTTCCTCCTCCTACAATAGAAGATTCGTATACCCATCTTCTCTGTCCGCCGATGTCATCATTACCTACTTTACCGTAAGAAGCTTTTAACTTTAACATATCAACAGTGTTAGTTATAGGTTCAAACCACTTCTCGTTAGACATCATCCAACCGATAGCTGCTGCAGGGAAAAAACCAAAACGATGTCCGCGTGCAAAGTTTTCGGAACCGTTATAACCGACATTTACTTCAGCAAAATATGTATCTTTGAATGCATAAGTAACACGTCCTGCCAAACCTTGGTTTTTATAAGGAAGTGCAGCGTCTCCGCTACCGGCCTGTGTGTTAGTATGTATTTTCTGATTGTATAGTAACAATGCGCCTACACGATGTTTTTCTGCAAACAAACGGTTGTAGTTCAATGAGCCTTCCAAATAACGTGTCATCGTTCCGCTACGTCCGATTGCGAATCCCAAAGACTCACTTCCGGTATGTACAGGGTCCCATTCACCGTCACCATTATTATCGTCATAAATCAGATTGCCTTGGTCGTCTCTCCCACGGGCATGATAGAAAGTCGGTGTTTTGGAGCGGCGTTGCAAGGTAGTGTTCCACGCATCCCATGAGAATTTCAAGTTGGCAGTTAATCCCTCCAACGGTTTCCAAAGTTTACCGATATCTTGCGTAACACCGACAAGTGCCTGTGCCGAGTTCCAGAACTGTTCACGGTATCCGGAGTGAACCAGCATATTCCATGGGTTGAAACCGGAATCGGTAGAAGGTCCTGAAAGTTTTCCATCAGAGTATTCTATCGGGAATGCGTTAGGGGAAGCATTGAACGTATATCCCCAAATGTCGTTATCGTTGTCACCAAATCCGGGACCAAACGATTTTTCATAGATATTAGCCAGATTGACATTCAGTACTGTGCTTTTGGTCAGGTTGAGGTCTATATTGGCACGGAAGTTGAATTTGTTGTAATTAATAGATGAATCGTATCCATATATGTTTCCTGCATTTTTGTAGATAGAGCTTTCATTATAGAAAGAGCCTGAAACATAATATTTCACGATGTCTCCACCACCGGTGATACTCAGATTTACTCGTTGATTTTCAGCCATGTCGTCGAACAAAGCATCAAACCAGTCTACATCCGGGTAGAGATCGGGGTCACTATGTTCTCTATATTTCTGCATGACTTCGTCCGAATAATACTTGGTTGAAGAAGCTTCATTGTAAAGTTCCGCCCATCTTGCTGAGTCGAGCATCTTCGGACGTTTGGTAGGACTGGTAAAGCCAAACTCTGTGCGTACATTGATTGCCGGCTTACCTTCTTCTCCCTTTTTAGTAGTAATCAAGATTACTCCGTTGGCACCTCGTACACCATAAACGGCAGAGGCCGAAGCATCTTTCAGAATGGAGAATGAAGCGATATCGTCTGTATCTACCAGATCAAGATCACGTTCGATGCCATCTACCATAATCAACGGAGAAGCATCGTTCACCGTAGCACGGCCACGAATATAGAGTGCGGCAGCGTCTTCACCGGGACGTCCGCTGGTTTGACGTGTTACCAGTCCAGGAATACGTCCTGTCAGACTGTTTGTGACACTGGAAGTAGGACCTTGTTTCAGTTCCCGATTGCCCACAGCAGAAATAGATCCGGTAACCGATACCTTTTTCTGTTGCCCATAAGCTACAACCACTACTTCGTCCAAGGTTTGTGTGTCATCATGGAGTCTTACGGTAAGTGTCTTTCCATCTTTGGGAACGGTAACTTCCACAGTTTTCATTCCTATCATTGAAATAGCAATAATAGCCTTGTTACTGGTTACCTTTAATGTGAATTTGCCGTCAAGATTTGTAATTGTTCCATTACTGGGTTGTCCTTTTTCTACCACATTGGCACCAATTAATGGTTCGCCGGCGGCATCTGTAACAACACCTCTTACGGTTTCTTGTGCTTGCGCTCCTATGAACCATAAGCTCATTAGTAGCATTAATATATACCATTTTTTCATATTATACGATTTTTAGATTGTTATCTCCAACCGGGATTCTGTACTAAATTTGTATTTAACTGCATTTCTGAGTAGGGGATAGGAGAATAATACATCTTTGTATTAAATTTCCTTTGTCCGTCGACAACAAACTCATGTGTGGACACAACTCCATTATCTTGCCGCTCTATTCTGAATCCCATTAGTGGCTGGTTCAAATCTTTTTCGGCTGTTTTCCATCTTCTCAAGTCAAAATAGCGTTGATCTTCGAATGCCAGTTCAACCCGTCTTTCATTTCTTATTTTCTTTGTCATTTCCGTTTGAGAAGTTGTAGTGTATGGGACTGTTATTCCTGCACGTGTTCTTACTTTATTCAAAGCTTCGAGAGCTGTCCACCCCAAATCGGCTGCATCATTCGGTCCGTATGCTTCGTTCATGGCTTCGGCGTATAGCAAATAGATGTCTGCCAAGCGAATGACAGGGAAGTAGTGATAGGTACTCGTTATTGTTTGAGCTGACAGGTTTATATTCGTATCAAGGAATTTGCGTAAATAATAACCTGTAACGGTAGAACGAAGATTGACTTTGCCGATAGCATCCTGACTGTTGGGGTCGCTGATGTCGATTGCTCCTCTTGCTCCCAAAATACTTCCGTCACGAACGATCGTAACATCAAAACGAGGATCCATATTCTCGAATCGGGTATCTGATTGCATATCGTTGGCACTACCATCCTTCTTCTCGAAAGCGCATACCAGATTATGGGAAGGACAAGTTCCTCCCGAACCCAACAGTGAAGGAGGGTAATTGTAAAGTTCCAGCATATAGTTTTTTGGATTTCCGGTATATACTATATATTCAGTATTTTGGTTTGGCTGTATGATAAACAGTTTTTCAAAGTTTGGGTATAAATACAATTTACTCGGAGCAAGGTCAATTACGGTTTTCAAAGCTTTAGCAGCAAGTTTCCACCTTTCTTGTACGTTTCCGTCAGTATAGCCGAGTATCGGATTTTGTACATTGTTGAATAATGGACTCGCTGCGTACGCCAGCGTTTTTGCCTTAATAGCCAACGGGCATGTACTGGCTGATAAAAAACCAAAACCACGATATTGATTCGTGATATAATTGTAGCGCGTAAATACTTCGCTGGCTTCATTGCATAAACTTACAATATAATCGACGCAATCGCTGAAATTATTGCGGGGTAATGTTATAATCTCTTTATCATCAAGAGTATATGTCTTTTTCACGAGCGGAACTCCTCCATACCTTTTGATTAACTCGAAGTAATAGAGTGCACGGACCGATTTACTCTCTGCTATGGCCAGTTCTTTATAACTTTCAACTTGTGCATCTGTCCAACCTGCATTGTTTTGTAGGAGAGGAATGTACTGCTCGAAATAAAGTGTACGCCGGATACCGATGTATAAATCGGCCCAACGGTTTTCTATCGGACTAATTTCGGTTGCGTATCCTTGTCCCAGTTTATACATTGCATTGGCGGGGTCTACATAAGCACCGTCATCTGTAGATGCGTCGAGGAATGCTGTGTAGTTGCTTTGGTATCCATTGGGCATGGAAACGTAAACGCTATTCAGCATTTGGATTGTTTTGTTATAATCAATAAATGTCTCTTCCGGTTGCCAGTATTCATAAGGTTGTTGGTCCAGATAGTCGCATGAAGAAACTGCAAGAGCAATACAACCTGTTATGAGTATATGTTTAATCGTTCTCATAGTTAGTTAAAATTTAATGTTTATTCCGGCGCTGAATGAGCGTTGGAGCGGATAAGCGACACCATTGCCATAGGCCTCCGGGTCAATAACGTCTAGTTTATCAAATGTGAGCAGGTTCTGGCCATTTAAGAAGATACGGAGTTCTTCAAGACCAATGGAACGGACCACTTTGGTTGGTAGATTATACGACAGTTCTACATTCTTTAGTCTTAGATAAGAGGCGTCCCGTTGCCAATAGGTAGACGAAAGACTGTTGTTGCTTGACCCTGCAGCTTTAGTTGTAAATCTTGGGTTGTTGACAGAAGGGTTTTCCGGTGTCCATCTATTTCTTTGGTGTTCATACATATTTCCGTTATTGTAGAATGCAAACGCTGTGTATGAAGATAGCATTTTAGATACTTTAGCTGCCCCTTGGAATAGTACGGACAGAGAAAATCCTTTATAGCTTCCTCCAAGACTGAAGCCATAGAACACTTGAGGAACGTCCGTGTATCCGTAACGTACCCGATCTTTTTCATCTATCTTACCGTCTCCGTTGATATCTTTATATCGTATGTCTCCGGGAACGACGCTGTTCAATGTGTGAACAGGAGCTGCCGCAATTTCTTCATACGATTGGAAAACACCATCGGCAATATAGACCAGTGAAGTACCATAAGGATGTCCTTTGGAATACATATAGTCATACGGTTGCAAGGCTTCGTCCATATCAATGACTTTGTTTTTGCTGTATGAAATGTTACCACTAAGGAAATATGTGAAATCTTTACCTATGTTATCTTTCCAGTTTAGGCTGGCTTCCCAACCTTTGGTTTCCATTTTCCCGATATTCTTGCCTGGCATATAGATAGTAGTATATCCCAACATGGATGAAAATGTGGAGGGAATGGTGTATACACCGGTGCGACGATCCTTCCAAATGTCGAATGTTGCGTTCAAACGATTAGAAAACATTCCTAAGTCTGCACCTAGATTCATTTGAGTAGATTCCTCGTAGGTAGCAGAAGGATTGGCTTGTTGGGTTTCCAATAGAGAAGTATATTGTACCATGTCATTACCAAAATAGATTCCTTCATTCAAATTCTGAAGACGGCTCATATACATATACGCAGATACTGCACGGTCATTATTGATCTTACCGATACTACCGCGTATCTTTAGATTAGAAATAGCGGGCTTTAACACATCAAAGAATTTCTCATTGGATACATACCATGCTAAAGAAACAGTAGGAGACAATCCCCAGCGGTTTTCATTATTGAATTTGTAAGAACCTTGATAACCGAAAGTGGCATCTATCTGGTATCTATTATCGTATTTATATGCAAACCAGCCACCAACTGTTTGATAGCGATAGGGAAGCACAATACTTTGATTGTATTCATATTGGTCGTAAAACATCATTCCCGAGACATTGTGCCTACCGAAAATACGATTGTAGCTAAGCTTAAAATTTAATGTGGTGTTACGTGCATCACCATATTTCATGGCAGCATTTGATATCATTTCTTCACTAGTTCCATATTTTTGGAGTACTCCGTTATTTTGAAGTGTGTAATAATTGAAAGAGCGGGTACGGTTTTGTTTTTGTAAGTTGTATACGTCCATAGAAATCTGTCCGTAGAGCGATAAACCCTTCAGAAGGAAATCCAGATCCTGTTTCAGTGATACAGAAAAGGCGCCATAACGTTTATCGATCGCTGTGTAGCCACCTCTGTTCAAGATAGCCCACGGATTAATATATTTATCATTGCCTGCTACAATACGGTCTCCCGGTTGTGATTTGATAGGATTCCCTGACTGGTCTACATAGTTATGAGTATCTTTATAGTACATTGGGAATGCCGTAGCCGGCGTTTTCAACAAATTTTGGAATATATATTGTTGTGCTTGGTCGTAATAAGGTGAGTTTTCACTTTGCATCCAACCGTCTAATTTAACAGATAAAAGGGTTGTGGAGGTAATGTCGAAGTCTACGTTCGAGCGAAAGTTGATTCGGGAAAATTCTGTGTTGGTACTGTAATTCTGCTCTTTTTCAGTATTAAACATTCCTGCTTGTCCGGTATATCCCAATGAGACGAAATAACGGGTACGCCCGGAACCTCCTTCTACTGTGGCATTATATCGCTGCATGAAAGTTCCTTTTTTAAGCAAGTTTCCTATCCAGTCGACATCTGGGTAGCGCTCCGGGTCTGAATGATTGGCGAATTTATTGATTTCCGTTTCCGTGTAGAAAGGATTCAAACCGTCATTAATGTTCGCTTCATTGTAGGATTGAGCATATTCTGCCGCGTTAACAGCTTTGGGAACTCTCATGTTCTGCTGATATATCCCTTGGATGTTAAGGCTGACTCTAGGTTTTCCGAGACGTCCGGATTTGGTTTCAATCAGGATAACTCCGTTCGCGCCTCGCATACCATAAAGAGCGATAGCAGAAGCATCTTTTAATATGGTCACTCTTTCAATTTCCTGAGTTTGTACCATACCGTAGTAATTGCGTTCTTGTCCATCGATTAGTACAAGTGCGTCATTTCCATTGCTACGTATTCCACGTATATAAATGGAAGCTTCGTCATTGCCCGGTTCTCCACTTCGCTGAATCGTAGTTAACCCCGATATTCTTCCTGACAATGCATTGGATAAATGCTGTACAGGCACATTCTCCAATACTTTACCGGAGATTACATCGGATGCACCGCTAAACTCTGTTTTTAACTTACTTCCATAGGGTATGGAAATGATTGTCGAGTCTTTTTCATTCTTTTCCTTCACTGTTTTGTCCTGTGCTGAAATGATGGTTGAATAACCTGCAAGTGAGCAAAATAGCAGAAAGAACTTGATTTTTAAAGTTTTCTTTCTCATAAATATTAAATTAAGGGGAATATTTTATAATATTCAGTTTAGAATAAGTCGTAGTAGAACTTAGCCTAATTTAATCTATATCTATGATAATCAGTTTGTTAAAGTTGTGATATTTATTAAAAAAGAGTAATGGTATAAAGTTGGTATCTAAAAAAGTAGATTTAATTTGTGGGAGAATGCAAAATAAATGAAATATTAGCTTGATATTTTAAAATCAATTAATATATTTGCGGAGAATTAAAAACAAAATGAACTTTTAAAGCAAAATCGCCTATGGAGAGCTAAGCACTTCTACTATAATTTAGAAAATTATTAAGTTCTACTACAACTTAGCTATTAATTTAATCTTTTAGAAACATAAATAAGAAAAGGGAAAAACTATTTTTTAATGGTGGTTATATGTTTGTCGTTTGGTAATCGTAGACAAAATGATCCTATTTGTGCTACCTAAACAGGGAATTATATAATTAACTATCTATCTAATTATCTAGGTAAGTTTTTAAAACCTCTGCTATTTTCTCATATCCTTTAGTATTAGGATGAAGTCCATCGCTGAATAAGGATGAATTGATAATGCCATTTTTATCTGTCAACAGATTGCTTAAGTTTATATAAATACAATTCTGTTCTAGCTTCTTACGAAGTTCTTTGTTAATTTGCTGAATACGTTTTTCTGTGTTTGCTCTTGGGAGGATTCCCATTACGCATAATTTAGCTTGTGGTTGGCGTATTTTAATAGCTTCGGTAACCTGAAGAATACCTTGCAGAATTTCTTTATCTGTATTAAATTGAAGATTATTAGTTCCTATCAGTAGAAAAATCATATTTGCTTTGAAACCGTCCAATTCGCCATGGTAGATGCGCCACAATACGTTTTCTGTTTTATCCCAGCCGAAACCGAGATTGCGAACTGACCTGTTTTTGAATAGCTTGTCCCAAGCTTCTTTTCCACGTTGTGTCGGTGCAGTAGGCTCGCCGGCCCAGTAATGCGTGATAGAGTTACCTATCATAATGATTTCCGGGGCATTTTCTCGGTTTAATTTAAGGATTTCTTCATGACGCGCGTACCAATCATAGGAATCTCTTTGTTGTTTGCATGGAATACATGAAGTGGGACCTTCATTCTTTTCATGTAATATTTCCCGTATCTTTTTTAAATAACTGTCTGCATATTGCTGCATACCTAAATCAGTAGAATGAACTCCGTCTACCATACCGTCTGCCGGAATACCTATTTCTTCCTTTGTCAGATAATAGATATCCGGAATTTGTTCTTCTTGTAAAGTATTGTATGCTTTTCGCAATTCAGTATTAGCTACGCGGTATGATTCTTCTGCTTTTTCGGAAGTGACATCGTTGGCATATCCGTCATGCTCTACTAGTAAAATAGGTGCTTTGCTGGTTTCGCGTAATTTCTTTACTCCTTTTAAGGTACGGTTGTATATCACTTCTGCACTCTTTCCCGGTAGGTTGGGCATACAGTCAATGATAAACAGTTTTGCATCAATCTCGGACAATAAGTCGAATAGTTCGCTCTCGAGTTTACCATTGCCGGAGAATCCCAAATTGATGACGGGATGTTCCGACTTTCTATTTAAAATATTTCCCCATGCCATACCCGGACGGGAGGCACAAGCCCCTTGTGCAATGGAAGTTCCGTAAATAACCAGGGGTTTTTCTTGTGAGACGGGAAGAAAACGGAAAGAAGTGTTCTCGGGTACACCGATTTCTAGCCATGACACACTGTTGTAAAGAGGTAGAAATAATTGATATTCAAAACCTTTTCCGTGCTTTTCTCATTGCAGTCAGATGAACGATGGATCGTCCCCATCTTTGGGGGAACGATCATCCTACTGCTTGCGTTTTCTGCGTGGCGGCTGTGTACGGAGAAAAAGGACAAGTGGCGTTACCGCAATCACCGCCACGGCAACGGTAAAAACGCCCACCATGGCTAAAAATTTTCCAAAAATCATCTTTCCAAGCGAAACCGGCGCTGTGAGTACCAGCTGGTCAGTTCTGCTGTGCCGCTCTTCCGCCATGGAACGCATGGTGAGAATCGGAACAGCAATTAACATGATAAACGAGAT
>OGPN01000953.1_pt1 | contig 19844 bp, 18 predicted proteins | sample 1552941 | NCBI WGS metagenome assembly OGPN01 (sample SAMEA2580220, study PRJEB22360) | human gut metagenome | biome: human gut; feature: human-associated habitat; material: faeces | place: Denmark | collected 2008/2010
CTGATGAACGTCATTCTGACCAGCGGCGAGGCGATTTTGAAGCGCACGCCGGACATGCTGCCGCCCCTGAAAGCCGCGGGGGGGGGCGGAGCCCGCGTCGAAATATTCGACGGCGAACATCTCTGGGTAGACAGTTTTGCATATGTACTTAGAAGACCATTTACCATTTGACTGAGCCTAAACGACTGATTCTACAGCGTGATCAACCATGTTCGTATTTGCGTTCCATTTCCGCTGATTATCGCATAGGTGATGACGCCGTTTTGGATGCCGTTAATACTGGAAGGAAAGCTTTGGCTGTAAGCGTATATCGTGAACCCAGACTCTTTTGCGTCCAAGTGCTTTTGGATACGGTTGAAATACTTAGCAGCCCCTTTATCTGCCTTACCGTTACGTACAAAGTAGTTATCTTTAAGACTGGTAGAACGCGCAGCATAACCATCAGCTGAATATATCTTATCGTGCCCTGGATGTGCAATTACCATGCGCTCGTCAGTAAGACAGATGTAAAGATGGCGTTGGTCTAGATCTCCATAATAATTATCAGACGTGTCATCCCAAGCGCAGTCAACTTGATACCTTTCGTCATCGAGTTTAACCACATTCCACGTATGCCCATCATAGGTATCGCGGGTTTCCGTGTTTTCTATGCCTACGGCAGAAAGTAGTTTCGCATACGCTGATTCATAGGCTTGACACGTCCCAAGCCTCCTCGTAAGAGCACTTTCAGCCGAGGACCACGTGAGCGAGTTGTCGTACTCAAGCTGATCGAGAAGCCAGTCGTGAAGATAGAGAGCCATTTCGTATTCAGAATCATCTGTCTCTTACTTGGCTTGTGACACTGCTTTATTGACAATGCTCGCAACGCTGGGATACGCATCATCTGCAACCTGGATATACGAGTTGGTGCGCAAGTAGTAAACGCCCGACGCCTTGTCCATGAGGTAAAAGCGGAAGTTATACGATCCGGTAGCCGTCGTTGTGAACGTAAGGCCGTGGCTAACGCACGCGTCGGTGTACTTTGTCCACTCCCCGCGGCTTGGATCGGCGACCGACTCATAGGCGTACTCGTTGGAGTTAGAGTACGAAGGCGCATCCATGCGAAAGAGATAGCTGCCACTGCCACCTGTTGCGCTTACGTGGAAGGTCGTTGGCTGTCCAAGTACTGGATCGTTCCATTCGACGGTGAGGGTGACACTGCCGCTGGTGGCGCTATCGCTGTGCTGATATCCACTTATTGCGGCCTTTGTGGCTTGTTCCGAATCGGGCGACATGTCGGAAGCTAGGGAAACCTGAGGTTCCACCTGATGTGCAATTGGATTCGCGAGATCTGAATCATTTTTGATGGACTCATTGACGATCTCGCTTGTATCGATGACGCCTGTCATGCTGGCGCCCGAGTTGTCCGCTGCGCCAGCATCAAACTGTTCCAAGGTGTTTTCTTGCTGACGTTCTACTTCCGTTAAACCCCTACAGGTATTGCTGCGCTAAGCATGGATACGCAAAGAAATGCGCAGAGCGAGCGGTAAAAGACTCGTTTCATAGCGGTGCCTCTCGATAAGGCGGGCGCCAAGGCCCGGAGGCGGCGCCAGGCCAACACTCCGTGTATGTGTAAGTGGGGTTATTTTACGGTAACGTCAGTCAACAACAGCGAACTTTTTGCACAAAGTTGGGGAAGGGAGGGGAGGGGATAATTGGGACAGTTTGGCACTGATTGATTTTTCGTAATTATGTCTATAAATTTTGATGAACAGTGATATTGACTCATTGTTATAGTTTGGAGCCAAACATGGAAGCACCCGCCGTTCTCTATCATTATGCAAGCCTAGATACGCTGGCCTTGATTCTGCATAATCAGACTATCAGGTTCAGCCGGTTAGATAAGGTTGATGACCCACAAGAACAGCGTTCAGCAGACTATCAAAATCTTGGAAAAATGAAGCTCGTCAGTTGTTGGACCTCTTCTGATGAGGAGAGCATCTCCATGTGGCGCGAGTATGCTGGAGCTGAATGTGGAGTAAGAATCCAGATGAAGAGCCATCCGTTTAAGCGCTACTCTGTGTCTACCGAGAGCCTAAGTAAGCTATCTAGTGCGCAGTTTTGAATACTCCTGGTGGCAAGTTTGATGGACTTCAATTGCCGCTCGAAGACTTTTGGGATAAAAAATATCATTTTAAAGAAATGGCCCGAAGCGTTGAGATGCTTCATGAAATCCAGTATACGAAGGATAAGTCGCTTCTGTTTCCAAAGTTGATCCGTAACTGCGAAAACGGCTGGATAGAAGCCGATTTAAACACACTTGGGATTCATAAAGCTACCGCCTGGTCATACCAGAACGAATGGCGATATGTTTTGACGGCAGTTCCTGTGGACATCGCCTCTGTAATCAAGGGTGATGTTGAGGCAGTTAAGAGGGCCACTGAGGTCATGCTTGATAGATGCGATCCCGAAATTCCTTCCTTTTACGATTTGATTATCTCAGACGAAGCATTTTCTTCGATGAAGATCGTCGCTTCCCCAAAGATGACGCCGGGGAACCGAATAATTTTGGACGCGTTAGTGCAGAAATACGCGCCCGGTATTGAGGTTGCGGATAGCTCGATTGAGCTTTCTTGAGTAGACAACAATGTGATGTCGGTGGCCCCCATGTGTTGCCTGCGACTTCATGGGGGGGAGCCGATACTCTTCTAGCCCCTTTCTTCTCATGTAATGCGTAAAAGTCAGATCGTGCTTTGGGTTGCTTCAGTAGTACTTACTGATAAGTACCTATCTGCTGTAGGGGGGGCTTTCGGAAAACTGAGTATTTGCTCGCTTGAGTGCTGCTGATTATCGCGAAACGGAACCGCTGAGAATGCAAGTGGGCACTAGGGGCCCGCGTCGGCCCCGGAGCCGTTTTATTACAAGCGGTTCACCCCGCGGCGCTGCAGCATGTTCGCCTCGCCCATGTCGACCCAGACCGCTTTGTGCGTGATCCTGTCCATGGTCGCGTCCGCGTGGACCCCGCCGACGAGCCTCGGGTGCCAGTCCTTCTTCTTGAACTGGGTGCAGAGGACGGTCGATGTTGCCGTACCTCAGCTCCATCCGCATTGGCCTGAACTCAATCTGGAAACCGATCAGAGAATCATGAATGCGGAGCGATAATCATGGCATTGTAAATTGATTTTTAGTAGCGGAGGAGACAATGAACTTAACAAATCTACCTGAGTACATCTCAGCGATTGTGGCAATCATCGCATTGCTGATTTCTTGTTACCAAGCTCGCCTCAGCAATATACAGTCTCTATTCAATCGACGTTTAAATATATGGATAACCGTCGATAAACTCATGAGCGTTTACGCAAAAAACGCGAAGAACTTGGAACATGATGACGAGCCGCAAATGGCTATCGACCTACTATTTATATGGCTGACTAACACCACGTACCTGCAATCAATCTCAGCCTCAATTAATAAGGTGCTATATGCTGATCTTCAGCTCAAACTGCATTTAAAGCTTGATGAAATGAGAACGCTCGCTATGGAGGCGAGATTTTGCTTCAAAGGAAAGAGTGGTGAGGCAATTGCCGAATTTATAGAAGCTTATCAATCCCTTTTATTTTCAATGTATCAGTATCAAATTGTATTTAATAAGATGCTCCAGAATGCAAGGGAATATCAATGGACGCTTGAACAGGCTTCTGAAAAGTTACATGAGCCCGATCAACGGCAAGATCTCTTTGAGAAAGAAATTGCTCTTGCCGCTTCATACAAGACTCTATGTCAGCAAAACAAGCGGGGTGCAATTCAGCGGCAAATACAACTAGCAGGCCCTATATGGCGCTGGGAGAATCGATGGTTTACATGTTAATTTTGTAGCAGCACTCCGTATCTACCGATCGTCTAAACAAGCTATCTCGTGACGTAGTTTGAATGCTCCTGGTGGCTCATTTGATGACCTTCACCTGCCGTTGGAGGACTTTTAGGATAGATGTAATTACTTTAAGGATATGCCTCACGGGGGGATGATTGAGCCAACTTAAACGGACAAGCTCATAGCGGAGACAGGGCGTATGCGCGAGACCTGTTTAGTGACATCTGGGGAGTGCGATGGCCTTGCCTCTTTTAGATCTCAATATAATAGGAGCAATTTAACTAGCTCGTATTAGTTGCGTAGATTCGAATCAACTTTTAAGTATAAGCATTCGGGTCTTTAATACTAGGTCGTAACCCCAGACGGTGTCGCGCAGCACGATCCGATCCTGGAAGCCTAATACCGTGGCGAGCACGCGGTAGCGCCACTCGAAGGCTGTCTTGTGGGTGGCGCCGCACGGCTCGGCCGCAAACTCGACGGGGACGTTGTGGCACATGAGCCTGATGAAGGAGGCCCGGACGGAGAGCGGCGTTCGGCAGTGCTCGAGGACGGTGCCTGTGAAGGATGAACCTTTAACCGCAGCAGCGACAGCGCCTATCGTCGACGGCCTCCCTGAACAGCAGGAACTCGCCGACGACAAGACCCGCCACGAGCGCCCCGAAGGGGTTCGCTCTTCCCGTATGGATCTGTCCCGTCCGCCCGAACGCCCACCCGGAGGGATTGTCACCAAACAAAGATCCGGGTGGGCGCTCGGGCAAATTCTCCGTTTGGCTGGGAAGAGCAAAGCATTCGGGGCCTTCCGGTCCCCGAATCATCACCTGTTATCTAAACTGTTAGAATCTGTTATTAAGCAGATGCGTTGTCTGCGTCAATGCGCATTCGCTAAAATGCACTTTTGATTAACTTTGGCTTGTTACGAGAATTTGGAATAGTTATGGGTCAGTTTAAGAGGGCGTTCGTCTTTTTCATTGCGATGATTGTGTCATTGGTTGTCGTCGCGACACCGTCTTTTGCTGACGAATCTTCGAGAGTTCTTGTTGAAAATTCTTGGCGCTTTCAAGATGGCCAGTCAATTACTCCTGAAGAAGACTCCAAAGATGCTGGAATTTCAGCGTATTCGCTCAGCAGGCTACCTGACGGTGTCACTGCTCAGGGTATCGATGTGAGCGAGCACCAGGGCAATATCAATTGGGATGCCGTTAAGGCGAGCGGTGTTGATTTCGCTATTCTCCGTGTTGGCTTTGGTGCGCCGTCTTTCGGGGGAAGAACTGATTATCAGTTCCAGCGTAATATCTCTGAATGTGAGCGCTTGGGGATTCCGTACGGTATCTATCTTTACTCGTATGCGTGGGATGATGGACAGGCGGCAGATGAAGCGGCATTCGTTATTAGCAATATTGCGGGCCACAGCCCGCAGCTGCCTATCTACTACGACCTCGAGGATAATTCGATTATTGCTGATGGTCGCCAAGGAGGTATCGCCTCAAGGGCTTCAGTTTTTTGCAATCGGATTTTAAATGCTGGCTATAAGGTCGGCATTTATGCCAACTTGAATTGGTTTAACAACATCCTGACCGACCCCGTTTTTAATTCACCGTCATGGGACCATTGGATCGCGCAATATAATTATCAGTGTGATTACGCGGGCAAGTACAGCTTTTGGCAGTATGCGAGTGATGGTAGCGTTGATGGAATCAGCGGTTCCGTCGATATGAACTATGCGTATGGTGCCATTGGAGTAATGTCTGATCAGGATAAAGCGACCTGGGAAATTAATTCCTATTACGAAGCGCACTCTGCTCAGCTGGGCAATAAAGACGGAGGGATTGTTCACGAGGGCACTTATTCCTATTTAAAATGTGAACTTGGAAGAGTGTATTGGACCAAGAAGTCCGGTGCCCTTTCTATTTGCGGTTTATTTTTCCAAAAATGGTGCGATTTGGGGATGGAGTCTTCTGAGCTAGGTCTTCCAGTCGGCGATGAAACGTTTAGCTCGTCCAATGGATCGGGTTCTGCCCAGGATTTTCAAAATGGGTCTTTACATTGGACTAATGAATACGGGTTCGTCTCCGTCCGCAGCGGCGCGATAAGGAGCGAGTACGTCAGGAGGGGCTGGCAGGCCGGCCCCCTCGGGTGGCCCGTGGCGGAGGCCGAGGCGCTCCCCGGCGGCGGCTCCCAGCAGCGGTTCCAGAACGGCGTGCTTCGCGATCCTGGTTTTCAAACTGGCTCCAGCCCCTCGCTGACTTATCTGCTGGGAATTTCACAGTAGCTTTTTAAGGAATCACAATGGACTTAGTTTCTGTTTTATTGCCGCTCTATAGGGAGCCACTGGCTGTTGCTCGGTGTGCAATTGAATCAATTCTGAGGCAATCGTATGAAAAACTTGAGATACTACTTCTATTGGATGACCCATCCAATAAGGATCTCTGTAGCTTAATCAAAACCTATGCGGAGTCCGACGTTCGAGTTAAGGCTGTAGTGAACGAGCACAATCTTGGGATTGTTGGCAACCTTAACCAAGGCATCGATTTGTCAACCGGAGATTATATTTGTCGAATGGATGCGGATGATATTGCGGATTTGCAACGTATCGAAATCCAGGTTAACGCCCTGGCTAAAGATAACCTGGATTTAGTCGGTGGAGAGATGGATGTCATTGATGAAGCTGGATGCTTTCTATATAGTGTCCAGCTTCCTTTAAACTGCAAACATGTTAAACAGGCTCTTCGTTGGAATAACTGCGTACCACATCCAACGTGGCTGGGGAAACGATCGGTTTTTCAGAAGAAATATCGCAATTTCCCATTTTGCGAGGACTATGACTTTCTCTTGCGTTCGTCATTAGCGGGGGAGCGTATTGGAAATTGCGGATTTCGTGTTTTGAAATATAGGATGGGTTCCGATAGCTTATCTAGGTCAAATCTATTCAAGCAGTTTATTGCACAGCGATATTTGACTTCTTCATTTCGCAAGAACACTTTGCCTTCCATAGAGGAAGCTTGGAATGAAGTGGAGAGCTGTAGCTCCATTAAAGAACAAGGTTACTTAAAAGCAAACACTGTATTCAACGAAGCCTTAGCAAATTTGCATAATAAACGAATCGCCGCCTCAGCTTTGCAACTCTTAGAGATCCCTCTCTTGTCTTGGAGCTATTTAGATAAGATTTTGCGTTTGGCTATCGCTTCGTCTTATTGTTTCAAGGAAAATGTTTTCAATCGTTAGTTTTGGCTTAACCTCTATACTTCCATTCGGTTTTATATTGATATTAATAAGGATGCACTAATGGAAATTTATGTTCTAAGTCCGGTGGTTGGACCGACAGGTGGAACAGAATTGCTTCAGCAGTTCTGTTCTCAAATCAATAAACTCAGCGGCAATGCATTCATGATGTATCTGTCCGATCCTGTTGGTAAGCCTATCTATAATAAGTTCCAGCCTATCTACGAGAACCCCTACGTTGTGGGCCTGATTGATAAGCCTGGCTGTTGCGTAGTAATTCCTGAGCATTTTGCTGGATACATATCTAGGTTCCGCCAGTCCAAAACTGCCGTTTGGTGGATGAGTGTAGACAATTACTGGGGTGCGGCTTATCAGGCGGATGGGTATTCGTATAAAGATGTTTATAGAATTTCTCGACGCCTGGCCTATAAACCAGTTCATTTGCTAAATTTGAGCCAATTTAAAAAGTGCATTCATTTTTATCAAAGCGAATACGCGCGTTTATATATCACTGATAAGTTGAATATAGATGCATCTCGCGTTTACCCATTGTCCGACTTTATAGATTTGAGATATAAGGCAGATGAGACGGCGGTAAAGGGTAATACGATTCTATATAACCCTAAGAAGGGCATTAAATATACCAAACAGCTCATCAACTCTATTTCAGATTACGAGTGGGTTCCGCTTCAGGGAATGTCTTTCTCCGAACTGCTGGCTACGATGCAGAAAGCAAAATTATATGTAGATTTTGGCGCACACCCCGGAAAGGATCGACTTCCCCGCGAGGCAGCTACTTGCGGATGTTGCGTCGTGACAGGTATGCGTGGTGCGGCAGCAAACGACGTAGATATTCCAATATCAGATATTTATAAGTTTGGCGACTTTAATATTGATCAGATTCGCCAAACAATTAACTTTGTTATGAATAACTACGATAAAGCCACTCTTGATTTTCTTGAGTATAGGCGTTCAATCGCCGAAGAGCTGGATCGTTTTCAGAGCGAGTGCGCAAACGCCATCTCTCTTTTTAATACCTTTAACTGCTAACTCTGTTTGAAAACGCGCGCATGTATATTTCTAAAGTAAACGGTTTTAATACTCCGCCTCAATCTGCGGCACGAAATACTATATTTAATTTAATCGGTTGCTTGGCATATCAAGGCTGTCAGTGGCTGGTGACTATTCTTGTTGTTTATATTGCCGGGTTTGAGGCATCTGGATATCTCGCGTTTGCAATGGCAATCGGAAATGTATTCCTGCCGTTGGCCACATTTAATCTAAGAACATATCAGGTATCTGATGTCAGCGACAATTATTCTCATGGGTGCTATTTTGCCTTTCGAGTTCGAATGATATTGTTCGCTTTGGTCGCAACTTGCGCCTATTCTTTAATAACGGTAAAGGATATCTCCTTTGTTCCTAGTATTCTCGCTTATTTACTATTTAAAATAGATGAGTCCGTTTGCGATGTTCTCTCCGGAGTCGATCAGAGATTCCAACGGATGGACTATATAGGAGTTTCACAGTTTCTGCGCGGAGTGTTGCTTCTTGCTGGCTTTTCAGTTGGTGCTTACGTGAGCGGTAATGTTACATATGGAATAATCGGGATGTGGCTTCCTTGCTTCTTGATGACTGTTTTCTATGACATTCCGCATGTCAGACGTTTAACTGATTTAGATATAATTATTCGTCGAAGTGAATTTGTCGACATTTTTAAGTCATGTCTTCCGTTGGCCATTTCGGCTTTGATGTTTAGTCTGACGACAACTATAGCGAGACAGTTATTTGGAAATACTTATGGAGCTGAGCAGCTCGGCATTTACGCGTCAATTGCCACGCCCGCAATTTTAATTCAGGCAGCTTCGCGATATCTTTACGCTCCGTTGCTAACTCCACTGGCCTTAGCTTATCGTGATGGTTACGGCAAATTAAAGACTGCTTTTTGTCGATATACGTCTCGCCTAGTTTCAGCCACCGTTTTCATTGGCTTGGTTTTGTTTTTCCTCGCACCTCAATTGCTTAACTTGCTGTTTGGTCCAAGCGTCTCTAAGCTGGCTATCGTCTTTGACTTTATGCTGATCGCAACTTTTTTGAATGCATTTATAAACTATCTGTCTGACTTTCTTGTTGTATGTGAGGACTATAGGACCCCGCTGCTTGCTTCAATAATTTCATTAGTTGCTTGTTGCTTATTCGTATATCCTTTCGAGTCATTTATTGGAATGAATGGCATTAATGTCACTTTATTAGTTTCCTACGGCTGCTCAGTGCTCTTTTTGGTATATAAGGTCATTCGCAGGTTTGCTATTTTGAAATGCGTGTAAATAGGGGTTTGTTAATGGATGAGGTTCAAATCGCCGTTTTATTGTCTACATATAACGGTTTCCCGTATATTTCTGATCAAGTTGACAGCATCTTGAATCAAATCTTGGAAGACGGCGTATCTCTTCACTTGTACATTCGAGATGACGGTTCCCATGATAAAACTCTAGACTATTTAAAAGAACTTCAGAATGATGAGCGAGTTTCAGTTTCCTTTGGTGAAAATATTGGTGTCACTGCTTCGTTCTTTTCGCTGCTGAACGATACACCAGATTATTATGACTATTTAGCATTATGCGACCAGGATGATGTTTGGCTGCAAGACAAGTTGATGAGGGCTGTTGGAGAGTTAAGCTGTTCAAATATGGGCGAGAAAGAGCCCCTTTTGTATTGCTCCGAATATTATTTTTGTGACAGCAATCTTAATGTTGTTTCAAAATCAAAGTTGAATAAAGACGGAGTGTCTTTTCAGAAGATGCTTTATGAGAATGCATGTTCAGGAAATACAATGGTTCTAAATAAACGATTACATCAAATTCTGAACCAAATTGGCTATGAAGAATACGGTTGGCATGATTGGTGGATGGCTCTTGTCGCTTCCGCTGTTGGTGACATCATATATGATGACTACCCCTCACTCTATTACCGTCGAACTGGTGATAACGCTAGCGCCACTGGAACCTCTTTCATAAAGGTGATGGCCCAACGCTTTAAGACTTTTGCTAAGGGGGATGGGCTTTCGTTTGTTAAAAAACAATTATGGCATCTCTATTCATATAAAACGGTAATCCCCTCTCCTGAACGTCTATCGCTACTCGAGACGAGCGTTGAAGGCAGTTGCTGGTCTAAGGCGTTTCATTCTGGAAGGTATAGGCAAAGTTTGCTTGGCGAAATAGCTGTTCGTCTCCTGTTGCTGTTTCAGATCCTTTAATTTGAGCTTGAGTAACGGCCTGTGTGTTTGACGGTTGTTTCTGACGAGCTTGGTATAATCAAAGTATTTAAAAGCTAGAGAATGGTTCGTTTTGTCTAATACAGCTAGAACTCTTGTTGCTATACCTGCTTACAACGAAGAGGATTGCATTAGAAATACCGTATGCGAGCTCAGGCAAATTGCACCTGAGTTTGATTTTGTTGTTATCAATGATGGTTCTCGAGATCGAACGCTAGCTATCTGCAAGGATCTTGGTTGTGACATTATTGATATGCCCATTAACTGCGGCTTGACCGTTGGGTTTCAGACGGCTGCGCGTTATGCGGTTGATCATGGATATGACTATATGGTTCAGTTTGATGCTGACGGCCAGCATTGTCCGGAATATATAAAGGTCCTTGTTGATAGGGCTCAATCTGATGGATCAGATATTGTCATTGGCTCTAGGTTTGTAAGCGTGTGTAAAGACAAGACGCTTCGTATGATCGGCTCGCGTATGATTACGGTGCTAATAAAGATGCTGACAGGCAAGAGGATCAGTGACCCCACGTCTGGATTTAGGCTATTTGGGCGGGATATTCTTAAGAAATACTATTACGACAATACCTTAAATCCGGAACCGGAATCTCTCGCTCTCTTTTTGAAGCAAGGGTATTCCATTTCAGAGGTACAGGTTAAGATGCGCGAGCGTCAAGGTGGCGAGAGCTATCTTAACCCTATTAGGTCTATGCAGTATATGGTTCGTGTTTTCGTTACGCTCCTTGTCGTTCAGTGGTTAAGGTGATCCATGTGCCGGTCTCTCTTCGTATTTTGCTTCTCGTTTGCGCTGTTTTGGTATTCGTGTTCGTATTGCGCAAATTAAAAAAATCCCAAATGCAAGTTTTGGATTCATTGTTTTGGCTACTATTCAGCGTCAGTTTTGTAATTTTGGGCGTTTTTCCACAAGTGGCAATGTGGCTTTCAAGTCTATTTGGTTTCATGTCGGCTTCGAACTTCGTGTTCCTTTACGTTATTGCCGTTCTTGTGGTTCGCGATTTCTGCAACTCTCTTCGCCTCTCTCGACAGGAAGAGCGTTTAAACTCGCTTGTTCAGGCTGTTGCGTTAAGTGGAAAGAAGGAAAAGTAGGTTAAGCGTTTCGCTTTGGCGTATAAATCATCTGGCTGTGAATGTCTCTACTAATATTACTTTCAACAGTTGTGAACAGTGCTTGGTGCCCATACTGTCATCCAGATGACTGGGAACGATTCTTCGAGGGCCCTTGCAGTTTGATTTGGATAAAGGTGAATTAGCTCCGTGTTTTCTCGATGTGTAAACCAAAAGCAAATAATGAAAGCCGTCTTCGTTGCTCTTCTCTTTATTATCGAGCTTCTGTGCATGAAGCACTTTTATGTGAACCACTCTGTCTCACAGCTGTTTGTTTTAGCGCTCTATTGCGTCGTTGTAGATGCTGTCATTTGGCAATCATATCGTGTCTTCCTTTCCTCAGAAGATGTAAAAAAGCATGGCAACTGTTCTGGTCACTGCGTTCAATTATTAGTCCTGTTGCTTGCGGCATTTGCTGTGGCGGCCATCTGGGAGGGCTGCACCGTTCTTGGCTCGCCGGCTTCTCATTTTTCGAATATTGCTGACTGGAATAAAAAGCGGCTCATTTTCTTTTTTCTGATTTTCTATTGCTTGATATTCTATTTATTCCAAAGCGGCTTTTCTCTGAAAGCGTTGTTTCATTCTGTATCGGCGAGGGTCAAGGCTACCGACTACGTTTCACAGCTGATCATCGTATTCTTTATTGTTTTTGGCTGCTCTACGATTGCATTCGTGAGTGGGTTCATTAATGCTGTTGTTTATTTTCTGTTGGTAACCATAACTTCGGTTTTCACGGCTTGCTCAGGCATTCGAAAGAGAAATTCTGCCCTTCCCGTTGCTTTCTTTATCGCTGCATTCTCAATTGGTGTTTTCCTTGTGGTGAGCACTCCGATAACGACGGGTATCTCATGGGATGATCAAATTCACTATTCCAATGCCCTCTCGACATCTTATTTATTTGAAACTCAAAAAACTGATACGGATATTAACTTTGCTGACGAAGCGGTCCGTCGTGCACAGGGCTATGAAGAGCCCTCTCTTTCCCATTTTGATCGAGCGAAAATTCTTGAGCATGCTAGGCAGTTGAATGGCTCCTATAGATCTGATATCGCTTCTGGTCATGTGCAAGTTAACAAGCATGAAGAATTTGTTTATACGCTTAGCAGCATTGGGTATATTCCATCGGCAATTGGCCTTTGGCTCGCTCGCCTTCTGCATTTCGATTTTTCTTCTATGATTCAATTCGCTCGCATTTGCAATTTATTTAGTTACTGTCTTGCAATTGCCATTGCAATCAGGGTTACGCCCTCAAAAAAGGGACTATTTGCTTTTGTGGGAATGCTGCCAACCTCGATCTTTCTTGCGTCATGTTTCTCATATGATGCATGGCTCATTTCGTTTACCATTCTCGGTTTTGCTTATTTTTTGAGGTATGCATGGGGTGATTTAAATGAATTTACGGTTCGTAATATATCACTCGCATTTTTATTTACCTTTTTAGGACTCGCAGTCAAAGCTGTGTATTTTCCGATAATCGGTCTTTTCTTTATGGTTCCGCGTGATCGATTTGCGGGCTCGAAGCAACGAGCTCATTACTATGCCGCCGTGTTTGTTTTGGGCTTGATTGCTTTTGCCTCATTTGCGCTTCCGTTCTTGTTTTCAACGGCTAGCGGATCTAACGTTGGCGATATGCGAGGCGGCTCCGATGTCAACTCTGGTCAGCAAATCGCTTTCATTCTCGCCGATCCATTGCGCTACGCGGAAATACTCGGCAATTATTTTTCAACTTATTATTTAAATCCGATAACCTCTTCTGGATATGCATTGAACTTTGCATACCTTGGATCGCTTGCTGCTCAGATTTCTGTAAATGCAATCCGAGGGTTGGTTCAGGTACTTCCAGCTGCTTGCCTATTGTTGTTTGGGCTTTTTTCGGCTGATTCGATTAGCGTTAAGCATATTGGTCTCGCACAATTTCTTTGGGCCTCATTTGTGTTTTTGTTTACTGTGATTTTGGTGGCAACTGCACTTTATGTGTCTTTTACTCCCGTTGGATTGGGGACAGTTAATGGTTGCCAGAGTCGCTACCTTTTGCCACTTTTGGTTCCGTGCCTATCGTTTATTCTTAACCAGAGTCGCTTGGTCTTTGGAGACAGCAAACGATTCATATTGATATGCCTCGTATTCCCGTTTGCTTTGGCTACGATTTGCGAGTTTGTTTTAGTTGTTGGAAAGTGTTGCTGATATGGGCATAGTTTTTAATACCGAATTTAACAATAAGCTAAATTGCCGTGGCGACGGCAAGCTATATCTTCTGTATGAAGCAGCATCCGTTATCCCGGATGCTGTTGAGTCGCAATCATCCAATGGGCAAATTCTGCCCGTAAGAATCATCTCTTATTCAGAGACTGAATTTGTTGTTGTCCTTGCCGATTTTGGTGTCGACCAATTGCTGTCTTTCTTTAGCGGAGATAATATAATTTACCAGCGCCGAATCAATCCTGGCAAGTTTTCGATTGAGTCGAAAGTTAACGGCTTGCTGCACGCGAAGCATTGTGGACAATTTCGCAATATTGACCGTTCTGGCGTGCATGCGCTCGCTTCTATCCAAATTGAGAGCTTTATTCCCTGCGTTGATGGCGTAATCGTTAGAGGTGTTCTTTCGGGTACTGATTGCCTTGAGGGTGATCGTATTGTCGCTTTTAATGAAGAAGCCTGCGTTGTTGGGGAATCTTTGTTATTCAATAACTTAATAGCCGATGCAAATCCTGGTTTAATAAAATTCTCTCTTCATATTCCTGAGGTCGGGGATAACCTGTGCATTTGCATGTACAGGGTTTCTGGTCATCTAGATACGTTTATCAATCTAAAGAAAGATATGCTTAAGGAGCTTTTGGATGAGGCTGATCGGGACCATGCGTGCGCATTCGATCAACCCCGTTATTTGTCCTGGTTTTCTGGGCGCAGATTGACTGGATCCGATTCGCGGGCACAAGCACAAATAAAACTTGCATACCAGCCCTTGTTTTCAATCATCGTTCCTCTATATAAGACTCCCCTGAATTTCTTCAGGGATATGGCTGATTCTGTGATCGCACAGACGTATTCTAATTGGGAACTCATTCTGGTTAATTCTACGCCCGACTACGATGGCCTAAGTGACCTGGTCTCCGAGTATGTGACCGCAGACTCTAGAATTATAGTGACTGATCTTGATGGCAATCTAGGCATCACTGAGAACACCAATGTCGGAATCAAGATGGCCAAGGGAGACTACCTTTGCTTTTTCGATCATGACGATGTTCTGGAACCGAATATCCTATTTGAGTACGCCTCTGCTTTAAATCAAAATGCTGAAATAAATCTTCTTTATTGTGATGAAGATAAGCTATTGCCTGACGGGTCCTTGGCTCATCCTACTTTTAAGCCGGATTTTAGTCTTGATATGGCTCGTGACAACAATTATATTTGCCATCTTCTTACTGTTAAAAGGTCATGTTTAGACAAAATTGACCTTTCTAACAGCGAGTTAGATGGCGCCCAAGACCATGCCATGGTGCTGAAGATTGCCGAACTTGGTGGGACGATCTATCACGTTCCTAAAATCTTGTATCACTGGAGAATAAGCGAGAATTCGACTGCGGGTAATTCCGATAGTAAACCCTATGCAACCCTTGCTGGAATAAAAGCGGTTCAGGAGCACCTTGATAGATGCGGTATCAAGGCGACTGTGGTCAACTCTCATAATCGTGCTTTTAGATATAGCCCTATTTATGATGTCCCTTCATCTGAGTCTTGTTCATTAATCGTTACCACCCGCGGCAATTCTTCAGTTCTTTCGACTCTTGTATCTTCAATCAATGACACCGATTTTGATGATCTTGAAGTTGTTTTCGTGTGCTCGAAGGATGAGGAAGCTGCTGTTCAGCAATCGTGCTCTGGACTTCGTTGTCGCTATATCGTTTACGTGCTTGGTGACCCGTTTAATATATCTGCATGGAGAAATGTCGGTGCTCTCGCCGCTCATGGCGAGCAACTCGTCTTTGTTCATGATGATATTCAGGCACTAGACTCCTTGTGGCTTAAGACTCTCGTTGGTTTTTCCCAACGAGAGGATGTTGGCGTTGTTGGAACAATGACGTGCGATCTTGACGGCGTTGTGCAGCAGGCGGGCCTGTCTTATGTTGGAGAATCAATCGTCAACCTATCGCAGGGCATTCATCGCTCTTCTCCTGGCTATATCTATATGCCATTGACCGTGAGGGATGTATCGGCGGTGAGCGGTGTCTGTTTAGCTATTTCACGCGAACATTTTAATCGTCTGGGTGGTTTTGACGAGTCGTATCTTCTTGACTATTCGGATGTTGATATTTGCTTCAAGTCTTCTCAAGCTGGGTTAAAAGTAATCTATACACCAGAGGCATGTCTCTACCATTTGGCATGTGTTGACAAATCTCTTGATAGTAAATCTCGCTCTCATAAGCATTTTGAGGATAAGGCACGATTGCTGCACAAATGGTCCGAGCGATTCTCTGAGGGGGATCCATGGTTCTCCGTTAACTTTTCTCGAGATCCCAAGCGCGCAGCATTATATAAGTTCGATCCTTTTGACTACGAAGCGATTTGAGTGCTTTAAATGAAACAAATTGCCTGGATAATATCTCCGCCGGCAAAGGGTTCTGGCGGTTTTCGAACCATCTGCAGCAAGGCTTCCTTTCTAGATTCTCGCGGATATGAGAACTTCTTTTACATTATGCCTGGCTGTGAAGCATACAAAAGTGCTCATAGAGTTCAGGCCGAAATAAAGGATTGGTTTGGTTATTCGCCTAAAGAGGTTCTTGTGGCACCGAGTGTGCCCGAGGATTTTTTTGCAGTAATCGCCACCGCGTGGAATACGGCGCACTTTGCATCTATGCAGAAGTGCGCCCATAAGTTCTACTTCATTCAGGATTTTGAACCTTGGTTGTATCCGATGGGGGAGATGTATCTAAATGCCGAAGCAAGTTATCGTTATGAACTAAACCCCATAACGATAGGCAGATGGCTTTCTAAAAAAGTTGAACCCTATTATTCGCATGAAGTCCCATATTGCGATTTTGGCGTCAGCGATATATATACTGCGCAGGAACGAAATCTAAGCAGAGAGTATGCCGTCTGTGCCATTTATCAATCCAATAAGGATCGGCGTTTGTCTGGCATGTTGCTTGATGCAATTAAATTGCTTCTCAAGCTCGACGATGCTGTTGTCGTATATTTATACGGCGAAGACGCAATACCTCCCATTCGTGATCCGCGCGTACGCAACCTCGGCATCTTGACTGCTGATGAATGCGCCTCGCTTTATGCCAAGTGTGTTGCCGGCGTATCGTTGAGCGTGACTAATCCCTCTCGCCTGCCTTTCGAAATGCTTGCATCGAAGCTCTCGGTAATTGAAATAAACCGTGAGAATAACCTACTCGACTTTCCGGAGGGCACCATCCACCTCGCTGAGCCCTCTGCTTGTGGCATTGCTTCTTCTATTCTTGAGGCTCTTTCAGGCTCAAAATGCGATTCGCCTAATCGATTTAGCTGTACGTCGATTGAGCGTGAAAATGAAATGTTCTTCGAGGCCTTTACGCGTTATCTGAATGAAGAGCCATCCTTGGCTAGCGGGAAGTCCGCCTTCGGGAATGTGCTAAAAACTGAAGAACAAAGTAAGGTCTTCTTGCTCAGCGATCGTCTTGCTGATGCTCGATTGCTATCGTCTGCCATGTCTCAAACGCTCATCCAAGCTTCTTCTGTTGATTTGACTGTGCGTTTTGAGTCATCTTTGATGCCTGCGGATGTTCGCGCAGCTGTTTGGCGCTCCCTTGATCAGTCTGATATTCGCTGGATTAGTCTTGAATCTAGGGACGGTCATTTTGCGGGGCATGTTCCGCTGTTTTTAGATGATGATGAAGAGGCCTATCTTCGCATTCATATATACTCTTTTGCGGAAGACGGTAAGAATCCGCTTTGTGTTGCCGAGCTAAGCCAACTTGTCTGTCTTTCGCCTTCTCGCAACGCTCATCCTGTTGTTCGTTCGGTTGAAAGTGGCGCATGCAGCGTGTCTGCCGTTTTTAACCTATCTGATGATTATTGTGAACCGTGTCAGCCTTCTGCTTCGACGGGTGTCGAAGGCGGTCACGTTGCTCTACTCAAACGTTTATTTCGGAGAAACTAATGGCACGGATTAATCAATGGGCTCAACTTCTTAAAGCTTCTACTGGTTCGCATAAGCTTGGCAAAAAATCGAATGACGTTAAAGAGGGGCACTACCTCCTTTTGGATACGGCTATGGGAAGCGAGAACTCTGGTGACCATGTAATCATGGATGCTTGCGGCTGTATTGCGGACCAAATCTTTGGCGGTGAGTTGCCTCATGTGGCAACTCACTATTATTCCAAAGAGCTTGAAATGTATCCTGAACACGTAAAGCTGTTGTGCGGCACCAATATTCTGTATACGCATATGGCTGATCAACAGCAATGGGCGCTTGCCAAGCGGTTGGGTAATAATAGAAATGTTGTTTTGTTCGGCGTGGGCATGTCTGACATTGGGGTGGATGATGCCATCGACGCCTATACAAAGAAGTTCTATAAAACCTTGCTATCAGATGAATTTTTTCATAGCGTTCGAGATGAAATGACCAAGAAGAGGCTTAACTCTATTGGTATGGAGAATGTTCTTAATACCGCATGCCCGACCATGTGGTCGTTAACCCCATCTAAGCAACTCGAGATTTCCTCCAAGCGTTCTAAAAACGTCGTCACGTCAATTACCGATTATTGTTTCGATTTGGAACGTGACCGTAAGATGCTGGAATTGCTGTCGTCGGAATACGAAAAGGTAACGATCTGGATTCAAGGAAGCCATGATGTCGATTGGTGCCTTGATCAAATAGTCAATCTGAAGCATTTTAATGTTATTGGCCCCAATATCGAAGAACTTAATCGTGTAATTGAAACCGAGGAGTTTGATTATGTGGGACGCGTCTCCATGCGGGCATCCGCTGTTTAAATGGAGGACATCGCTCTCTAATTATTGCGATTGATAATCGAGCCCGTCAGATCGGTGAAGATACGGGACTTCCCGTTCTTGAACGCGAGGATGGCTATCTCCTTAAAATGGCTGATTGGATAAACCATCCCGTAAAAACGGAAATCGACCTTCCCTGGGCAAGCATTGATAAATGGAAGCAACAGTTTAATTAGCTGTATTCCTTGGTTATTGCTTTTTTATTTCTTATCGTGTGGTGCCTTTGGCGTTTCCCCGATTATCCAACCCATATTTGTGGCTCGAATTAGATTCGTCAACATATAGGCGACTGATCCAAATCCAATCAGGTTAATTGCTGCCATCGCCATTGGGGCTATGTTGGGCCAGTAGGTAAAAGAAACGTAAACCAGCGGAGAATGAAAAAGATATATTCCCATACTGTTTTTGCTAATCTTTTCGGTTAGCAGGTTTGCCTTTTGGGGGATGACGCAATAGATTGATGCAACCGCCATGCAAGTAAGGGCGGTGGAAGCAACGGGGGGCACCACTTGTTTTAGTAAGTTTACAAGGAATAATAGTATTAGGACTATTGATAGGCTTTTACGCCTTTTATAACTCTTGAACCATTTGTTTGCTTCCAAGTAGTGGATTGTCAGGCCAAGCGCAAACCATATCGCATTTGCTTCTGCCAAATTGATATACCTGTTCGCTGATGGTATTCCAAAATGGTAAAGATAAATTGAAGCGCCGAAAACTATCGGAACCTTAAAACTTGTTAGAGGGCTCTTGTCGAGTATTTGAAAGATGCACGACGTGGCTGCTGTAATGAAAAAAAGAGTCGGGAGAAACCAAAGGTGACCGTTGTCTTCGCCCAACAGAATTGATTTAAAGATGATGTGCGGTATAGTTAGGCCATTGTAGTAGGGATACTTAACGAGCATCCTGATAGGGAAGAGCCAGCATATTCCAATCATGATATAGGGGATAATTAAGCGTTGAACTTTTTTAATGACCTGATTTATAAAATCGCTTGATCGATTCCAGCTCCATAAAAAACAAAAGCCTGATAACGAAAAGAACAAGGGCATCTGGATTCCGTTTATTAAGAATTTGAGATTATCCAACAGAATTGATTTTTGTTCAGTTGGATAATATCCCCACGCACTTGAATACAGAATTATGCTGTGGCCTAGGACTACAAGGAATATTGCAAGGGCCCTTACGTTCGTTATGTCGTCTCTACGTGTTGTGTCCTTGCGGTTGTTCATCAATTGCTTCTTTCGTTAATATTGAGAAGGATTAACTTAATAGAATATCAAACTCTTATTAACCGCTCGATTTATAACTATTTTCGATTGTAGAGGACAGATTATATGAAAGGCATCATCCTCGCCGGCGGGTCCGGCACCCGCCTGTACC
>OGPN01000954.1_pt1 | contig 19843 bp, 13 predicted proteins | sample 1552941 | NCBI WGS metagenome assembly OGPN01 (sample SAMEA2580220, study PRJEB22360) | human gut metagenome | biome: human gut; feature: human-associated habitat; material: faeces | place: Denmark | collected 2008/2010
AGGCAAGGCTAACCAATAAGCCCCTTGTGCCCCCAAACCTTCTTGCAAAAATCCGAAAACAGTCGGGATAACGGCTCCTCCGGCGATAGCCATTGTCAGAAGAGCACTGCCTGATTTGGTGAATTTGCCGAGGTCTGCCATAGCAAGCGGCCATAATGCCGGCCACATTAGCGAGCACCCTAGAGCCATCAGGAAGATTGCCCAGATAGATATTTCGGCAGGCAGCAATACAATGGCCAGAGAACCGGCTACACCGATGCAGGCACAGATTCTCATTGCCATGTCTTGAGTTAGGTATTGCGGAATCAGAATGATACCGCAAATATAACCGATGACCATACCGATACTCGGAATCCAGGCATATAAATCGGGATTTTCCAAATTCAACGCTTTGGCGTAGTCGACGGCTGTACTTAGAGACAAAGTTTCGACACCGACATAAATGAACAAGGTCAGTGCACCCAGAACCAAGTGGGGAAATTGCCAAATAGAAGTTTTATTTGCTGCATACGGGCAATTGGCGGTATCCGATTCGTCTTCTCCGGCAGCTTTTACTTCGGGAAGCGGAGCCATTAAAGAGATGATACCTAACAATAGAAATACGCCGATGATGATGTAGAAAGGCAGATACAGATCGGAAGTCTGCACATTGGTTTGGTCGGCTACCACGAGTGCGAAAAACAAAGGAGCTACCGGCCATGCCAGTTTGTTGCAGATACCCATGATACTCATTCGTTTGGCCGCGCTTTCAATCGGTCCCAGAATGGTAATGTACGGGTTTACCGATGCTTGTAAATAAGCGTTGGCGGCACCGCTGACGAAAGAAGCGATGAGGAAAAGAATGAAATTTTCCAATTTAGCTGATAATACAAATAAAATAAAAGCAACGGCAAAAATCAAAAACGAGAGTGCCATTGTTCTTTTGTAACCGATTTTGGCAATCGTGGCAGAAGCCGGGTAGCCGAAAATCAGGAAAGGAACGAAAGTAGCTGCTAGCAGCAGGTAGGCTACCCCTGAAGGCAGAGACAAAGCACCTTTTAATACCGGAATCAAAAATGAGTTGATGCCCAATGCGAATCCGATCGCAAAAAACATCATACCGACGAATGCCAAAGGCACAGCAAAATTTGTTTTGTTTTGTGACATAATATTTGGGTTTGTAGATAATAATTCAGCACGCTGTTTCAAAAGGTAAATGTAATAAAAAAATGAAATAGGGTGCCACTTTTGACACCCTATTTAAAATGCTTCGCCCGAAGATTATTGTTTCGGTTTGAAAATCAGATCGACAACATCGGCACCCTTGAAAAGAGACTGAGCAAATTTCTGAATGTCTTTGGGTTGCAGTTTATCGACAATGTGATCGAAGTTTTTCGGATCGTTCGGATTCACACCACTGATATAATAAGAAGTAATACAATTCATCCAATAGCTGTTGTGGTTTTTGGATTGTTCGTGGTTTTTCTTCATATTGGCGATCACTTTATTCATTTCTTCCGGAGTCGGAGCTTCTTTCATGATTTTATCCAATTCGGCATAAATCAACGATTTCAGATGTTGTGCCTTGTCCGGATCACAATCGAAGCTCATCGTCATGCTATAGTTGGAGTAAGGCTCGCGTACAGAACCGGCCTGAACACCTACACCGTAAGTTCCTCCTTCTTTTTCCCGGATATTTTCGGTATATCTTAAATCCAGGATTCCTTCCAGAATATTATTACAGATATTGTTGTAAACACTGTATTTCATATCTTTAGAGAAATTTGTGATCACGCTCGATTTCGGGGTAGTCAGTTCCAATTCGATTTCTTTTACCGTTTTGCCTTTCGGACCTCTTACATGGTTGTCGCGCCAGGTTTCTTTCCGGTTTTCAGATTTTAATGAACCGATGTATTTTTCTACCAATGGTTTTACCGTTTCTGTATCGATATTACCTACGATGAAGAAGGTGAAATCGCTGGCATCTTTAATCCGGTCGCGATAAACCTGTTCGATCTTTTCGATACTGATCTGATCCAGGTATTTTTCGTTGAAGAGCAGAGTACGCGGATTGTAGTTACTCATGATCAGACTAATCGAATCTTTCATGATTTTCTGCGGATTCTTCTCCATATTGGCGATAGAGGCCCTGTTGCGGCTCATCATAGCTTCATGGGCTTCCTTGTCGAAACGGGGTTTTTCGAAACGCAGATACAACAATTGAAGCATGGTTTCGAAATCCTGAGGTGTAGAGCTACCGCTGACAGATTCCGACAAACCGTTGATAGAAACTCCGCAGAAAGCCATCTTCCCGGTCAGGATTTTTCTTAAAGTGGTTGCATCGAAATCTCCTAAACCGTAAGCTCCTACAAATGCAGCAGCGTTATTGGCGGAAGGAAGCATGTCTATATCGTAAAGTGAAGTTCCTCCTTTGCTGTAAGAAGTCAGTGATACGGCATCTTTTTCGTAATCTGCTTTACGGAAGACTACTTTCGCTCCATTGGCCAGTGTCCATTCTTCTGCATCGAATAAGGGAAGTTTCTTGGTAGAAACGATTTTTGAACCCGGTAATTCTTCGCTGATCAATGTTGCATCGGTTACTTCGTCGCGATAGGGTTCTATCTCTTTTTTAGCAACCTTATCCATAATAGCGGTTACTTCTTCCCGGGTCAGGTGCTTGGCATTCTCTGACGGACCGGAAACGACTACTGTGCGGTTTTTATCGGTATTCCACTCTTTAGCCCGTGCAGATACCTCTTCTACGGTAATGGTCGGAATAATTTGTTTGACAGCATTGTAATAGAAATCGAAATCTACGATCGGTTCCTGTTCCAGGAAATTCGCTTGCATTTCCCCGATATAACTTTCGTTACCGGTTTTGTCTTTTTCTTTATAAGCCGATTCCAGGCCGACCAGCATATTGGTTTTTACCCGTTCCAGTTCACTCGGGGTGAAACCGAACCGCCGGATTCTTTCATTTTCGGTTAAGATGGCTTCCAGGGCAACGTCTTCTTCGTTGGGTTTGGCCGTTGTGTTGATGTTATAAGCATTATAACCTCTCACAAAACCATCGAATCCGAAACCTCCGTTGATAAAGGGAGGATTACCTTTCTGCATCATTTCGCTGATCCGTGCTCCGGCCATCTGATTGTAGAAAGAGTTGATTATGTTATCTTTAAAATAAGCCAATTTATTCTTTTCTGTTGCCGGAGTACCGGGTAACAGGGTCACGATCTGAATAGAAGATTGCTGTACTTCTTTGTCGGTTGCCAGGCAATAATACATCTCGTCGTGTTCGGGAATTTCGTAGAAAGGACGGGGAGTCGGATTTTCTACAGCAGGGATTTTACTGAACAATTCTTTTACTTTTTGTTCCATTTTAGCTACATCGAAATCGCCGACGATTGCTATGGCTTCCAGGTCTGTCCGGTACCATTCATGATAAAAATCACGGATAGTCTGGTATTTGAAATTTTTGATTACATCTAAATTACCGATAACGTCCCGAATGGCGTATTTTGAATCTTTGAAAAGTACCGGGAACATCTGTTTTTGAATCCGGAATTGCGGTGTCCGGCGGGTTCTCCATTCTTCGGTGATCACTCCGCGCTCAGCATCGATTTCGTCGTCTTCCAGGGTAAGATAGTAAGACCAGTCGTGCAGAATCAACAGGCAGGTGTCTAACAGAGATTCGCTGTTTGTCGGTACATCGCTCAGATTGTAGACCGTTTCATTTTGTGCAGTGTAAGCATTGATGTTACGGCCGAAAGAAACTCCGTGCTTTTCCAGAGAGGTGATGATACCTTTCCCAGGGAAATTCTTGGTTCCCTGAAAGGCCATGTGTTCCAGGAAGTGGGCCAGACCGTCTTGTTCATCGTTTTCGAGCAGGGCTCCGGCATTACGTATGATGTAGAAACTCGCTCTGCCTTTGGGTTCTTCATTGTGACGCAGGTAATACACTATACCGTTGGGGAGCTTTCCCGTTACAATATTCGGATCTTGAGGAAGCGGGGCCTGAAGATCGACCTGTGCAAAACTTCCTTGCAGGAATAATAAACAGGAAAATGTAATTAAAATAAATAGTCTTTTCATAGTTAAATTTTTATGATTCGAAACAAAAGTAGCTTTATTTACGATCAAATATAAATACAATAAGGGATTTAACTTAAATTTAATAAGGGACCGCTATTCCTGTAAAAAGCTCAGATTGAGCATAAACAATATTTTAACATATCATACTTATGAGAGACTCTGTTTCTTTTTTGCATCGGGTATCCGCCTGGACTGAAAAAGTCGGAATGACAGATGACGAAAGCACTCTAATAAAAATGGCGATAACGATTACCGTTGCCATTCTGATTTATATTATTTCCAGGAAATGGCTCTCCAAACTCTTGAAAAAAGTTGTAGGAAAGACCAAAAGTACTTGGGACGATATCCTCTACGATCAGGGTTTTTTCCGAAAATTGGCTTCCCTGATCCCTCCTTTTACAGCTTATATCGTTCTCACTTTTATTACCTGGGAATATAAATATGTCCTTCGGCGCCTGGTAGATATCTGGTTGATTATCGTTACCCTGTTTATCATTACTTCTTTATTGAATGCGATCAACAAAATTTATGAGAGCTATCCGGTTTCGAAAAATCGTCCGATTACTTTTTTTATCCAGTTGATCAAGGTGTTTTTGTATACGGTTGTGGTGATTACCGTCGTCAGTGTGCTGGTGAATAAATCGCCGGAACACCTGATTGTCGGTTTGAGTGCTTTTGCCGCGGTGCTGCTTTTGATCTTCAAGGATTCGATCCTGGGATTCGTTGCCGGAATCCAGCTGACTTCCAATAATATGATCCGCATCGGCGACTGGATTCAGATGGATAAGAATAATGCCAATGGAGTTGTGTTGGAAGTGAATCTGTACACCGTCAAAGTGCAGAATTGGGATATGACTATTTCGATGGTACCCACTTATCAGTTGGTGTCGGAATCTTTCACCAACTGGCGGGGAATGCAGGAATCGCCGGGACGGAGAATTATGCGGAGTATCAATATCGATATCGATTCGGTTCATTTTTTGAGTCATGACGAAGTCGTAAAATTTGCTTCTTCGGCCTTCCTGAAAGATTATATCGATCAGATGGTCGCTAAACTGGGAGATATCAATAAAGATAAAATTACGATTCTGGATGAGCGTAAGCTGACCAATATCGGTATATTCCGTTATTATATGGATGCATGGATCGAAGCTAATCCCGATATCAATACGAATATGACACATATGGTCCGCCAATTACAACCCGGCCCGACCGGTATGCCCATCCAGATTTATTGCTTCTCGGCTATTCAGGAGTGGGTGACCTATGAAAAAGTCCAGGCCGATATTTTCGACCATATCATGGCGGTATTACCCGAATTCGGACTGAAAGTGTTCGAATATAAATCCATGTATGTGGGTGGGGAAAACCAATCGTGATTAACTGCGTATACGGCAGTTCGGGTTATCTGTTGTGACGACTAAAAAGGCGGTTTCGGTCACGGCTCTTTTAACTGAAAAAAACATGTCCGATAAAGAGAATAATTATAAAATACACCGTTTTATTCAATATACCTAATTAGAAATAGTGTATCGAAGAATAGTTGCATAGCCATATTCTTCGATACTATAATCAATTATTAATGTAAAAATATAAAAGAAAAAAGAAAGAAGCCAAAATCATCAGTATTAATTGGTACTTTTTTCTTTCTTTAATATAATAATACCATTCTTCGGGTAATTTTCTTTATCAAATTGGAAAGAATGGAAAAGGGCCGGGGGAATATGTCAACTTGCAATCTTCTGTTCAAATAAAAAAAATTCTTCTTTTGATATTATCGATCTCAATGGAGCCAAATATTTAAATTACTCTCCCGATAACGGAGTGAATATAGAACAACCTCTCCCTGTCAGAGTAGAAGGTTATCCTGAAGTGTGGCTTAACGATACATTGCTTTTGATGAGTTATAAACGATCGGTCATTGCGACATTGATTTTTTTGTTGTAATTTTGGAAGCTAAAAAATCGGGGCATGGCTAAAGAAAAAGTAAGACTTTGGGATCGTCTGAAATATAAATATAAACTTTCTGTCATTAACGAGACTTCTTATGAGGAGGTGTTCAATTTCAGATTGTCCCAGTTGCATGTATTGACTGCATTGAGTGTGCTGGCGGTAATTTTGGTCGTTCTGACCATTTTATTGATAGCTTTCACCGACTTGCGGGAATTTATTCCTGGCTATCCGGATGGAAATATGCGGCAGATGATCGCCCAAAATGCGCTCCGGGTAGATTCGCTGGAGAATGAATTGCTGAAGAGAGACCGCTTTTTCAAATCCATCCGGTTGGTTTTGAATGGGGGAGATACCACTTCCCTCGAACGTTCGAGGGAGGATACGGCGCGCTACCGGAACGATACCATCCGATTTCAGATCAGCGAACAGGAAAATGAATTCCGGGCTGCTATCGAAGAGCGTGAACGCTTTAATCTATCGCTGGGAATGAAAGAACAAAACCACGATTATTATCATTTTTTCCCGCCTGTGGAAGGAATTGTAACCCAAAGCTTCGATGAGAAGAAACGGCATTACGGCACTGATATTGTGGCGAAAGCCAATGCTAAGGTGGCTGCGGTATTGGATGGGGTCGTGATTTTTACCGATTGGACGGTGAAGACCGGATATGTGATCCAGGTGCAACATACCAACGACCTGATTTCTGTATACAAACACAATTCTATCCTATTGAAAAAACAGGGAGATTATGTCAGGGCCGGAGAGGTCCTGGGGGTAGTGGGAAATACCGGAGAGGAGTCCAGCGGCCCCCATTTGCATTTTGAATTGTGGCGGGCAGGTAATCCGCTCAACCCGGAGAATTTTATTAAGTTTAAATAAAGAATCGGTAACCGGAAGTTGTTTCGGCAATTTCGGTTTGGAAGAATGAATATATGAGAAAGATTGCGATATTAGGTTCGACAGGATCGATCGGAACACAGACGCTGGAAGTGGTGGAAGCCAATCCCGAACGGTTCAGTGTCGAAGTGCTGACAGCCAATAATCATGTCGATTTATTGATCGAACAGGCATTGAAATTCCACCCGGATAGTGTGGTGATTGCCAATGAGGAGAAATATCCGCTTCTGCGCGATGCCTTACAACATGAAGATATAAAAGTATTTGCCGGAGCCGATGCGCTTGCCCAGATCGTGACTTTTGCAGACGTCGATCTGGTGGTGACAGCTTTAGTCGGATACAGCGGTTTAATCCCGACGGTAAATGCCATTAAAGCCGGAAAAAATATTGCTTTGGCTAACAAAGAGACTCTGGTCGTAGCCGGAGAATTGGTCAACGAATCGGTCGCAGAACATCGGGTAGCTATTCTGCCTGTCGATTCGGAACATTCTGCCATCTTCCAGTGTTTGGCCGGAGAGAGCCGGAGTAAAGCCGAAAAACTGATTTTGACCGCTTCCGGAGGTCCTTTCCGGGGAAAAGACCGGGCTTTTTTGGAAAAGGTGACTCCTGCCGATGCTTTGAAACACCCTAACTGGCATATGGGTGCTAAGGTGACGATCGATTCGGCTTCTATGATGAACAAAGGGTTTGAAGTGATCGAAGCCAAATGGTTGTTCGGCATGAAACCCGAACAAATCGAAGTGGTGGTGCATCCCCAATCTATCGTTCATTCGATGGTGCAGTTTACGGATGGCTGCGTGAAAGCCCAGCTCGGAGTGCCGGATATGCGGCTGCCGATTCAGTATGCCCTGACTTTCCCCGAACGGACTACAGCTGATTTCGGACGTTTGGATTTCAAGGTATGTCATTCCCTGACTTTCGAACAGCCTGACGAGAAAACCTTTCGTAACCTTGGCTTGGCTTACGAGGCTATGCGGCAAGGCGGAAACATGCCCTGTATCCTGAATGCGGCCAATGAAGTCGCTGTGGCTGCCTTCCTGCAAGGGCGCCTGTCTTTCACCGGTATGTCCGATCTGATCGAAAAAACAATGCAACAAGTAGATTTCCTGAAGAAACCGACTTTGGAGGATTATATGGAAACCGATCGCCTGACCCGTGAAATCGCCAGGAAAAATGTATCCCCCAAAATACCTCCTCTATAGCTTTCTAGCTTATAGTCTTTTAACTTTAATCTTTTACTTTTTACCTCATATCATGGATATTTTTATAAAAATAGTACAATTTGTCTTGAGTCTTTCTATCCTGGTTTTGTTCCACGAATTCGGACACTTTTTGTTTGCGAAGTTGTTTAAGACCCGGGTTGAAAAGTTTTATATGTTTTTTAATCCCTGGTTCTCTTTATTTAAGTTTAAAAAGGGAGAGACCGAGTATGGAGTCGGCTGGTTGCCGTTGGGTGGATATGTGAAGATCGCCGGAATGATCGATGAATCGATGGATACCGAGCAGATGAAACAACCGGCTCAGCCTTGGGAATTCCGGGCTAAACCGGCCTGGCAACGCTTGCTGATTATGTTGGGCGGGGTATTGGTGAACGTCTTACTGGCTTTTGTCATTTATATCGGCATCCTATTCACCTGGGGGGAGACCTATCTTCCTGCAAAAAACGTCACTTACGGAGTGGTATGCGACAGCGTCTTCAAAAATATCGGAATGCGAAACGGTGATATTATCGTTGCTCTCGACAATAAAGAAGTGGTCCGTTTTGACGATGTGCTTCCCGAAATATTGTTCAATCGTTCCAAGACTATTCAGGTATTGCGCAATGGAGAGCAAGTTTCTTTGGATATTCCGGATGACTTTATTGCTACGCTGCTGGAATTATCGTCCAAGAGTTTCAAGCTGAATCCGCTGCTTACTCCCCGTATCCCGGTCGATGGAATCGAGATACAGGACTTCGGGGATTATTCTGTGGCTTATGATGCAGGTATGCGAAAAGGGGATAAGATTCTGTCTGTCAACGGACATACTTTTCGTTTTTACGATGAATTTTCGGATTTGCTCGCCGCCAATAAAGGAAAGCGGGTGGAAACGACCGTATTGCGGGGAACGGATACATTGTCTTATGCTTTTGCTTTGGGGGAAGACGGAAAATTCGGTTTTTATCCTTTGCTGACTGCCAATGCCTATGAATTGGCGACTCAGAAATATACACTGGCAGAAGCAATTCCTGCCGGAATCGAGATGGGGATCGGACAACTCGGCTCTTATGTGAAACAGCTGAAATTACTCTTTTCTCAGGGAGATACCGCTTATAAGTCGGTCGGTGGGATGGCTTCGATCGCCAACATTTTCCCGGGGTATTGGAATTGGCATTCTTTCTGGGAACTGACCGCTTTGATCTCGATCATGCTGGCCGTCGTGAATATTCTGCCTATACCGGCTTTGGACGGAGGACATGTCCTGTTCCTGTTGTATGAAGTGGTTACCCGTCGTAAACCGGGAGAGAAATTTATGGAGTATGCTCAGATTACAGGCATGATTTTTATCTTCGGCTTATTTATTCTGGCTAATGTAAATGATATAATTAAATTTTTCGGGTAATGAAAGATCAGATTGAAGAATTCAGAGCTTACCGGGCCAAAATGAACGAGAGGATTCTGGCAGCCGATAATAAAGTGATCAAAAGAATCTACAATATCGATACCAATACTTATATGGAAGGGGCACTCTCCTCCAAGGTAAAGGAGATGTTGGGACTGGCCACTTCCATGGTTTTGAGATGTGACGATTGCATCAAGTATCATTTGGAAAAATGTTATGAACAAGGGGTGACTACTCCCGAATTGTTCGAAGTTTTTGCTGTGGCCGACGTGGTGGGGGGGACTATCGTTATCCCTCATTTGAGAAGAGCTGTCGAATATTGGGAGCTGTTGCAGGCTCAAACCGGCCCGGAGGTCGAAAACGAAAAATAAAGCATGAGGTATAACGGTTCTTCCTTTTCGATGAGAACGGAAAGCTGATAGAACGTCTGTATTATTATCTGGACTGCCGGCGGGGAAGTATGATTCTGGATTATATCGGTTCGGATTTGTATAAAGATATGGTGTGGAGTGATTATGTCAGGATGAGGTCGAAAGAATGCCTGTGATCGGGTTGGTTGATAAAGCTCATTTCAAAATTCAGACAAAAATGAAATTATTGGGTATATTATTCTTGCTTTGTGTGCTGACGATGCCTGTTTTGGCACAGGATCATTGCCGGATTATGTTTTATAATGTAGAGAATTTATTCGATACCGCCGATGATCCCTCGACTGCCGACGATGAGTTCACTCCCCGGGGAAAGAAACATTGGACGAAGGCTAAATACACGGATAAATTATTGAAAATCGCAGAAGTGATCGATAGCGTGGGAGATAAAGAACTGCCTTGTATCGTCGGTTTGGCGGAAGTGGAAAATCGCTGGGTATTGGAAGATTTAACGCAGAAAACGGCTTTGGCCGACGGGAATTACGGAATTGTTCATCAGGATTCTCCCGACCGCCGGGGTATCGATGTTGCTTTGCTTTACCGGAAAGATTGTTTCGAACTTTTAGAAGCCGATTTCTTGCGCTTGTCATTTCCCGAAGATACCACCATCCGTACCCGGGATATTTTGTATGCTTCCGGGGTGTTGGATTCGGATACCCTTCATTTTTTTGTCTGCCATTTCCCTTCGATGATCGGTGGAGAGAAGCAAAGCGAGTGGCGCAGAGAACGGGCAGCTTCGACGGTACGGCATAAAGTCGATTCATTATTGGCTGTTCAGTCCCGCGCCGGTATTGTAATCATGGGCGATCTGAACGGGAAAGCAAATACCCCGGCACAAAAGGTGTTGGGTACCAAAAGTTCCGATAAAAAACCGAGGTGTAAAGATTTATATAATACAGGCTATTATTTATTGAAAAAGAATTACGGCAGTTACCGTTACAAAGGCAACTGGCAGACCATCGACCACCTGATTCTTTCGGGAGCTTTACTGGATGGGCACTCTGTCTGGAAAGCCGATCGGCGGGTTACTGGTTTTTTAGCTCCTTTTCTACTGGAAGAAGATAAAACTTATTTCGGATACAAACCTTGTCCTACTTACCGGGGACCGCGTTATGTCGGTGGATATAGCGATCATTTACCGATATATATCGATTTGAAAAAATGATTTCTTTTTCTATTTTTGCCGCGCAAAATTCATAACAATAGATATGGACGATTATCATCAAAAGTATTAATCTGAACAAAGGTTTTCTCAGGCCTTTGTTCGTAACGAATGGAGGGTTTTATATGAGAAAATTTTTATGTTGCAGGGATAATTTTGCCGAAAAGCAGGCCTGGCAAAAATACTGTTGGGTGAATATCGAAATGCCGACCGAGGAAGATACGCTCTACCTTACTCGTGATTTGAAGATTCCTTCTGCATTTTTATCCGATATCCGGGATGTCGACGAACGTCCCCGTATCGAAACGGAAGATGGCTGGACCTTGATGATTCTGCGCATCCCCTACCGGGATGAAGGGAACGATATTCCCTATATCACCGTTCCTTTGGGAATTATCATGAAAGCCGATTATTTTGTGACGATCTGTCACCATGCAACGGATATGCTGCCCGATTTTATCCGGTATATGCAGCGTAAGAAATTGCCGATCGATGGGAGTTGGGATCTGTTGTTCAGATTGTTTTTGTCTTCTTCCGTGTGGTATCTCAAATATTTGAAACAGATCAATAACCAAAGCCGGTCTGTTGAAAAAGAATTGGAAAGATCGATTCAGAATGCCGAATTGCAACGGTTGCTGAAAATCGAAAAATCATTGGTGTTTTTTATTACCTCTTTGACAACCTGCTGGTGAAATTGAAGAATTTAAAAAGCCAACGGGAATTTTTCGATCCCGATCTGGTAGAAGATGTGGAGATCGAACTGCGGCAGGCTCAGGACACCGCCCGAATCTATAGTGATATCCTGAGCGGTACGATGGATGCCTTTGCTTCGGTTATTTCCAACAATCTGAACGTAATCATGAAGCGTATGACCGCTATTTCCCTGCTTTTGATGATTCCGACATTGATTGCCAGTTTATATGGTATGAATGTTCGCAATGGATTGGAAGACAGCCATTATGGACTGTTTGTCATCGCTATTATATCGGTTGCTTTTTCTATATTGAGTTATTGGATGTTCAGGAGAAAAAACTGGCTTTAACAAAGTGTTAACATTTTGAGGGATAAACTCCCGGAAGTTTTGTTTGTCTAAACCTCAAAACAGTTATTTTTATTGAAAAAAGAACTGAAAAAGGTGGCTTATAATTTTTAGATCGTTTATTAAGTTCGTAAAGTCTGTCAGGTTTGTAAAGGTTCTGAATCCTGCGGGCATTTTTTACGGTTGTCGGTGGGACCGACCGGGATCTCCGGTTCCGTTAAAAAGGTGCACATAGACTTTATGGACTTTTAGCGATGAAAGGGCAACTTTATGAACTTTATAAACTAAAAAGGGTTGATTTATTGGATGAAATATGAATAAATACGTAAAGAGATCATTACAGATCGGGATTCCGCTGGCTTTGGCGGCTTGGATTATAATCCCCCGGATAGGTGGAGATGGGGTGCAATCAAAACAAAATACACCAGGTAACATGGGGAAAGGTAGACTTCCGGTAACGGGGATTATTGCTAAGAATTCCGTTGTGGCTGCCGGATTTCCGGTGAATGGTTCTTTGTTGGCAAACGAAGAGGTCGATTTGGTAGCAGAGATCGTGGGAAAAGTCAGAAAGATTTACTTTCAGGAAGGGGTGGCCGTTAAAAAGGGACAGCTGCTATTAAAAGTAGACGATGCCGATTTGCAGGCTCAGTTGACCCGGGCGGAGTTTCAGAAAAAATTACTGGCCGAGAAGCTCGAACGGCAACGGATTCTTTTGAAGCGCGAATCGATCAGCCGCGAAGCCTTCGATCAGTTACAGACCGATTATAATATGCTCGAAGCGGATATCGAACTGCTGAAAGTGAAAATCAGCCGTACCGAAATCCGGGCTCCGTTCGACGGGGTAATGGGGTTCCGGTATGTCAGTGAAGGTAGTTATGTGCAGCCCAGCTCACAAATTGCCCGGATCGTAGACAACTCTACCCTGAAATATGAGTTCAATATTCCGGAGAAATATGCCGATAATAATTTGAAAGGGCAGGAAGTATTTTTTAAAGTGACCGGAAATGATAAACTCTATTCGGCCAAGGTTTATGCTGTAGATCCTTTTATCGACGTGAAAACCCGTATGATTCTTCTACGGGCTCGTTTCCGGAATACAAACGGGGAGTTGATGCCCGGTATGTTTGCTAAAGGAAATCTGGTGGTGGGTGGAAAAACTGAATTCATTGCCGTACCGACAGAAGCCGTCGTGCCCGAAATGGACGGAAAAAGAATGTGGATCGTGAAAAATGGAAAAGCCTTAAGTGTACCTGTCGAAACAGAAAGCCGCGATGAGAAAAATGTAGAGGTGACTTCCGGTATCAGTGTCGGAGATACCATACTCACCGGTGGGTTGATGCAACTCAGAGATGGGATGGCAGTGGAGGTGAAGATGAAAAGGTAAAAGCTAAAGGCTAGAGGCAGGGGAGAAGGTAAAAAGGAGAAGGGATTCTGAGATTTGACAATTTAGTGATTCGATGATGTAATAATGAATAACTTAATAAACTCACAAACTCTGCAACTTAGTAACTCTATTAACTCAGCAACTCAGTAACTCTATAAACTCAGTAACTCTATAAACTCAGTAACTCTATAAACTCAATAACAAATGAGCTTATCGTCAACATGTATAAAGCGACCGGTATTTGCAACGGTGATGAACATCATTATGATGTTGGTCGGTTGTATCGGTCTGGTATTTTTGGGGGTACGTGACTATCCCAGTGTCGATCCGCCTATTATTTCGGTATCGACCAGTTTTCCAGGTGCTAATGCCGATGTAATCGAGACGCAGATTACCGAGCCTTTGGAGTCGGCTATCAACGGAATCCCGGGGATTCGTTCGTTGACCAGCCAGAGTAGGGACGGACGGAGTAATATAACGGTAGAGTTCGAGTTGGAGGTCGACCTGGAGACGGCTGCTAACGATGTCCGGGATAAAGTTTCCGGAGCGATGCGCCGTTTGCCGAAAGACGTGGATCCTCCGACCGTAAGTAAGGCGGATGCCGATGCTCAGCCGATCTTTGCGGTTTCGTTGCGGAGTGACCAGCGGTCATTGATCGACCTGAGTATGTATGCCGATCAGTACTATAAGGAACGCTTGCAGACGATCTCAGGAGTGAGTAGTGTCTCCATCTGGGGAGAAAAAAGATATTCCGTACGGATGCGGATGGATCCGTCTTTGCTGGCTGCTTATGGAATCACTCCTATGGACGTGAGGAATGCTGTGACTCAGGAAAATGTGGAATTGCCTTCCGGACGGATCGAGGGAGAAAATACCGAACTGACTATCCGTACCTTGGGACGACTGATGACGATCGAGGATTTTAATAATCTGGTCATCAAAGAGGAGGGCGATAAAGTCATTCGTTTCCGGGATATCGGTATTGCAGAAGTAGACGCCGAAGATACCCGTTCGATTATGAAGCGGAATGGGGTGCCGATGGTGGCCATCATTCCTCAGCCGGGAGCCAATTATATCGATATTGTCGACCGGGCGTATGAAGTGATGGCCGATTTGCAAAAAGACTTGCCTGATGACGTCGAAGCCGGAATTGCTTTCGATAATACGGTCTTTATCCGCAATTCGATCAATGAAGTGAAAGACACGATCGTGGAGGCTTTTATTCTGGTAGTGTTGATTATCTTCCTGTTTTTACGGAATTGGCGGACGACATTGATTCCCGTATTGGCTATCCCCATCTCTTTGGTCGGTGCTTTTTTTGTGATGTATCTGGCCGGATTTACCATAAATATTCTGACCTTGCTGGCGATTGTGCTGGCGATCGGTCTGGTAGTCGACGATGCGATTGTGGTGATGGAGAATATCTATACGAAGATCGAACAGGGAATGTCTCCGCTCGAAGCCGGTTTCAAGGGGTCGAATGAGATCTTCTTTGCAGTTATCGCTACCACTATAGCCTTGGTGGCTGTGTTTTTCCCGATTGTCTTTTTGCAGGGGACGACCGGGCGGTTGTTCCGGGAATTCAGTATCGTGATTACCGGGGCGGTCATTATTTCTTCATTTGTCGCACTGACTTTTACCCCGATGATTTCCACCAAGTTGCTTATCCGCAATGTCACCGATAACTGGTTTTACCGTACGACGGAACCTTTCTTCGACGGTATGGTCGATTACTACCGCCGGGCATTGGAAGGTTTTATGAAATACCGGTGGATCGCTCCTTTGATACTGATCGGTTCGGGCGTGGTGATCTGGTTGTTGTGGCAGGCTATTCCTTCGGAAATGGCTCCCCTCGAAGACCGTTCGAATATCCGGATCACCTCTACGGCTCCGGAAGGCGCTACGTTCGAGTATATGAGCCGATATGCCGATGAGTTGAGTAGTTATATCGAACAAGAGGTCCCTGAACAGGAAAAGATAATCGAAATGATCGGTGGGGGAAATACCAATCGTTCCAACTTGAACCTTTGGTTGGTAGATCCCGAAGAACGGGGACGTACCCAACAGGAGATTGCCGATGAATTGGGAGTACAGGTACGTAATTTCACCGGAGCCCGGACGATGGTTTCACAACAGCAGACTTTTGGCGGACGTCGCGGAGGCTTGCCGGTAGAATACGTTATTCAGGCCAAGAACCTCGACGACCTGAAACGGGTATTGCCCCGCTTTATGGATGAAGTGAATAAAAGTCCGGTATTCTCGGTGGCCGATTTGAACCTTAAATTTACCAAACCCGAATTGACCATCAATATCGACCGGGATAAAGCTGCCGTATTGGGCGTTTCTATGCAGAATATTGCAGAGACCTTACAGCTGACCATGAGTGAACAGCGGGTCGGTTATTTCATCCTGAACGGGAAGCAATATCAGATATTGAGTCAGATCGACCGCGAAAACCGGAATAAACCCTCTGATTTACAGAATATCTATGTGCGGAATAATAATGGTGAATTGATTGCATTGGACAATCTGGTGACGACTTCCGAGAGTTCTATGCCTCCGCAATTGTATCGTTACGACCGTTTTGTGGCCGCTACGGTTTCGGCTGGATTGGCTAAACGAAAAACGATATCAGAGGGATTGGCTGAAATGGACCGGATTGCTGCCGATGTGTTAGACGATAATTTTAAGACGACACTTTCCGGTAGTTCGAAGGATTTTGTGGAAAGTTCGTCCAGTCTGATGTTTGCTTTTGTATTGGCATTGATATTCATTTACCTGGTTTTATCGGCTCAGTTCGAGAGTTTCCGGGATCCCCTGATCATTATGTTTACTGTGCCTTTGGCGTTGATCGGGGCGATGGTGTCCTTGTGGTATTTCGATCAGACTATGAATATTTTCAGCCAGATCGGTGTAATCATGTTGATCGGGCTGGTGTCGAAGAACGGTATTCTGATTGTAGAGTTTGCCAACCAGCGGAAAGCGATGGGTGAACCGATGCTGATAGCTGTGAAAAATGCTGCTGTCGCTCGTTTCCGGCCGATTCTGATGACGAGTTTGTCGACGGTTTTGGGTATTCTTCCGATGGCTATCGCTACCGGTGCCGGTGCTGAAAGCCGGGTGGCTATGGGGATCGCCGTTGTCGGTGGGATGGTATGTGCTACTTTCTTGTCCTTGTTCGTGATTCCGGCGATTTATTCTTATCTGTCGACAGAAAAGGTGAACGTGATCGGGGAAGAGCATAAAGAGTAAAGAATTTTTTGATTATGATTATGGGAAAATATAGTTTACTATTCTTCATCGTTTGTTTTTTATTTTTTATTCCAGGGTTTTCTTCTGCCCAGGTTAAAATTACATTGGATAGTTGTATCGCCCGGGCGTTGGAATCGAATTATTCGATCAAAATTATCCGCAATCAACAACGGCAGGCTGAAAATAACCTGAATTACGGGCCTTTTCTTCCGACTATCGGTATCGATGCTGCCCAGAAACAATCGATTACCGATAGTAAAGTGGTCTCCGACGGAGAAGACAGAAGGGCCGATAATTCCCGTTCGGATGCTTTGAGTGCCGGAGTTTCTCTCAACTGGCGTTTGTTCGACGGTATGGAAATGTTTATGACTCACAATCGTTATGCCGAAATGCTGGCGATCGGCGAACTGAACACCAAGGCAGCTGTCGAGAACCTGATCGTCGAAGTAAGTTCTTATTATTACGATGTTGTACGTCAGCACAGTAAGCTCGAAGCTGCACGGCATTCTTTGGAGTTGTCGAGTGCCCGTTATGCCGAGGCCCGTGATAAATATGTGATCGGAGTATTGTCGGGTTTGGAGGCCCAACAGGCAAAGCTCGATTTAAATGCCGACAGTTCGAATTATATGAAAGAAAAAGAATTGTTGAAAAGTGCTTATATTTCACTGAATACTATCATGAATACCGATCTGCAAAAACATATGTACGTAGATGATTCTATCCGGCTGCATATGCCTTTGCAATATCAGGATTTGTTGACCGATCTGTTGCAATACAATACGACCCTGCAAATCGGACGCCGGGACCGGAAAGTCTCTGAATTGGACATGAAGATCGCCCGGGCCGCTTTGTTCCCTAAATTAGATTTCGATGCCGGATATAACTACAACCGCACCAAATCTCCGGCCTCGGTCACTTCCCTCAACCGTTCGAACGGTCCGTATTGGGGTTTTTCCCTGAGTGTGGATATTTTTAACCGATTGGAAAACCGGAGGAAGATCAGAAATGCGAAATTGGATATGGAAAATGCCGCCCTTTCTTATCAGGAAGCGGAACAGCAGGTAAAAGCCGATTTGGCACAGCTCTACAATACCTACGAGAATAACCTGCAGATCGTAAGCTTTGAGGAAGAAAGCGAACGGGTTGCTTTCGATAACCTCGATGCGGCACTCGAAAAGTATAAATTGGGAACCTTGCCGGGAATCGAATTCAGGGAATTTCAGCGCAGTTATATCGATGCCGTCGACCGTAAAGTTTCTGCCCTCTACCAGGCAAAAATCTCCGAGCTGTCGTTGTTGCTCATTAGCGGGAAAATATTGGAGTAATGCCTGTTTTATTTGAATGACTTGAAATGAAAAATGTTTTTCGGATCAAAAAATATTGTATCTTTGCTCAACTAGTAATAACTTAAAAAAAATTGTCCATGTGTCGAGTTTTAATTATCGGTGCCGGAGGCGTTGGTACCGTTGTTGCGCATAAAGTTGCAAAGAATAAGGTTTTTACCGATATTATGCTGGCCAGCCGCACCAAATCGAAATGCGACGAGATTGCTGCAGCCGTAGGGGGTAATCGTATTCAGACCGCTCAGGTGGATGCAGATCATGTTGAGGAATTGACCGGACTTATGCGTTCATTCAAGCCGGATATTGTGATTAATGTTGCTCTTCCTTATCAGGACCTGACGATTATGGAAGCTTGTCTGGAAGCCGGAGTGAACTATTTGGATACGGCTAATTACGAGCCTAAAGATGAAGCACATTTCGAATATAGCTGGCAATGGGCATACCATGAACGCTTTAAAGAAAAAGGATTGACCGCTATTCTGGGATGTGGATTCGATCCGGGCGTATCGGCGATCTTTACCGCTTATGCTGCCAAACATCACTTCGATGAAATTCAATATCTGGATATCGTAGATTGTAATGCCGGAAATCACGGAATGGCTTTTGCTACCAACTTCAATCCGGAAATCAATATTCGGGAGATCACCCAAAACGGACGTTTTTATGAAAACGGACAATGGGTCAAGACAGGACCGCTCGAAATTCATAAGACCTTGACTTATCCGAATATCGGGGAAAGAGAGTCTTATCTGTTGTACCATGAGGAACTGGAATCTCTGGTCAAGAATTTTCCGACCATCAAACGGGCTCGTTTCTGGATGACCTTCGGACAGGAATACCTGACCCATTTGCGGGTGATTCAGAATATCGGTATGGCTCGTATCGACGAGGTGGAATTTAACGGAGTGAAGATCGTACCTTTGCAATTCCTGAAAGCCGTATTGCCCGATCCGAAATCCTTAGGCCACAACTATCATGGCGAGACTTCGATCGGTTGCCGCATTAAAGGGCTCAAAGACGGCAAAGAACATACTTATTATATTTATAACAATTGTGACCACGAAGCTGCTTTCAAAGAAACCGGTACACAGGCTGTCAGCTACACCACCGGTGTTCCGGCTGCCCTGGGAGCCGCGATGTTTGCAAAAGGACTTTGGAAAGGCGCAGGAGTGTATAATGTGGAACAATTCGATCCGGATCCATTCCTGGCAGAATTAGGAGAACAAGGATTGCCTTGGGTTGAAAAATTCGATATCGACCTGGAAGTATGATCGATAAGGATACGATTCTGAGCAACTGGGATTTATCCACTGTCCCCTCTCCTTGCTATGTATTGCATGAAACCTTGCTGGCAGACAACCTGAGGGTGATCGACAAGGTGAGGAAGGCTACCGGAGCAGAGATTATCGTAGCTTTGAAGGCCAACGCTATGTGGAGTATTTTTCCGGAACTCAGCAGACATTCGGATGGAGCCACTGCCAGTTCGCTGGCGGAGGCTCGTCTTGTTTTTGAAGAATATGGCGCTCCGGCTCATACTTATGCTCCGGTGTATACCGAAGGAGAGATCGGCGAGATATTGAATTGCAGCAACCACATCACTTTTAATTCGTTGGGACAATACGAGCGTTTCGGACGGCGGGCCCATCGGGCAGGTGCGCACCGGCGACATTTTTGGCGTCCGCCCCGGCGAGACCATCCCGGGGGAAGGGGTCG
>OGPN01000974.1_pt1 | contig 19633 bp, 15 predicted proteins | sample 1552941 | NCBI WGS metagenome assembly OGPN01 (sample SAMEA2580220, study PRJEB22360) | human gut metagenome | biome: human gut; feature: human-associated habitat; material: faeces | place: Denmark | collected 2008/2010
ATCCACGATCAATAGCCCTTCTGCCAAGGCCAGCACATCCTCGATGGAATCCGTCAGCCTCTGCTCAATGCCCTCCTTTACTACCAGACGGTCTACGATAATTTCTATATTATGTTTGATGTTTTTATCCAGTTTAATTTCTTCAGACAGCTCATACAGATTGCCATCAATCTGTACACGTACATAACCGCTGCGTTTCGCCTGATCCAGAAGCTTTGCATGTGTTCCCTTTCGACCACGAACTACCGGTGCCAGAAGCTGCAGCTTTGTTCTTTCAGGAAGTGCCATAATATGATCAACCATCTGATCGACTGTCTGCTTTTTGATTTCCTTTCCGCACTTCGGACAATGCGGAATACCAATACGTGCATAAAGAAGTCGGAAATAGTCATAAATTTCTGTAACTGTTCCAACCGTTGAACGCGGATTGCGGTTGGTAGATTTCTGATCGATGGAAATTGCCGGTGGCAGTCCTTCGATCGACTCTACATCCGGTTTCTCCATCTGGCCCAGAAACTGCCTTGCATAAGATGACAGAGATTCCATATAACGTCTCTGCCCCTCTGCATAGATCGTATCAAATGCCAGAGAAGACTTTCCTGATCCGCTGACTCCCGTCAGAACCACAAATTCATCTCTCGGAATATCCACACTCAGATTCTTGAGATTGTTGACATTTGCTCCTCGAATCTTAATAAACTTTTTTCCAGTTGTTCGTTCAGACATCTTTTCTCCTCTTATCCGCTGCATGTTCGCACTTATTCTTCATCCAACAGAAACTCTGCCAGGATATGATTGCTCACATGAATTCCTTTTCTTGTAAATCTCCAGTTCGCACCAGTCTTCTCCAGGAATCCGGTCTCTTTATATTTTTGCAGGACAGAACCATAAATATTCTCAAGCTTCTGTCCGAAATTCTGTTCAAAATCGATCTCTGAAATCCCTTCCGTCATACGAAGCCCCAGATACATAAATTCTTCTATCTGGTCTTTAAGTGAAAGTTTCAGAACATCTTTACGAATTCGTTCTGTGTTTTCGGAAAATCCCAGATATTCCTGCATATCTCTCGTATTGGAAAAACGGTTTTCCCCATAAAGAGAAGATGCTCCCAGCCCCAGGCCAAGATATTCTGTACGTTTCCAGTAACCGATATTATGCCGACATGCATATCCGTCTTTTGCATAATTGGATATTTCGTATTGTTGATATCCATACTCTGCAAGAATCCCCGCTGTGTCCTCATACATCTGATACTCCGTATCTTCATCCGGAAGGTCCAGTTCACACTCCGCAAACGGAGTTCCCTCCTCGATGATCAGACTATAGGCAGAAATATGTTCCGGTTTCAGCTCCGCGACCTGACGAAGGTGAGCACGCCATGCCTCTCCTGTCTGTCCGGGGATTGCAAACATCAGATCTATATTAATATTTTGAAACCCTGCTTCTCTTGCCCACTGATAACTCTGAAGAAATTCTTCATATGTATGAATTCTTCCAAGCATCCTCAGCTCTTTCGAATCCGTGGACTGCAGTCCCAGACTCAGACGGTTGATTCCTGTTTCTCGGTAAGCATTAAGTTTCGCAAGATCAACTGTGCCAGGATTTGATTCTATTGTTATTTCTGCATCCGGCGAGAAACAGAATTTCTTTTGAATTGTCTCCATAATAGAAGCAATCGCTTCTGCTTTCAGTACGGAAGGAGTCCCCCCTCCGATAAAAACAGAAACGATCTCATACGCTTCAACACCCTGCACCGCCTGAATCTCAGCACGCAGAGCCTTTATATATCTGTCTCTTGTCTCCTGATCCGATGGACCGGAGAGGAAATCGCAGTACTGACATTTCTGCACACAGAACGGTATATGAATATATAATTCCAGTGGGATACGATTCTTATTCTTCATTGTCTCCACCCTCATCAGAAGAACCATTATCCTGGTTATTCATCAGAAGAACCCGATGTATCTTCCGACTGATCCTGATCCTGGTTCTGCATATTCGAAGCATCTGTAGTATTCGCATCACCCGCACCCGTATCTGTACTGTTTGTCACCGCTGATGGATTTTCTGCCAGATACAGATTCACCATACTGATATCTCCATTCGAAGTAACTGCTGCCGCATCTACCGTATCCGGTGCCGGTGTTGGTGATGGTTCCGGTGTGATACTGATCTTCAGTACCTGTTCCGAAGCAGGATCTGTCTTTTTCTGTCCGCAGCCACATCCCGTCATAATCACACAGAGTGTCAATGCACTCCCCGCAACAATATATCTCATAGCTTTTGCAGTTCCTTTTTTCATGGCCCTGCCTCCCTTCTGTAAGTCCGCCGTTCACAACAATATGCATTCCATATTCACGGTCTATCCCGTCAATTATTTATCGTCCAGTTTCAGTACACTCATAAATGCCTTCTGTGGAATCTCTACGTTTCCGACCTGGCGCATACGTTTCTTACCTTCCTTCTGTTTCTCAAGAAGTTTCTTCTTTCGGGAAATATCACCACCATAGCATTTGGCAAGAACATCCTTTCGCATAGCGCGGACAGTCTCACGGGCAATGATCTTGCTTCCGATTGCAGCCTGGATCGGGATTTCAAAGAGCTGTCTCGGAATTTCTTCTTTCAGCTTCTCACACATCTTACGTCCACGCTCATAAGCAGTATCTGCATGTACGATGAAAGAAAGTGCATCAACTTCTTCCTTATTAACAAGGATATCAAGTTTAACCAGTTCACTGCGTTCATAACCGCAGAGCTCATAATCCAGAGATGCATATCCTCTGGAACGGGATTTCAATGCATCAAAGAAATCGTAAATGATCTCATTCAGTGGAAGTTTATATTTCAGAAGTGCTCTGGTTTCCTCCATGTATTCCATTCCGTTATACTGACCACGGCGTTCCTGGCAGAGATCCATGATTGCACCGATAAATTCAGTCGTTACCATAATCTCAGCATTTACCATTGGCTCTTCCATATATTCAATCTCAGATGGATCCGGGAGATTGGATGGATTTGTCAGTTCGATCACTTCTCCATTCGTCTTATATACTTTGTAAACAACACCTGGTGCTGTCGTTACCAGATCAAGATTGTATTCTCTTTCCAGGCGTTCCTGGATGATTTCCAAATGCAGAAGTCCGAGGAATCCACAACGGAAACCAAAGCCAAGTGCAATAGATGTCTCCGGTTCAAAGAACAGAGAAGCATCGTTCAGCTGCAGTTTCTCAAGAGCATCTCGAAGATCACCATATCTGGCACCATCAGCCGGATACAGTCCACAGTAAACCATTGGCTGTACTTTCTTGTAACCCGGAAGTGCTTCTGCACATGGTCTTTCATTATCGGTAACTGTGTCACCAACTCTGGTATCCCCAAGATTCTTAATACTTGCGGTAATATATCCAACCATACCGGCTGTCAGCTCATCACACGGAATAAACTGTCCGGCTCCAAAATATCCTACTTCCACAACTTCAGTCGTAAATCCTGTTGCCATCATACGGATCTGAGTACCTTTCTTAACGCGGCCGTCCATAACACGACAAAAAACAATGACGCCTTTATAAGCATCATAAACAGAGTCAAAGATCAATGCCTTCAGCGGTGCATTTACGTCTCCCTGCGGTGCCGGGATCTTCGTAACGATCTGCTCCAGAACCTCTTCAACATTCAATCCTGTCTTGGCAGAAATTCTCGGTGCATCATGTGCCTCAAGTCCGATCACATCCTCAATCTCGTTGACAACGCGCTCCGGATCTGCACTTGGGAGATCGATCTTGTTAATGACCGGAAGCACATCCAGGTCATGATCCAATGCCAGATAAACATTCGCCAGCGTCTGTGCCTCGATACCCTGTGCTGCATCTACGACCAAAATTGCCCCATCACAGGCAGCAAGACTTCTGGAAACCTCATAGTTAAAATCGACATGCCCTGGTGTATCGATCAGGTTAAAAATATATTCTTCCCCATCGTCAGCTTTATAAACAATTCGTACTGCCTGCGATTTGATCGTAATCCCACGTTCTCTTTCAAGATCCATGTTATCAAGAACCTGCTCCTGCATCTCTCGATCCGTTAATGTTCCTGTCATCTGAATGATTCGATCTGCTAATGTTGATTTTCCGTGATCTATATGTGCGATAATACAAAAATTTCGTATTTTACTCTGATCTATTGCCATAAGTTCCTCCTAATTATATTTCAAGTACATATGTCTTTTCAGACACTCCATTTTAGTATAACACATTATTTAATAATTCAGCAAGTAAACTCATAGACGCTTTTGCTTCTGATAACGTATTATTCTGCGCACCAACTTCCACTAACAAGCTTCTTCCTCTGTAGTGCAGATTATAACGATATCCTTTTACGTAAATTTTTCGTGTAAATCCAGGGTATTTCAAAGCAGCCTGTGCTTGCAATTGTAGGCTGAACGCAAGATTTGTCTGCTTATTTGGATTCTTTAAATATTTGATATTTCCATTTGTTGCTGTACGGCTCATTCCATTAAAAAACATGATCTGCGCCATTCTCTTTCCATTTTGTCTCGTCACAAGCTTTGTCGATTCATTGACTCCATCCCTGTGCAGATCGATCACAACCTGAATGGATGGATATTTTTTTAGATTCTTTTCAATTGCAGTTGCTGCATAATTATAAGCCTTGGATCGCTCCTCTTTTCCGTTTTTTACATCGTAAATGTTACGATCATGTACAACCTTGATATTTTTTTGCTCCAATCTCTTCGTTAAAACATCTCCAACACCGATCACAGTATCTGATTTTCTTCCTTTCCTGCTGCCACGGTATGCCTCACTCCCATGTGTATGATAAATTAAAATCTGCGGTTCATCAGATTTCCTTAATTTTAAGTTCGTGTTTAATAAAACTTTTCCATTTAACTCATTTTCTGTCGCCATTGTCGTACTGTCGATCTGATAAATATATTTTCTTAAATATTTTGAATTTTCCCATTTTTTTGCATGAAACAACTTTTCTTCTTTTTTTACCTCCTCTACCACCTCATCCGTTGTTTCATCATCCTGAAAATAATAATTTTGCTGTACTAGATCTTCTTCTTTTTTATCCTTATAATCTGTGCGATATTGTAAGATTGGTACTGTTTCCTGATAATACATACAGACCATGTCCGATAGAATATTTCCCGAAAATGTCACTTCCTTCTTAGATACTGTCGGAAAAAATCCTGTCATGATCCCATGATAATAATGATCCATGAATTCTAAAACCATTCCCTGCACATTGATCTTCTGACTGAAAAAAATGATCAGAAAACAACCGATCATAATACTCAATATCCATCTCTTTCTTTTCTCCATACTTTCATTGTATTCATTCATATTTTAATTATGCAGTAAATGATTGATTCCTTCAGATATCGTATAACTGATCCGTTTCATAGATTCATCAATATTTTTTGGTGTAACATGCATGGAAATAAATTCTTCATCAATATTTTCAGAAACATTTTCCAGAGATTTTTCTCCAAAAACATCATGAATGATCGCTGGAACAGAAATTACCGTTGGAACACCAATTGCAAGAACTGGAACACCGATCGTATGCTGTGTAATCTCATTCCTATGGTTTCCAACACCTGAACCCGGTGCAATTCCCGTATCGCTGATCTGAATCGTTTTATTTAACCTGCTATAACTTCTGGCCGCCAGAGCATCGATCACGATAACAACATCTGGTTTTATCCGGTCTGCTAATGATTCTAAAATCTCACTTGTCTCAATTCCCGTCTGTGCCATAACCCCCGGTGCGATCGCACTTAGTTCAAATTGATAATTTCCAATCCCCTCTTTTTGCAAATGTCTTGTAATATATAGATTGTTCACAACTTTAGGCCCTAACGAATCCGCTGTCACATCAGCATTTCCAAGTCCTGCGATCAGTATTTTTTTCTTTTTGTTTAACATTTCCTTTAAATTTAAAAACAATGCTTCACTCATTTCTTTATGAAAACTACCATCGTTTGTTGACAGATCTTTTGCTTCGATCGTAATATAGGTTCCCTTTGGTTTTCCTAAAGAGTCCTCCCCTTTTTTGTTTTTGATGATGATCTTTGTTTCTTTTATATGATTCGTTGTATCAATTCTTGTCTTTACGATAATTCCTGACTGTGCAGAGCCAATATTCTTCTCTTCTTTTAATTCCAGTGCCAGATCTGTACGATTTTGCATTGATTTTGCCTCCTTTTTTCTCTAGTATGTGATTGTTTTTAAAAAAATATTACATTTTTTCCCCAAAGATATTGACAAATTCAATCATTTTCTATAAGATATAACAGTATGTTTTGTGTATAGCTAACCGTGTCTCGCTATAGACAAGATTCAAGAAAAGAAAGAAATTTAAGTTATCATATTGGAGGTGCCCACTTTGGCAAATATTAAATCAGCAAAAAAAAGAATCAAAGTTATCAACACAAAAACAGAAAGAAATAAAGCAATCAAAACTAAAGTTAAAACATATATCAAAAAAGTAGAAGCAGCAATCGCAGCTAACGATAAAGCAGCAGCTTCTGAAGCTTTAACAGCTTGCATTTCTGAAATCAGCAAAGCTACTTCTAAAGGAATCTTCCACAAGAATACAGCTTCTAGAAAGATTGCTCGTTTATCTAAAGCCGTTAACGCTATTGCTTAATCAGATATCAAGAAACGAATTTTAATAAAATTAACCCGAAAAAAAGAAGCCACCGTCAGGCTTCTTTTTTTTCATCATTTTTATTATACTAGACTTCTTCTATCTTAAATTGATTGATTTATTTCTGACTGAACTGGATCAACAATAGTTCTACCCCAACTCTGTCACTGATCTTTCCTGTTTTAATTGATTCATCAGTTTTTGCACATGCTTCGATCATATCTCTGAGTGTATCCATTGAAAACATTTTCGCTTGATCTTTTAACTTTCCTGCAACAAATGCTGGAACTTTCATCTGCTTTGCGATCATCCCATTGCTCTTTCCAAGACAATCTAAATCTTTCACCTGAAGCAGCTGATTACACTGTCTGACTAACAATGCCAGAATTCCAAATGGTGATTCCTTTAACTCGATCAGATCATAATATAGTGTCAATACTTTTTCTCTTTGCTTTCTCGCAATTGCCTCAAGCATCACAAAGATCTGATTTGTCGTCTGAGAAGATGTCAACTCTTCCAGATCACGGATCGTAATTTCTTCTCTCTCTCCAACATAGGAGATCAATTTCTCTAATTCATTTTTTAAAGTATACATATCAGATCCACAGCGATATAAAAAACTTCGCATCGTTGCAGATGACATCTGTTTTCCTTCTTTCTTAAGCAATGAGATCAGCCATCTGGATAATTCTTTATCTCCAGCAGATTCAAAACATACCGCATGTCCTTCCTTCGAAAGAAATTTATAAATCTTTGAACGCTTATCTACACTATCTTCTATAAAAAGCACAACACTTGTATCCGAGGCTTCCTTTAATCCTTCAATAAACGTATCATCACTTTTCTTTCCAAGTCCTGTTTCATCCAAGATCAAAAACCTATGATCACTAAAAAACGGCAGTGTTTTAGCAAGTTCAACAATCTCTATCGCATCAGCCCTTTTTCCTTCAAAATAAGAATAGTTCATCGTATCATCTTCTGAAACTAATGCTTTCTTTAACTGGTTTTTCATCTGGGAGATCATATATTTTTCTTCCCCGTAGAATAGATAAAAACGTTCGTATGTATTTGTCTTGATATCTTCTAATATTTTCTTCATATTCTTTGCATCTCTTTCTATAGCTTTTGATAGTATACCTTTTTTTTGGAAGATTTTCAACCATCTCTTCTTTTGAAAAAAATAATCGCACCACTTCGATCTGTTCTATAAATCTTTGTGCGATATGTCTGTAGTCTGTGGATAGTTTCTAAATGTGGGTGTCCATATCTATTTTGTTTTCCACAAGAGATGACCGTCTGTTTCGGCTGAACCTTTTGTAAAAATTCATTACTCGTGGAATTTTTTGACCCATGATGTGCTGCTTTTAATATATCTGCTCTTTCCAATTCTTCTGATAATAGTTCTTCTTCGCCTTCTTTTTCCACATCTCCCGTTAACAGCACCCGATATCCAAGTATTTTTCCCTGCATTACCAACGATGCCGCATTCTTTTCCATCTGACTGTTCTTTTGAGGATGCAACACTTTCAAACTTCCATCTTTTGTAGTGATCTGCCTTCCTCTTGAAAGATAAAAAATAGTTGTTCCTCGTTTCTTCGCTATACCTATGATCTTTTTCATTGTCTCATCTTTTGGAATCTCTGGAAGCCCAAGATACTTAATTTTCCCCATCTCAAGTAATTCCTTAATCCCAGAATAATGATCGATATCCATATGACTGATCACCGCAATCTGAATCTTCTGATACCCCAGATATTTCATATACGGAAGAATCCGATATCTTCCAACCTGATCTTCACTGCTGCTTCCACCATCAAATATGATCGCCCCAGACTTCGTATCTGCTACAAAACAATCTCCCTGCCCAACATCAAGAAATGCCAGACTCTTTCTTCTTGCCATTGGAATCCATATCAAAATGATCATGATAACATAAGCCAGACTGATCCTGATATGTCGATTTTGTCCATTTTTCTTCCATATCCACAATCCGATCATAAAATAAAATAAGAATACCCATAAAAATGGTACATGTCCGATCGTCAACATCCCATAAGACTGTCTGGAAATCCACAAAACCCCTTGGATCATCCATGAGATTGCTTCATGAAATACGGTATACGGCAAAAAAATCAAAAGAAAAGCTAAAGTAAAAGCACACGTTGCCAGTGGTACTGCTGCTACATTCGCAAGAAAAGAAAAAGCTGGAGCTTCATACTGAAAATATATGATCAATGGCAGCATCCCTATCTGGATAAAAATACAAAACGATAAAGATTCCTTCAACTTATAATATTTACCTTTCATCTTTGGTTTAACAAGTTGATAGATTGCGATCACAAAAACTGCTGTAAATGAATATAAAAACCCCGTATCATAGATTCTGTACGGACACATTATAAGTAAGACAATTCCTGCAAAAGCTCCTGCAGACATCATATCATAGTGTTCTCCTAATATCTCTGACAGGAAGTAAACACCCAACATCATCACTGCACGAAGTGACGATCCCGATCCACCTGTTAAAATACAATAAAACACTGCGCCTGTCATTCCTGCCAGTGAACCAACTACAAAATTTCCACACCACTTGCGAACCAATTTATATACCCTTCTTCCTGCCAACGATATATGAAGTCCTGATACCGCAAGTAAATGAATTAATCCACTTTCCTTAAAGTCATCTTTAACCTCATCACTCAGTCCATTTTTATCACCTATTAACATCCCCTTTAAGAAATCACTTACTTCATTTTTGTATTGAATTTCTAACTGATGTTTCATGTACTCTCTACATTGCAAGATCTTTTCCTGAAAATATATATTTTGATGTCCTTCGATCTCAATATTTTTCGAATATACATGATAGTAAATTCCTTTACTGAAATAATAATGTCTGCTTGAAAATTGGCCAGGGTTAGCTGCATCTTCCCATTCTTCTAATTCTCCTTGAAACCGAAGAATATCTCCTGGAATGATCTTTTCATCCTCGGGTGTATATAAAAGGATCTTCCCCTCCAAATTTTTATTTTTTAAAAGTACTGCTAACTTTCCCTTCTTTGTTTTCGATACTTCTAAAACTCTTCCCATTGTATATTCTGTTGCCTTTTCCTTTACCTGGATCAGATCAAGTTTCATGGAAGTCTTAAAACCTAACGATAATAAAATTCCTGCAAGTATTCCAACTACAACCCATCCATAACGCCTATCACTAAAAATCAAGGACGCCAACAGACAAATACCTGTCAATAGATAAAAAGCCGCTGTCATGGACATAATATTCCATACAACGGCTGTTCCGGATAACACTCCGGCAAATATAAGAACCATCGGTCTTTGTTTCATAAATTATTTCATTGGCAACTTACCAAATACAAAACTATCTCTTCCAAGAGCACCAATTGCTGTACCATCTGTATCAAGCATTGGCTCTCCAGAAATTGAAAATGATACATAATTGATATCTTTTAACTGAGTCAGTGTATATACAATACCAGCACGGCAGATCAAATCTCTATTCTCTGAAATTCGTTTATACCCTGTCGAAAAATCAATCTCAACGATATTTGTATTCACTGATACACCATTGATCATAATTCTCTTTGGAATCACTGAGCGTATCTTATCACTCTTTGGAGTCTGTTGAAGTTTCTTTAATAAAATCTTCACTTTCTGCTGCTGATTCCCTTCAAGCTTCACATTTTCTTTCTTCATGATCAATTTCGTAACATCATTATTAGTATAGTAAATTGCTGTTCCTTTTTGATTGCCTTGGTCATTGGTTTCTTTTTTTGACCGGCATCCTGCCACTAAAGTCATCAAAGCCAGACAAAGCAAAAAGATCATGCATAATTTTCTTTTCTTCATCTCTTCCTCCTAGCCTTTATACTTTAATGGAACTCTAAGTGTAAATGTTGTTCCTTCACCAACCTTACTGTATAACTTAATCTCTCCATTATGAAGAGAAACAACGCTCTTTGTGATCGCTAATCCAAGTCCTGTGCCTCCAGTATCTCTTGATCTTGCTTTATCCACGCGATAAAAACGATCAAATACCTGATCCTGGCAATCCTCAGGAATTCCAACACCAGAATCTGCAACTTTCACATAAAAATACTTATGATCTGCATTCAGTGTCACGCGGATCCACCCATCATCTTTGTTATACTTGATACCATTCTCGATCAGATTCGTAAGCCCTAAAGACAACTTCACTTCATCAATCTCTGCTGTTACCGGACGGAAACTTTCAAAGATCAATTCGATATTACGCTGCAGAGCCAATGGTTTTAAACGCTTCATGATAATCTCTAACAATTCGTTGATACTTACTGTTGTGATCTGAAGCTGCGCTGCTTTCTTGTCTAGTTTCACCAGAGATAACAGATCTGAAATGATCACGTTCTCACGATCGATCTCAGCAACGATATCCTGCATGAATTCTCGATATAATTCAGCTGGAACCTGATCTCCCTGCTGAATTAAGGAATCTGCAAGAACTTTCATCGATGTCATTGGTGTCTTTAACTCATGCGATACATTCGATACAAACTCCTGTCTTGAATCTTCCAACGTCTGCATTCTTCCAAGAATCTCATTAAAACGCTGCACAATACTGCGTACTTCTAGAAATCCTGTCTCTTCAATGGATTCATCTTCATGACCAGCCGCAATAAAATCAACATCTCTCTGAATCTTCTTTAAATCTCTCGTCAGCAGATAACTGATGATCATTGCCATTGATAATCCACAGATGATACATGCTACCAGCAGCATATTCCTGCGATGCTCCATCTCCGTAACTGCTCCCATCATATCCTCAGATGGCACAGTCGCCTGCACAGCTCCCAGGATATGATTCTGCTTTCCAGCTTTTGATACGATTGGGACCATCACTTCAATATACTTTCCACTCTCTGATACAATCCTTGTCTTCTTTCCATCCATAACATCCAATATATTATCATTTAAAAAGAATCTAGACTGAAAATCTGTATGAGTATCCTTGATGATCTTATAATTATTCTTAATTACGATGATCCGCCCATTCATACTTGCTGCAAGTTCATCAATCTGATTAGAAAGAGAGTTGGAGCCATCATCTAAATGAAAATCGACTCCAACTACCTGATCACCAAGCCAGCTACACTGACTGACCACACTATCCACTTTCTGGTCATATGTTTTCTGACGATATCCATCATTTAACAACTTACTAAATAAAACTGATATCAATGTCGTCAGAAGGAAAACTGACAAGAAAATAAAGAACTGCATACTATGTAAAAAGGCAAATCTGTTCTTCTTAGGACTGAAAATAGTAACCTACCCCCCACTTTGTATGTACATAGTCCGGTACTCCCGGATTCACTTCGATCTTCTCTCTCAATCTTCGGATATGCACGTCAACCGTTCTTGCATCCCCCGGATAATCATATCCCCATACTGTATTCAACAAATCCTCTCTGCTGTATACTTTGTTTGGATGAAATACCAGTAACTCTAACAAGTCAAATTCTTTCGCTGTCAGGTTCACTTCTTTGCCATGAATATGCACTCTGCGGCTTTCGCAGTCAATCTTTAAACCTCTGCATTCTACAACCTTTGCTGATTCTTCTTCTTTCACATCGTGATGTGCGCTTCGACGTAAGATCGCTTTGATCCTTGCCTTTACTTCCAGAATATTAAATGGCTTTGTGATATAATCATCTGCCCCATATTCAAGGCCAAGAATCTTATCCATATCTTCTCCCTTAGCCGTCAACATAATGATCGGGACGCTAGAGAATTCACGAATTGCCTGACAAACCTCAAACCCAGTCAGTCCTGGAAGCATTACATCAAGAAGAATAATATCATATTGATTCTCTTTGGCTTTCTCTAATGCTTCTTCTCCATCATAAGCACAATCTACCTGCATCTCATCTTGTTCCAGACTGAATTTGATGCCCTTCACGATTAGTTTTTCATCATCAACAACTAAGACCTTCCTCATTTTTCCACCTCTAAAATTATATTGTTATCTTGTCTTTGATCTTATGATATATGCCCTCTTTAATTCCCTGAATCTTCATAATATCTGAAATATCAGAAAAAGGGCCATGTTCCTCTCGATAAGAGATAATATCAGAAGCCTTCGCTTCCCCTATCCCTGAAAGCGTCATCAACTCCTTGACACCTGCAGTATTGATATTGATCTTTCCAGAGGAAGATTGCACTGCTTTGGAATCAGATCCTTCATTCTTCGCTGTCTGTTTCTTTGACGGAATCGTTATCTGCTGCCCGTCTTTCATCTTCTCTGCCTGATTAATACTCTCCGCTGAAGCCTTCTTAGTTAGTCCACCAGCTGCTTTCACAGCAGAAACAATACGTTCACCTTTCGAAAAACGATAAACTCCCGGATGTTTTACTTCTCCACATACATAGACATAAATAGTTTCCTTAGAAGAAGACTTCTCAGCCGTTGTCTTTGTCTCCTTCTTTGGTTCTATCGATACTTCCTTCCTGCGGCTGCATCCAATGGACATCATAAAAACCATCAGCAAAATGGTTATCACTTTAACTCTTCTAAACAACATAAACCTCCCGGTCTTATGCAAAGAGTCTGGAACATGTAAATCTAACTTCTATTTTAGCGAAAATTATAATACTTTACAAGAGATATTTATGATTTCCATTTAAATATTATCAATCCTGTGACAAACAAAACCACTCCTAAAAGCTTTACCCATGCAAAAGCTGTTTTTTCCACACCAAACAGACCGAAAACCTCGATCAGATAGGAAACAACACTTTGTGATGCGACGATCAGCATTGCTGACTGTGCAGGTCCTAAACTTGCCACACTTTTGATCACTGTAAATGTGATTGCAGCTCCGATCACTCCTCCTAATAAAAGGTATCTGGGGCTGACCTTTAAAAGCATCGTAAAACTTTGGTCCCTCTCAGCGATCAACCAGATCAACAAACATGCGAGAAATCCTGTTGCCTGTACAAATGTACTCGTTGTCCATGTACTGCTTTGTTTAGTTACTTCTGTGTTAAATACACCTTGAATACTCATTAAAGCTCCCGAAATCAATGCAATGATCAATCCAAACATATAAAAACCTCCATGAAAAACTATCTTTTTACGGATAGTTTTTCCATAGAGGTCTTTTTTATACATTCTATGCGATACAATCTTCTAAAATAGAAATCATCTCATCTACATGTTCTTTTTCAATCACAAGCGGCGGTACAAAACGAATGACATTATTTCCTGCAGAAATTATAATCAATCCTTTCTCCAGTGCTTTCTTAACGATATCTCCAACTGGATGATCTGCATTAAATTCAAGTCCTTGCATTAAAGCAATTCCGCGATGCCCTGTAATACAATCATGCTTTTCTTTTAACTCTTCTAACTTATCCCATAGATAAGTACCAATTTCTTTTGCATGTTCTGGAACCTGTAACTTCTCAAACTGGTCAAATACTGCATTGATCGCCGCTGCTGCGAATGGATTTCCACCATAAGTTGTTCCATGATCACCTGGTACTAAAGCCCCATCAGCCTTTTCACCTACAACAAATGCCCCAACAGGAACACCACATCCAAGCGCTTTTGCAAGTGTTAAGACATCCGGTTTTACTCCATAAAGATCATGTGCAAACAAAGATCCACAGCGCCCCATTCCACACTGAATCTCATCAAAGATCAGTAAGATATCTTTCTCATCACAGACTTTACGAAGTCCCTCTAAGAATTCTTTATCCGCTGGGAAAATTCCACCTTCACCCTGAACAACTTCACATATGATTCCACAAGTTTTATCTGTGATCTTTGATACAACATCTTCTAAGTTATTGAATTCTGCAAATACAGCACGAAATTCTTTTGGAACAAATCCATCCTGATAATGACTGTTACCAGTCACTGATAAAGCTCCCTGGCTTCTTCCGTGGAATGAATGATTCATTGCGATAAATTCATAATCCTTGGAATCGTCTTTATTATATGCATATTTTCTTGCAACTTTTAACGCACCTTCGATTGCTTCTGTTCCACTGTTTGTAAAGAACACTTTTTTAAGCCCTGAAGCATCGACGATCTTCTTTGCAGCTTCTACTGCTGGAATATTGTAATATAAGTTTGATGTATGGATCAATTTATCAATCTGGTCTTTTAATGCCTGATTGTATGCTTCATTTCCATATCCTAATGCAAATACAGCAATTCCTGCACCAAAATCCAGATATTTCTTCTGGTCAGCATCATATAAATAGACACCTTCCCCTTTTTCTAATACAACTGGAAAACGATTGTATGTCTTTAAGATATACTGTTCTCCCTGCTCAATATATTCCTGCTGAGTTTTCATCTTAACATCCTTCCTCATCTTCTTCGTTGAATAATGGTTTATCAAATAATGGTTCTTTTAAGATGGCTGTTCCAATACCTTTTTCTGTGAAGAATTCCAGTAACAGACAATTTGTTAAACGTCCGTCTAAGATATGGACTCTGGATACTCCACCTTCGATCGCTTCAATACAGTTCTTAAGTTTTGGAAGCATTCCTCCTCCAACAACTCCGTTATCGATAAATTCTTTTGCCTGTTTAAGATCCATCTCAGAGATCAATGTTGATTTATCTTCTGGATCTACGAATACCCCTTCGATATCAGTTAAGAATACCAGTTTTTCTGCATTCAATGCTTCTGCAACTGCACATGCTGTGTCATCCGCATTAATATTATATGGTTCATAGTTATCTCCTAAACCAATTGGGGAAATAACTGGTACAAAATCATCTTCGATTAATGCTTCAAGAAGTGTTGTATCGACACTCTTAACCTCACCGACATATCCAAGATCTTTTCCAGGCATTTCTTTTTTCTTTACACGGATCATTTCAGCATCTTTTCCAGAAAGACCTACGGCTTTAACCCCAACTTCTGCCATCATGGCCACCAGTTCCTGATTGACTTTAAATAATACCATTTCAGCAACTTCCATTGTCTCTTTATCTGTCACACGAAGTCCATGGTAAAATTCTGGTTCTTTTCCTGACATACGAACCCATTTACTGATCTCTTTTCCACCACCATGTACGATGATCGGTTTCATACCTACTAGTTTTAATAGTGCAACATCTCTGATCACGCTTTTTTGAAGATTCTTGTCTTTCATAGCGCTTCCACCGTATTTTACAACAACGTAACAGTTATTGAAACGACGGATATATGGTAATGCCTCTGTTAATACTTTTGCTTTTTGTTTTGACTGCTCGATCAATTCGTTAATTTCATTTCTCATCTGTTCCATTGATTCTTCCTTTCATAGTTGTCTGCTTTTATGCCTTTTATTTTGTCGTCTATCTATAATAATCTTATTCTTATGATCGGTAATCTGCATTAATTGTTACATAATCGTGTGTCAGATCACATCCCCATGCAGTTGCTTCAAACACTCCATTATGAACATCAATATCTGCTGTCACTGCATCTGCAGATAATACTTTCGTTGCCTCATCTTCAGAATAATCTGTTGCAATTCCGTCTTTTACGATCTCGATCACACCATCCGCACTTTTTAAACTAATATCAACCTTGACTGGATCAAAATCAACTCCAGCATAGCCAAGTGCACAAAGAATTCTTCCCCAGTTTGCATCTTTTCCGTAAATTGCTGCTTTTGTAAGACTTGATGTTACGACAGATTTGCTTAAGATCTTCGCATTTTCTTTGGAGTCTGCACCAACTACATGAACTTCAAATAAACGTGTACATCCTTCTCCATCCCCTGCGATCTGTTTTGCAAGAGACTGGTTAACATATAATAATCCTTCTCTGAATGCTTCATAGTCTGCATCTTTTTCTGTAATTTCTTTATTTTCTGCCATTCCATTTGCAAATACAAAAACTGTATCATTTGTAGATGTATCTCCATCAACTGATACCATATTGAATGTATCTTCAATGAGTTCCCTCTGCAGTTCTAATAATAAAGCTTTATCGATTGCTGCATCTGTAGTGATAAATCCAAGCATTGTTCCCATGTTTGGGTGGATCATTCCAGAACCTTTGCACATACCTGCAATTGTAACTGTCTTTCCATTGACCTCTACTTCTACTGCCGCTTCTTTTGGTTTTGTATCGGTTGTAAGGATAGCCCAGGATGCATCTTCTTCACTTTGTCTGTCTGCTTTTAATTCTGGAACTAACTTCTTGATTCCTTCTTTGATCACATCCATTGGCAGCTGCTGTCCGATAACTCCTGTGGAACCTACGACAACTTCCTCTGGTTTAATATCTAACAATTTCGCTACTTCTTTTGCTTCTGTTACAACATTCTCATATCCTTGTTCACCCGTACATGCATTTGCAATTCCTGTATTAATTACCACTGCTCTGACTGCTTCTTGTTCTTCTACGATCTTCTTTCCCCATAAAACTGGAGCGGCTTTTACAATGTTCTTTGTAAATGTTCCTGCGATCTTTGCTGGCACTTCACTTACGATCATTGCCATGTCTTTGTTTGTCTTCCCTGGTTTCACTCCGGCACGAAGTCCTGCACATTTAAAACCTTTTGGAGCTGTTACTCCGGCATTGATGATCTTCATAATTCTAGTCCTTCCTTACCAAAGCCCTATGGGAACATTGGTACTAATTCTAATCCTTCAGTTTCTTTTAATCCAAACATAAGATTCATGTTCTGTACGGCCTGTCCAGCTGCACCTTTTACAAGGTTGTCCATGGCACCCATCATGATAATACGGTTTGTACGTTTATCGATCTTAAAGTTGACATCCACATAGTTACTTCCCTCTACCCATCTTGTCTCAGGGCAGACATCTTTATCTAACACTCTGACGAATTTTTCATTCTTATAATAAGAGTCGTAGATTGCTTTCACTTCTTCATAACTTACATCTTTCTTAAGTGTTGCATATGCTGTCACTAAAATTCCACGGTTCATTGGAATTAAGTGTGGTGTGAAGTTTAATAATACTTCTTCTCCAGATGCATAGCTTAACTGATCTTCGATCTCTGGCGTATGTCTGTGAGTTGCAACTCCATATGCTTTGATATTTTCATTTACTTCACAATATAAGTTATTGACTTTCGCACCACGTCCAGCTCCGGATGTTCCTGATTTAGCATCGATGATCACACTGTTCATCTCAATGAGTCCTTCTTTCGCCATTGGATAAATGGATAATGTAGAACATGTTGGATAGCATCCTGGGTTAGCGATCAGTCGTGCTTTCTTGATATCTTCACGATTGATCTCGCAAAGTCCATAAACTGCCTCATCAATAAATTCTGGACTCTGATGTTTGATCCCATACCATTCTTCATATCGATTTACATCTTTAATACGGAAGTCCGCACTTAGATCAATGATCTTAACTTTAGATAAGATTTCTTCTGATACTAAAGAACTACAAAGTCCCTGCGGTGTTGCTGTAAAGATCACATCCACTTTAGATGCAAGCTCATCCATGTTATCATCCAGACATTTGTCATCAACGATCTGGAACATATTTCTAAATACTTCATAATATTTCTGGTCTATATAACTTCTGGATCCATACCATACAACCTCTGCATCTTTATGCTGTGTAAGGATTCTTACAAGTTCTTGTCCTGCGTAACCTGTGGATCCAATGATTCCTGCTTTGATCATGTTAATCTCCTTGTCCTTCTCTTTATAATGTAGGTTATTTTTTTAATCATTGTTCATAAGTATACAACTGAATTTTAAAATATGCAATAGTTTTGTATAAATATGCAATTATTTTTCATTTTATTCATTTTTATATTATAAATATTCATTATTTTCGAAAATAATCCTTGCAAAAGATGTAAATATAACGTATATTAGTAAACAAGCAAATATTTATATGAACATACGGGATTTTCAATATCAGATCCTATATATAATAGGAAAACATCCCGTCAATATACACTTAGGAGGATTTATTTCATGAAAGAAAAAGTTGTTTTAGCATATTCCGGAGGTCTTGATACTACAGCTCTGATTCCTTGGCTTAAGGAAACATTTGACTATGAAGTTATCTGTTGCTGTGTTAACTGTGGACAGGGTAACGAATTAGATGGACTTGATGAAAGAGCAAAATTATCCGGAGCATCTAAATTATATATCGAAGATATCGTTGATGATTTCTGCGATAACTATATCATGCCATGCGTACAGGCTGGTGCTGTATACGAACATCAGTATCTTCTTGGAACATCTATGGCTCGTCCAGCAATCGCTAAGAAATTAGTTGAAATCGCCAGAAAAGAAAATGCTGTTGCAATCTGCCACGGTGCTACAGGAAAAGGAAATGACCAGATCCGTTTCGAACTTGGTATCAAAGCATTAGCTCCAGACATCAAGATCATTGCTCCATGGCGTATGACAGATGTATGGACAATGCAGTCTCGTGAAGATGAGATCGAATTCTGTGAAGCACACGGAATCCACCTTCCATTTGACGCAAGCCACAGCTACAGCCGTGACCGTAACTTATGGCATATCAGTCACGAAGGTCTTGAATTAGAAGATCCTTCTTTAGCACCAAACTACGACAACATGCTTGTTTTAGGAGTAGCTCCAGAAAACGCTCCAGATAAAGATACAGAAGTTACTATGACATTTGAAGCTGGTGTTCCTAAAACATTAAACGGAAAAGAAATGAAAGTTTCTGAGATCATCACTGAATTAAACCGTCTTGGTGGTGAAAATGGTATCGGTATCGTGGATATCGTTGAGAACCGTGTTGTAGGTATGAAATCCCGTGGTGTTTATGAAACTCCAGGTGGAACAATCTTAATGGCAGCTCACGATCAGTTAGAAGAATTAATCCTTGACCGTGAAACAATGGAAGCTAAGAAGAAACTTGGAAGCCAGATGGCTCAGGTTGTATACGAAGGAAAATGGTTCACACCACTTCGTGAAGCAATCCAGG
>OGPN01000983.1_pt1 | contig 19527 bp, 19 predicted proteins | sample 1552941 | NCBI WGS metagenome assembly OGPN01 (sample SAMEA2580220, study PRJEB22360) | human gut metagenome | biome: human gut; feature: human-associated habitat; material: faeces | place: Denmark | collected 2008/2010
CGGTCACTGCCGTAACAACGGCACTTCCGATGATGATAAACTTCTTCATGGTCTGTACTTCCTTTCTCTTTCTTCGGTCTGAATGATACGCTCCTGTTCGTCACGCTGTCTGCGTCGGGCGATCTCAGACAAATGTTTGTGGGCTTCTCTGGTAAAATGGTCATTGGCATGACGGCGCTGATAAGCATTGTAAAGCTCATCAAATGTAGGAACTGTATCCGCCGTCTGCACTGGTTCGGTAGGAGCTTTCTCCTGTTCCTTTCTGCGCTCATACTCCTGAATATCCGATACAGTCCTGCCGTTCAGCGTATGGATACGTTCAAGCTCACGCTGAAGCGTGACCTTATCGCAGAACCAAAAATTGACGTAGGTCTTGCAGAGTGCAAGCTGAATCTCATCGGGACGGGACTGCAATGTGCCTATCGTGGTATTCAGCACCTCGGCAACCTCTCCCAACAGCCGATAGTAGCCGTCAGGCTCACCGTAAACTTGCAGCTCACGGAGCAATGCTTCATAGTCTCCCGATGAAACCTTTGCGATGATTTCCTCAACTTCTTCTTTGTAGCTGCCGTCATAGGTAAGCACTATTTCGCTGTCACCGAATCGTGCTGAAAAAGGAATACCGCTTTTATCGAGGGCAATAACAATGTCAGATGCTTTAGTAGTCTCAAATCTTGCAAACTCCTTGTTGCTTATAGTGCCTACATCGACACCGCTGATATACGGAAACTCTGTCATGTGGAGATCATCTCCCTGATGTTGTCGATCAGCTCGGTATTGGTGCTGTCGGGATCGTACTCCATAGCGTATGCACCACAGATATTCTCTTGAATGCGGTGAGGGAGCGACCTCAGCTCACGAACGGGAGTGCCGATCAGCTTTGCAACCTTGTCTAAGTCAGCGACCGCAAGAGCCTTGTTCACAAGGTCGTAGAAACGGGCTGTCTGTGAGCTGTCCATCATGAACTCATAGACGATAGTCTGCTGTGTCTCATAGTCAAGGCTGCGGAGTGTTGCAAGTGTGATGCCCGTGGACTTGGCGACCTCTGCAAGCTCAATGTAGATAGAACCTTTCTGCCACAGGTTATCGAGGGCTTCAAATATAGCCTTTTTGTCTTCGTCGTTCTTAACGGCGACCTGTTCAAAAACCGCAGTCATGCTGTTTTTGATCTCATCGTCCATAGCGGTAATGCTGTCCTCGGAGACACCGAGGATTTTTGCGACTTCCGCAAGCTGGTTATTGTTCATAAAGATTATCCTTTCGTATCTATTCAGTCCTGTTGTTTAATCATGCAATAAATATGCAAATGCGCTTTGAAACAAAACAGAATTGCTTATGCTCCGACTTGCATTGCAGCAATATAAGATTGTTCAGAGCAATAATAATCAAATATGAAGACGACATCTTGTTTTATTTCTTATTTTAACAACAGGACTGAATAGTTACATCCTTTCTGCTTTAAGCCAAATAATTGACTTTTCGGCGGTAGTTTGTTATAATGTAAGAAGAAGTTGTCGGGATTACAGCCCGATAATTCTTAAATATCGGTTATTTGCTACTGTATAATTAAAGATTTGGAAGAAGGTAAACAGAATATGAATATTGATGTCAGAGATACAGAGATTATTATTGATAGTAAGGTCTTGGCGTTTCCGGCTTCTTTCAGCGATTTACAGGACATACTTGGAGAAGCAAGGATCGTTCCGAAAAATGATAGAGCCAACTATTATATTTTCGACAAGTTGGGCATAACTTTTTGCGATGTCGACGAGAGGTATCTTAAACGCAGAAAAGCTTTTATTGACAAAGAGCATCTGATATCTTATGTGACTTTTTTTATCGACGACACAGAACTAATGAATGAAGCAGAGATACCAGCAGAGCGTTTTAATGGAAACATCACATTTTTCGGCAGAGAATGGGACAGTCTAAAAAAATCTGATGGATCATCCCAGTATTTTTTCTGCAAAGACGGCGAATATAGATTTGCTCATATTAAGGCTATCATACGTGGAAATGATGATGAATCCAATTACACAGACGGTCGTTTTACAAAAACACTGTATCTCACATTTGCACCAGAAAGGCCAAAATCGACTGAAAACTACAATATATCTGCCCCACAAGAGGACTGTGTGACCTTTACTAACCTCAATTTCAAACTTGCAGTAGTACAGGAACTGATGTGTAATATGGAAATTCTTAAACCATATTTTGATATATACGACTATTTGAAATTCAAGAAGAGTAAAGCAAAGACTGAGACTGAAAAGAACATAAAGGCAGCAATTGACTTTTTTAAGAATTTACCTGTTCCACAGAAACTTGCAAACGAACTCACTGAGATAACTATGGACGGTGGTAACGAGATTTATGGAAATATTGCTCCTTTGTGGGACGGTGAGGACGGAAGATTTGATCTCGACGAAATATCTCCCGATGAACTTAAGTGTTTCCCAAATCTCAGAAAAATAAAGCTTATGTCATCAAAACCTGAAAAGATAATTACACTGTGCGAAGAATATAATGTTGAGGTAACTACTTTATGACAGCTTGACAGCAACAATGATAAAATCAGTATTCTTTGGTGGAGCAAAGAACAACATCAAAGCTGCGATTTCACAAAATTATCTACTTACAGCAAGGGCAACCTTGCTGTTTTTATTTACCCCTCTCCGTTTTCCACTGATAATACACCTTGCCATTGTACGGATTCTCCACGATCTCAGGGCGGACGATAGTCTTTTTGCCCTTAGAAGTGTAGCTTGTGGACTTGCCGCCGAGAAGTGCCTTGACCTGAGCAGCGGAAAGCTCCACGCCGTACACTTTTGCAATATTCATTCCGCACTTGCCCTTGCAGTAATAGCCGAATTTGCCCTTTACAACCTCAGCACCGCATTTCGGGCATCTTCCGGCAGGCTCATGGCTGTCCGAAAGTGTAACAGACTTATCCGCCGAGCCGTATTTCCTGCACATTTCAGCCACAAACTGCTGAATGCCGGACATAAAGACCGATTCGGGCAGGCTGCCGTGTTCGATCTGCTGTAACTTCGACTCCCATTCCGCCGTCAGCTTTGCCGACTTCACTTCATCGGGAACAACAGTAATAAGCTCTCTGCCTTTATCCGTAGAACGGAGCTTTTTGCCGTCACGCTCTACATAGCCGTTCTTGACAAGTGCTTCAATAGTGGCAGCTCTTGTCGCAGGAGTACCGAGTCCCTTTTTCTCCGTGTCCTCGGCATAGTCCTCGTTGCCTGCACGTTCCATAGCGGATAACAGCGTATCTTCAGTGTAGGGCTTCGGCGGACTTGTGAAGTGTTCGCCCTTGCTTGCCTTTGCGGTAAAGTTCTGTCCCTCGGATACCGCAGGCAGAGCCTTTTCATCATTCTTCTTGTCGGACTGCTTGGCGTAGGCTTTCCAACCAATATCAAGGACAGTCCTGCCGTTTGCCGTGAACTCCGCACCATTGCAGATACCTGTCAGCTTCACAGCTTCATACTTGTGAGCCGGAGCCGTTGCACAGATCAGCTTTGTAGCAATAAGGGTGAGAATATTTTTCTCCCCTGTCGGTAGGGAGGAGGTATCTGTTGAAGCAATTTTGCTTGTGGGGATAATAGCGTGATGCCCTGAAACTTTGCTGTTATTGATAACCTTAGAAATATCGGGAGTATGGGATATAGCAAATCCGAAGATATTATCGCAGAGCCATAGCACATCAAAAGCCGTCTGCGCCATATCATCGCTGAGATACTGGCTGTCGGTACGGGGATATGTGACGAGCTTACCCTCATAAAGCGACTGCGTATAGTCAAGCGTCTGCTGCGCTGTATACCCGTAAGCCTTGTTTGCTTCTCTTTGAAGTGTGGTCAGATCATAGAGCTTCGGAGCTTTTTCGGTCTTTACTTCACGCTTTACCGAGCAGATCGTGACCGTTTTGCTATCACAGGCAGATACAAGCGTATCAGCGTTAGCTTCATCATCAATTCTTGCAGAAGAAAGAATGAAATCACCGCAGTTAAGGTCAGCGGTAAAATACTTCTGCTTGACGAAATGCTCAACATCATGGTCACGCTGAACGATCATCGCAAGCGTGGGAGTTTGCACTCTGCCGATATTCAGCTTACCGCCGTAACGGACGGAGAACAGCCGAGAGCCGTTCATGCCCACAAGCCAGTCTGCTTTCGCCCTGGCATAGCCTGCATCGAACAGGCAGTCATAAGCGGACATAGGCTTCATATTGGTGAGCGCCTTGCGGATAGCCGACTCCTCAAGAGAGGATACCCATAAACGCTTCACAGGCTTGCGGCACCGAGCCCAATTATAGAAAACGGCCATGATGTTAAAACCGCTCACGGGCGTGGCGCCGGGGAGCCATATTATAGACATAGCGGAAGATACATTCGCCCTCACGGTCAGCATCGGTAGCACAGATGATCTCCGTCACATCACCCCTGTTCATCAGGTCTTTGATGATATTGTATTGAGCCTTTGTGCTGTCAGTGACCTTAAACAGCCACTTTTCGGGAATCATCGGTAGCTGCGAAAAGCTCCACTTCTGTTCCCAGCCGTTGCCGTAGCCATTCGGATATTTCAGTCCGACCAAGTGACCGACACACCATGACACGATATAGCCGTTTCCCTCGGTGTAGCCTTTCTGAACCTTGTCCGCACCGACCACGGAACTGATTGCACGGGAAACGGAGGGCTTTTCGCCCACGATCAAAATTGACATTATTTTCATTCCTTTCGATTTCTATTTTCCAAATTCTTGATTTTTTCGATTTTGGGAAACAGAATTGATTTACCAAATATTTTCTCCTATTTTTGTTCCTAAATTGTTGACATTTCTCCTAAATAGGAGTATAATATAGGAGAACAAAAATTTAGTAGTAGGAGAAAAACAATGCGAAAATTCGATTATTCAAAATTTGAAAATTGCTTGTGGGATAACGAAATACTCCGCTATCTCACCCAGATACATGAACACAAGGGCAGACAAGAGCTTTTTTCCCGTCAGAAGCCCGTTGAATTAGAAAAACTTACCGAAGTTGCAAAGGTTCAGTCCGTGGAATCATCTAACCGTATCGAGGGTATCATAACAACAAGCACCCGTATCGGTCAGATTGTCAAGGAGAAAACCACACCGAAGAACCGTGATGAAAAGGAGATCGCAGGATACCGTGATGTTCTGAATACCATTCACGAAAGCCACGATTATATTTCCATCACAAGCAACATCATTCTTCAGCTTCACCGTGACCTGACTAAATACTCCGAATCAGGCTTAGGCGGTACTTATAAGATCACGCAGAATTATCTGAAGGAGACTCGCCCCGACGGTTCTGAATTTATCCGCTTCACACCTGTTCCGCCCTATGAAACTGCACCTTGTATTGAAGCGATATGCGAGAATTATAAACAGGCTACCCAATCCGAGAAGATTGATCCGCTTCTCCTTATTCCTGTTTTTATCCATGATTTTCTCTGTATCCACCCGTTCAATGACGGAAACGGCAGAATGAGCCGACTTCTGACATTACTGCTTTTGTACCGAAACGGCTATGAAGTCGGAAAGTATATCAGTATCGAGAAGCATATCGAAAAAACAAAAGGTGCATATTATGACGCTCTGGAAGAAGCATCAAAGGGCTGGCATGAGGAAACTGACGATCCTACGCCATTCATCAAATATATGCTGGGCGTTGTTCTTGCCTGCTATCGTGAATTTGAGGAACGGGTGCAGATAATAGGCGAATCTACCGCCATTGAGATCAAAGGCGGCAAGCCGAAAAGCGTTGCTGTTAAAAGCAAAGCCTATGACATCGTTAAAGCAGCGGTAGACACAAAAGTCGGAAAGTTCACCAAGAAAGAAATTGCGAATATCTGCCCAAGTATCAGTGAAAAGTCGGTTGAAGCTGCTCTCAGAAAGCTCGTCGATGAGCAATACATTGAACGTCACGGAACCGGAAAGAACAGCTTTTATGCTAAAGTTTCCTCCTAAAGAGTTCGGTTCTCCTAAAAACGCCGTGCTTTTAGGAGAAAGAATTTGTTAGGAGAATAATTAGGAGTATCGTATCCAACCTACCAAGCACATTTCCCATCATGGGGAGTGTGCTTTTATTCTTCTAACAACAGCCAGTAAAAATCTTCTTTTGTGAGATTGCAGTATGTCTTTCGGCTTTTTTCTTCTTTGCGGATATACCCTGCTTTGAGAAACGCATCACAAATTTGGTCAATTTTCGTTGAGCCAGCATCAATCACATAGATCAGATCGGTCTTATAAAACGCTCCGTGGCGGAGCATCCAAATCAGCAGCGTTTCGATTTCATAACGGGAAATGCCACGAATTTTAATACTGCTCAAAGGAGCGTACTTCCTGACAGGAGGCGGTACGACTTCTTTCTTGACACACTCTTTGTTTTCCTTCTGCGGCAAAGGCTTCTCTTTTTCATGAGGTTCGTCAGGAACTTCGCACTTTTCAGCAGGAACTTCTTCGCTGATAGTATACTCTTGACCAATATCATAAGGAGTCACGGCTCCACTTGCCGGCGCAAGACACCAGTCATCAGGCTCGTCCATATTATCGTAGAACCTGTAATCGTCCTCATCATCGTCGGAGCCGATGCCGTCATCGTCCTCGTCGCCATACTTCTCACGCATACGTTCATTTACCTCGCCATTGCACTCACCGAGCTTATATGCAGCGAAGGCGATACCGCCCACAACACCGAGCTTCACGATACCCTTGATGATCTTCTTTGCGTTCATAATAAATGTTCCTCCATGATTTTAGTATTCTACGGGTTTACCGTAGTTGATTTTCTTGATACTTGTGATATTGGAACTCAGGTCAAGCCCGTTCCAGTTATAGTAGCCCCAACTGCCGCTGAAAGCTACGCAGGGTGGAAGTGAATTATCATCATAAATGAATTCTATGATACACTTGCCGTTGCCCTCACCGCCGAACCAATGATAGCGTCCCTCGCCGTCATCAGCATAGCCTTTGCTGTCGCAAATCTTGACGGTAAACTGCTGTCCTGTTTCGTTGGTGACGAGAAATCTGTCTCCGCAGTATCCGTACCATACGCCCATAGCACAGCAGTAATCGCCATACTCATCACGCATGATACCCGTTCTGGTAATAGTGTCTACGGTACTGCCTTGAATAGCGTCCCACGAAGGACTCCGTGTTAAGCCTGATTTTCGCTCGCCACAATAGCACGAATCCCAGCCTTCTTCATCGGGAAACTCATAGATCACTTCAACCGTTTCCGTCTTGCCGTCAGCACTTGAAGTTTTTACAGTGTATCCGTCCTGTTCTTCCTCAGAAAGAACAGGCTCGACCGTCACCGTGTACTCAGTACCCTCACGCAGACCTGTTATGTAACAGAGGTCATTTGATTTGAACTCAAAGTACATATTATCAGCATAGGCGTAATTATCATCATGAGCCGTGCAGCTCACATAATAGTCACGGTCAGGCTCGGAGTCCCAAGTGACTTTCAGGCATGATACGGAAATAGTCGATACATTCAGGTTATCCGCTGTCAGCTCGACCGGTTCCAGTTCTGCCAGTGTACCCGAAAACTCCATGATGAAGCCCATAACAAGGCTCAGTGCTTTCCGCTGAAATTCAGGATCAAACATCTTCATCACGCTCCTTTTCCGATCTCAGGAGCGTTTTCGTCAGAAGATACGGCACTCCGAACAGCAGACCGAGTATCGCTGTCACCGCCAGTATCACAGGCAGATGTTCCGTTAAGGCTGAGTAGTCTATCACGTTTCTTTTCCTCTTTCTCCTTTGCTTTCATCTCCTTGACGAAAGCACGGTATTTCGCTGTATATTCATAGGATTTACCGAAGATATTGACCGCCGCCTTATACAACATCGGCTCATTCTGCTCAATGATCGCAAGCTCCTCATTGATATGTTTGCTGAACGGACAGCCTACACAGCCTGTTCTCCTCAGTCCGTATTCGGTATAGCACCGAGAGTGCGTAACGCCGAACATTTCTTCATAGTCACGCTTATCGCCGTCTGTATACCAAAAGACCGGGCGGAATGTATTGCACCCCTTTGACTTGCACTCGGAAAAACAAGTCTTGAAAGCCGCCGAACGGATACCGCCCTCGGACTGTCGGATACCCGTAATATCAAGGTCAGCTTCAAGCTCCTTGACAATACGCTTTGCCGGTTTCTTTTTTGAAAACTCACAGCACTTGTTGGAGATGGGGAAATCCGGCTGATTCGCCATGATAAACTGTTTCAGATAGCGGTTGCGTTCTATGCTGAATCTGCTGATTTTCTGATAGCCGTCCTTGTCGGAATATCGCTCTCCGCACCACCATTGCAGAGCAGTCTTGCACTGAGGATATTTCTGCAACAGCACTTCAAGCGGTTCATCTTCCCACTGAAAATTGTGTTTCTGCAAACGCATCATCTGTTCCGAGACATATTTCGACAGGAAAGGAACACCATACTCACGCACACAGGTCGGAATAGGCTTATCGGGCTTCAAGCGGATAATCTCGATACCGTATTTTTGTTCAAGGAAATCGAGATGCTCCTTTGTTGCGGAGTATTCAAGCCCGGTATCTATCCAAAAATACTTGACCTTGCCGTCCTCATCGACCTTGTGGATCATGTCAAGCACAATATCGCTGTCCGAACCGCCGCTGATACTGCAAACAGGAGTATAAGACCGCATCAAAATACGCTGTGCCTTGCAAAAGGCTGTATAGATAGTGTAATTATTGTTGTCGGTACAGGTTTTCAGGAGTTCTTCATTCATCACGAAGTCCTCCCAAAATGTGGGCGATCACATCGACCGTCCAGCCGTTGCCGATACATTTGTAACGCTGCGTGTTGGATATGCCTGCGGTGTAGTTGTCGGGAAGCGTCTGCAAACGCTCTGCTTCTATGGGTGTTAGCTTGCGGATAATATAGTCACCGTCAGGGAGATCAATCTTATACAGACCTGTCTTTGCACCCTGACCACCGCCGTTTGCGGAGAGTGTGACCGATTTTCCGCGCACGGAATAAATACGCTGTCCCTGTCCGCCCTTGCCGTAATGTCCGACACGGACGGGAGTGCAGATCAGCGAATCTTTCTGAACCGTTGTCAGGCAGTTGGATTTTCCGTCCTCACGCACTTCAATATGCTGTTCGGTATTTTTACCGTCAACATACCGTCCGCGCTGGGCGGCACCCATCGGCATAGCGACTGCTGTTGTACCGCCGTTGAAGCCCGAATTTTTTATAATTGTTGCTTCACCGTACTTGTGATAGCCTGCCATGACAGTACGGGACTTGTCCGTATCCTGATATGTATTGATCGGAATAGGCTCTGCAACCATAGTCCGCTGCTTGCGTTCCAGAGTGTTATACAGCACCGCACCGTTATAGGAGGAAGTCATACAGTAGGACTTGTCCTGCCACGGCAGACCGCTTTCAAGCACATCTTTCAGCAAAATGCCCTTATCTTCGGGAAAAGAAATAAACGGGATATTCGTCCAGTAACAGCGTTTGCGGTTCTGCGCCGAAACAAGCGCGGAGTTTATCATAATAGGCTCTACGCCGAGAGCCTTGCTGATCTCGTCCTTGATGTTCTGGTGAACGGAGTAGTTGTTCTCATATAAGAAGTATCTACACCCACTTTCATGGAGGGCCCTCACATATTCCTTAAAGAGCCTGAATCCCTCGCCGTTGCAGTCAACTTCTCTGTCCTTTTTGGCGATAGACCAATAGGTACAGGGCGAACCGCCAAGAAGCAGATCATAGCCCTTGAACTTCGTAAAGTCGCCGTCATATACATTCCCGTGATGAACGATTACGGGGAAATTACGTTTTGAGACCGTGACGGCATATTTGTCAATCTCAAAGGCATCATAGCACTCCACGGGTATGCCTGCCCTCAGCAGAGCAAGCATACCGCAGGAAATGCCGTCAAATAGGCTTAAAACTTTCATTAGACAAATTCTCTCTCTTTTCTCATTGTCTCACGTTGTTCTGTTGTCGGGAACTTTGAATCCATTGGGTTCAAAGTCGGTCAGTCGTTGTAGTAATCCTCACAAAGATCGTCGTAGTTCTCCTGAAGCTCCTCAAACTCCTCGCAGAGCTTTTCATACTTCTCACGGATAACCGTGCTGTTCTGATTGACCTTCTGAGCGAGGGTTGCAGTCTCCTCAGCAATGCTGACCATTGACTTTGCACCGTCAATGAAGCCTGCAAAGTGACCGGACTTATAGTCGTTATCGAACCACTTGCGTCTGTGATTATCAACGATCTTTGAACCTGCGCCCACCGCTGCGGCAGTACCTACCGCAGCCATAATACCGATACCGATCTTATTCATCATTCTCATTCTTTTGTCCTCTCTTTCTTATTCTTCATTGTCCTGATGATCGTAGAAATTCATCTCGTCCTCATCTTCTTCGGCAATCTCGGTTTCATCGTCAAACTCAGGCTCGAACTTAGCCGCAGTCTTATTACCGCCGTTCTTTTTCTTCATCATGAAGAAGCCTGCACCGCCGACACCGATCAAAGCGAGTGCGCCGAAAACGAGCATCATACTGTTCTTGCTCATGGGGACAGGCTTTGCCTGAGCTGCCGGTTCAGATGTATCTTCGCCGTCCTCGGCAGTTTCAGCAGTCTCGCCGTCAGTTGCACTTCCGGTCACTCTGCCGTTTGCTTTTTCAGCGGCCTGATGTGCCTGTTCGGGGGTGATCTTGCTATCCTCATCATCGCCTGCATAAAGAAGGGCGTAGAGGTCATAGTCGTCCACTTTGTTCAGGAAAAATACCTGGTCTTCGGCATTTTTCGCAGAATAGTTGATAAGCACATAGAACACATGACCATCCTTCGTTGTCACAGCGATGAACTGCATTTCTTCCGTATTGTAAATGATCTGTTCCGACTTGATAAGGGTAGCGTTGCCGTCCGTATCATAATAGGGATCGCCGTCATAGTCGGTATTGACCTCCGTTGTCCCTGCCTCGGCAAGGTCGCTCATGACCTCACGGAACTTCTCCATATCATCGGCAGTTACCGTTGTAACAGAGCTATCGTCCGCAGGCTCAGAAGTCGTTGTTTCCGTAGTCTCCACAGAGCTATCATCATCGACAGCAGTAGTCTCGGCTGTTCCTTCCTCGGCAACCGTCTTTTCCGCAGCTGAAGCGGTCACACCGCCGACGCTTGCTGTTGCGAGCATAAATGCTGCAAGCATAGCGCTAAAAAATCTTGCTTTCATTTGTTTCCTCCTCGGAATTTGTATTTATCGTAATTTCGCCTTTTGCAAGAGCTTCAAGCATATCGTCCGTGATACCCTGTGAACGCAGTCGCATAAGCGTATCATGCTCTTTTGTAACGAGCGTGTTTACGTCCTTGATCTCACAGCTAAAGACCACAGCAAGCTGAGAGTGTTCAAGCACCCTTGCTTCGGACTCCAGTTTTGCAAGTTCCTCTTTGTCGGATTGCATACGCTTTCGCAGGAAGTCCTGACGCTGGTGATTTTCAGCTATTTTTTTGTCTATTCGCTCCATAGCTCCTCCTTTAGTACAGCACAAGGCGAGGATCAATATAGTCCCAACCGTAGCCGTCAGTATCTATGTAAACGTGGAAATTGACATTTCCTGCCGTTGTTTTTGCGAAGTCCTGTCCGTCATTGACCGTATCGCCCTCGGAAAAGCCGCTTAACAGCACGGCGTTTGCGATAGTGACCTCGGTATCACGCTTCGTTCCTCCCGTACCGTCATACCAATACTCCACATCGTCCTTGCGGACAGTGATCTTGTTCTCACCGGTATCGACATCGGTGATCTTACATTTGAATGGAGCTTTCAGCGTATCGCCGTTGCTGCAATAGACCTTGATACCCTGATACAGTCCGTCACTATCTTCATTCCAACCAGTCATTTCGTACCCGAACTCACGCTTTAGCGAGTAGTTACGGACAGTAGGCCCCGGAAGAAGATTGTGAAGTGTCTGATGATTGCCGTACATCGTGCCGGAGCCGTCCGTGCCCACAAGCAGGCTGTAATACTGCAAGCGTTCATCGGAATGCGACATACTGCCGAGCTTTTCAGCTATGACCTCGTCAAAGGTCTTGTTCTGCTTCACGTTGTAGTAGAGTTTGCATTCTGTTTTCCAGTATTGCTTCTGTACATATCCGTACAGTGCGGAGCAATCATCGTCACCGAGCCAAGCTCTTGCATCAGCTTCGGTAATCATGAACCACGCATCATCATCTGTCCAACCGTAGAACGAGCGGTATTGATTGTTTCCGTCATGATTGCGGAAGAAGAAGTTTCCGTCACCGTCTATCCAGTAGAACGGCGATACCGTATGTGCGCCGTCTGCAAAATAACGGTTATCAAGCACATAATAGCCTGTCAGAGCATAGCTCTTATTGGCATTCAGCACCCGGTAATTGCCGTTCAGGTAGCAGTAACCATCACCGTCAAGATACTGTCCAAGCTCTGAAGTGTAGGAAGTTGGCTTGAACTTGTATGTCCATGAACCGTTGCTTTTGCTTGCGGACTGTTCGCAGTAGTAATAACTGCCGTCCGTACTGCTTCCGCCGCCGAAATAGACATAATCGTCAAGTTCCTCCCAACGGGATTGATTGTCATACCAATACACAAACTCATATTCATCATCGAAGATTTCTTCAAGCAGATCTTCTGTATCGCCGTCGAACTCCCAATAGTAAATATCATCGTTATCAGCATCGAAATCGTAGTAATAAGCACAGAGGAATGACCACAGCTTGTAGCAGTCAAAATCATACTGCGGAGTCCAGTCATAAACCGAGGATTGTCCCCATACCCATTCATCAGGGGTATCTTCCAAGTCGCCGGTATTCGCACCGAATGCCGCAAGTCCGCTTTGCCAATCCGTAGAACTGCCGACCTTTCGTATTTTCTGGTTGAGGTTATAGGCAAGCTCCGTGTAATATTTCTCAGCTTCACTCAGGTCATAATCCTGCGCTGCATATGTGCCGAGCGTAAAACCGCTGTTGGAGGAAGTAGCTGAGAATATCATCGTCAATATCGCAAATACAAGCAATATCACAATGACAGGTATCGCCATAGTAAGAAAAAACTTCTTGACCTCAGCCTCGTAGACATTCTTCACGAATTTCCAAGCCGCTTTCAGAGTCGCCGAGATCGTGTCCTTTACGCCCTTTTTCTTTGACTTCGGTTTGGGTTTCTTCTTCCGCTTCTTGTAGCTGTCATGTTTCTCTTTCAGCTTGCTTTCCTGACGGTTCAGCTTCTTGTCGGATTTGCTCTTTTTATCGCTCAGGAGATCACGCTGTTTCTCCTTCTTATGCAATCGCTGGGGCTTGCTCACTTTCTGAGCAACAGGTTCAGCGATACGCCGTTTTGCGGAGTCGATAGCATGAACAAAATCGTTGTCCTGATCTACGTTGACCGCCTTTTGCCAAGCCGATGCCTTCATTCGTCCTGCGCTGTATGTGGCTGGCTTCAATATCAGCAGTCCCGGCTTACTGAGCTTTGCGATCTTCTTCTGATTGCGGTATTCCTTGACACGGAATTTGTTTTCCGTCACGAGCTGTTTTTTCTCAAATTTCAGCTCGCGCTTTGTTTGCTTGTAGGCTTGCAGCCGGCGCTTGTTCATTGCCTTGCGGAGCTTATTTCCGTGTGCAGGCTTTACCTTTGCCCGATACTCCGCTTTCGCTTTCCGCAGATCGGCGGAATTGGCACAGAGCTTCGGACGGTTCGTTTTTGCCCGATACAGCTTGTTATCCGCCTTTTTGAGCTGTAACTTTGCCTTTTCGAGCTTGTACTGCTTCTTGGTTTTCAGGTGACTGTGAACGCCCTTGACAGCATCAGTCGCCGTCCGTCCCATGAGAAATACTCCACGGTGATAATCGTCAACCGCTTCACGGGTATATTTCTGTTTGAGTTTGCTGCGGACTTCACGCTGGGCAGTATCCGATACTTTCAGCCCTACCGTTTCTGTCGCAAGAGCCGTATCTACCGCCGTCTGCGCTACATCATGTACTGCAAAATTGACCGCACGGGCATTCGCCTTGAACAGCTTGCCCTTAAAGGTCTTAGGCTGCCATGATTTGATCGTCCTTGTGACCGAGGGAGCATCACCCGTAATACGGTATTTTGCATTTGCAAACTTGTGAATGATACCCCTGCCGCCGTGGTGCGTTTTCTCACCACGAAGGATATGGGCACGGGTATGAAAGCGACCTCTGCTGTTCTGTTCACGGCGGAAGTCTATCTGAAACTGCTTCGACCGTCTGCTGACTTTATCGAAACGCGCCTGCGCTCTGCGGAGATTATTTTCTTTTCGTTGTAAGCTCATAAATCCTCCATTCTGCGCAGTTTATGCAAGGTCAGCGGGACGGGTTGTCATAAGGCGATACATCTGCGTATCCTGCGGAAATTTATCCGTAAACGGCAGTAACACCTTATCATAACGGATAAGTCCTTCGCCCGGACCGCTGTTCGTGACATACTTCATCTGCTCTTTGGAAATGTGCAGTTTCTCGGCAAGAATGTCCCTGTCACCGGCTGCCTGATTGAGCATATACACGAAGTCCGAGTTATCAAAGATATTCTCGACCTCCTGAGAAGAAAGCAAGTCCTTGACATTCTGCGTGATACCTGTCGGAACTCCGCCCCATTTACGGAAACGCTTCCATATCTCAGCGGAATATTTCGCAGTCTGCTCCTCTTTCAGAAGCAAGTGGAATTCATCGATGTAGTAGCGGGTGATCTTCTTTTTCTCACGGTTAGCGGAAACTCTGTTCCAAACCGTATCCTGAACGATCAGCATACCGACCTTTTTGAGCTGGTTGCCAAGTTCCTTAATATCAAAGCAGATGATACGATTGCTCATATCAATGTTTGTGCGGTGATTGAAAAGGTTCTGAGAACCATTTACAAACATTTCAAGGCTGTTCGCCACACGCAGAGCGACTTCACCCTCCTCATGAAGCTCTCGCTGTAAGTCGGAGAGAAGCGGCATCTTGTCCTCAGTCGGTTCGTTTTCGATAAAATGCTTGTAGATACGCTGAACGCACTTATCAATGACCGAACGTTCCTCAGCGGAAAGCCCGTATCTGCCGCCGACAATGATCTCGCACAAGCTGATAAGAAAATCACTCTTGTTTGCAATCACTTCCATAGGATTGGTGAACATATAGTCATCAATGGTTATGTCCATCGGATTGATATGCTGTTCGGAATTGCTGGCGATGCGGATAAGCTGACCGTGAAGCGCCGATACAAGCGGAAAATACTCGCCTTCGGGATCGCAGATGATAATATCATCGAGCGTAGTGAGAAAGCAGTCGAGGATTTCACGCTTGACGCTGAAACTCTTGCCGGCACCCGGCGTACCGAGGATAAGACCGTTCGGGTTCTTTAATCGGGAGCGATTTGCTCTTATCATGTTGCCCGACAGCGTATTGATACCGTAATAGGTAGCCTGTTCGTCCTGAAACAGCTCTTTTGTGGTAAACGGTACGAAAATCGCAATGCCCGAAGTGTGCATCTCACGACGGACGGGAATCTCGTTATAGCCGATAGGCAGCGTGGATACAAGTGTCTGCTCCTGCCTGTAATCATACGGGAACATGATGCAGTTGTTTTTCTGGCAAGTTCTTTTCAGCATCTCAGAAAGAAGTTTCAGGTCTTTCTTCGATTTTGCGTATGCCCTCAGTGAAATGCTGATATGGAATAATCGCTCATTTTTGCTGTTCAAGTCACCGAGGAGCTTTTCGATGTCCTCGATATACATCTTGATCGCAGGAGGCAGAATGTCCGGATCATAGCCCGACTGCGATGCTTTCTTCTGTTCGTCGATCTTCATCTGCTCCACATTCGTGAGCTTCTTTTTGACGAATTTCAGGGCATCTATCTGGTCCAGCGGTTCAACATGAATGTTCACGCAGAAAAGGTTCTGCATTTCAAGGAAGTCCTTGAGAATTTCATCGGGCAGCTCTCCGGCGAGGATATTCATACCCCATACTGCGCCGTAGGCATTGCCGATCTCAAAATCGGACTTATTGAATTTCAGCGAGGGCGGACAGATAAAATCTTTTGTGTCCATTCCTGCCCTCAGCATAGAGTCCCAATCGAAAATGAATGGGGAATTTCTGTAAGGGTTCAGGGCATAATACAGCGCTTCAAGTCTCTGCCTGCCGTCCAGTACCTCAGCATCAACGCCAAAGGCTTTGAAGCCCTTGATTACGTCATTCTTGATACTCATCAGCTTTGCCCTTGCTGCCTTATAGCTGGTGCTTTCGATACCGAATGTCAGGAACTTACGAGCTGACTGACCGTTACTGCCTTTGAGCAGCTTATCAGTGAGCATTTCGCTGTATTCCTTGCGGATAGCGTTGAAATCATCGTCCTGTTCGGGTATCTGAACCGTCTTGACGAGCTTTGCCTTTGAACGGTTCTGATTTTCAAAGGTAAGCTGGAATTTGATCGTGTTATCGAAAAGATTGATAATGTCACAGTATTTGCTGAAAATGTTGTTCTGCTCCTCAAATTCAGCGATAGAGTAGTTGGCATCGTAAAACTGCACCGTCAGAGAAAAGAAATTCTCCGACACCTGACACACGCCGTCCTGATACATACACAGGTACGGAATGGTGTTCTGCACAGTCGATTTACCGCCGTTTTCACTCCTGATCTCCGCCATTCGTGCGGATAAAATCTTTTTTTCCTCTTTTGTCAGTTTAGAGGCAGGCTTGCCCATGATAACCTTAGCAGAACTGCGGTTATCACTTCTTTTGGCATTTTTCTTTCTAAAGCCCATTGGAAACCTCCGTTATATGCAAAAGCGGAGATACCGAAAGTTATACTATTATGTATAGGTAAAGCTGTTAGCCTTTTCTTTCGGCATCTGCCAGCTTCTTCTTGATTCTGTTGTATTCGATGTGCCGTTCAATGCACATGAATACGTTGGTTGTGCGGTAATACCGCTTTCGTGGTCTTGTGAAGTATTCACGCATGAACTTCACCTGTTTCTCCAAGAACACGCCGTTTTTCTTGTAAATGCCGCAGAGGATCGCAGGGGCGGCGACCGCCCCCATTGCGAAGATCGCTCCCGACATTCCGATAGACGCTCTTGTCAGAAAATACACGGGCGCACCCAAAACAAGACCGATGCCGAAGCAGATCACCTGACGTTTTGTAAATCCCATGATGAACTTTTCCTTGATGTCGTTCAAGTCCTTCGGGATAGGAACGTAATGTGCCATTTTTGACCTCCGATCTTGTTTTATCGTGCGTTAAAGACTGATTTGCTGATAGCTCCTGTACGGAGAATCGTGAAGATAAGTGCCGCAGTATAGCCAAGAAGCAGTCCCATTTGCAGGATCACGCCGTCTGTACTTGCATTCAGGGCAACGATCGCATTGCTGAACAGCGTCTTGAAAATACCGAGTGCCACCACGATAAAGAAGCCCTGGAAAGAAAGAGCAAGAAGCTGTTTGATCCAGTTCTTACCGATAGAAGCCCATTCACCGCTGTCCATCATGGTTGCCATAGGGATAGGTGCAATGCTGAGATACATAAACACCTCGATGATACGGCTTGCAAGTGTGATAACGATAGCAACTATCAGTATCAGCACCCCAAGATGAACGATCAGGGAAATAAACCACACCGTCATCAGCTCACCCAAGCTCAGACCGCTGAGAGCCGACGGATTGATCGAGAGTGTGGAAGATAGATAATCTCCGGTCCCGAATAGTGTGGCAAGCCCATTGGAGCATACCGTTGTGCCAAACGAGAATAGTGCCGAAGCGATGTAATAGGTGTTGGCGACCAGTATTACACCGCACAAGGCTTTGATGATCCATTTAATGAAGATAGAATCATCGAAGTCCTTGAAGTTATTTCCTCGCAGTACCATCTGTATCAGTTCATTCAGCAGGATAACTGTCAGAATGAAACCGCCGATAGGCACTACGACATTGTTGCAAAGCGTTTCGATCGTTGTCCAGATCGTAGTACCGCCAGTACCTCCGCCGGTGAACTGTGACGGGTGCTGAGTTACGAAGTCATTGACAAGTCCACCGCTGCCGCCTGTTCCCGTTGTTTGCGAGAAAGTGTCGGTCAGTAGGTCGGAAATGCCGTCAAACTGAGACTGGATGCCGTCCTTAAATAAGTCTTTACACCAATCTTCCAGTGCATCGATCGCATCGCTGATAATTCCCATTATTCATCACCTCCAATCGTGGGAGTGACTAAAGGTCTGTCATATTTGACAAGCTGCCGAAGCTCCAGTTTGGAGGGCAGAAGGTCACGGCAGAAATAAGCAGAGCCGAAGTGATTGCCCTTAGTGGTACATTCCATGTTCTGCCGTGTATGATAGTCCACACGCCCGTCAAAGGAGAGCATCTGGATTTCGTTGTTGAAAATCTTATATCTCGCCTTGCCTTGAATACTGTTCACGGGCAGGAGCAGAGCGAAGGGCTTTTGGAAAGAAAATGCTCGTTTCAGTACATCATTCTTTTTGCTGAATGGGGGATTGGACACAAGAATGTCCCAATGTTCGGGTTCATACCTGAAAAAGTCCTGTCCCTCCTTTAAGCTGCTTCGCTCCACTTCATAGCCTTTCTCCGAAAGGAACTGATAGAAAGCGCTCCATTCCTCATCGAACGGACACCATATCTTCTTGTCTTTCGGAAGAAACTCCAGTAACGGTTCTACCGCATAAAATGGTGTGTAGACCTCATCTCCTGCACTTGTTCGGTTCGCTGTCAGATAACCGATGTTTATTCCCATTCTGTCTTATCGCCCATACCCACCACAGCCCACCGCTGAGCGACCTTTCATAATTCTATTGGAACGGCATCATTTATATAGCGTTCAGCCGAGGTTTACGCTTGTCTCTTTTCTTGATTAGCGTGTGTCAGATTACACCGCACCCGTCATCATACCCTCAAGAACAGGTACGAGAATGATAGCGAGGAGGATCAGACCAAGACCAGCCATAAGCTGCTTCATGCCCTGAGACTTCGCACCGGGGTTATCGTTGCCGTAACCTTCGAGGAGGTTTACGACACCCCAAAGCGAAACACCGCCGCCGATAAGGCAGATGACGCTTTTGAGTACGGTGCAGGCAGTAGTGATAAAGGACGAGGTATCGACCTCGCCGGTGCCTGCTGCGAATGCCTGAGTTGCACAGGTAGATGCCATGATGCCTGCAACAGTGCAGAACATCGTTGCCTTCTTTGCACCACGGGTGAGCTTAGAGAGCCACTTGTGCTTAGGTGCAGAGGTAGTGGTTGCTGTCTCCATAGCGGTAGCATCGACCGCAGAAATATTCAGTTCGTTCATAGGTAAAAAGTCTCCCTCAAAATAAAAAAAGTAGTGTCCGCAGCTTCAACCGTTTCTCTTTTATTCGGTTTCTTCACTGTCCGAGTTAAAATCCGACATATATCTCTTTTTCGTCGGTTTCCTCAGAATTTTGTGTATCAGCGGTTTCTGTTTCTGTTGCTGATACTGTTGTAACTTCCTGTCCGGCGG
>OGPN01001029.1_pt1 | contig 18937 bp, 9 predicted proteins | sample 1552941 | NCBI WGS metagenome assembly OGPN01 (sample SAMEA2580220, study PRJEB22360) | human gut metagenome | biome: human gut; feature: human-associated habitat; material: faeces | place: Denmark | collected 2008/2010
ATAAGACTCTATATTTTTCCCGGAAGCAGTCCGATAGTTTTTGCGAAGCTTTTCCTTTTCCGACTCGGAAAATTCATATCCCCATGGCGGATTGCCGATGATATACTGATAAGAGGTTTTTGAATCGGATGCAAGATAATCGGCTTCGGTTATATGCTCGTACAGAGTTTTGACAGAAAGAATGTCATATTTTAAAACCATGTTCAACCGGGTGATTTTTACACTGATTGTATCGGTGTCATTGCCATAAATCTGGTCAAAACGAACATGTGCTGGAAGCTGCAATAAAAAATTTCCAGTTCCACAGCAGGGATCCAGAATTCTGGCATCTGATGCAATATCCAGCTTCTCAATCAGCTTTTTGACGATTTTGGTAGGCGTATAGTAGGAGCCGGTTGCCTTGCGGCTGTCGATATTTTTACAGGAAATGTAAATGAGACCAAGAATATCTTCAGCAGGTTCGTATACATAATCAAAATCAAAAAGCGGAGAATATTTTTCACAGAAAAGCAGAGCCTGCTCGGAATCTGCAATCAAAGCATAGATCAGTTCGTCGTATAGAGACAGGGTGATTTCTTTTTTTAAAAATCTGCTCAGCAACGCTTTTTCATGCTTGAAAGAAAGATCATATTTTTGGGCGAGCAAATGCAGGGCACAGTCAGCAATGAAATATTGAATCACATCCGATGAAAGAGCAATGGATTCATCGGTTACAATTCGGAGAATCTGCTGCAGTGGTTCGATATTCTGACAATTTTCAGAAATATAGGCGCTGTAAAGAGAATTTCCACAGACAAATTTCTTGTTACGTCTGCTTTTCAGCGATTGATTTTTGCCTGATTGCAGTTCGGCTTTCAACTTTTCGGTATATTGTTTTGTAAAATAAGGCTTTCTTTTATCCGTATATTCAGGAATAAGTTTGCCAAGCTTGATCCAGTTGCGCCCGGTTGCGGTCGAAATGGAAAGTATATCACATAATTCTTTTTGCTGACGCCGGATGCCTGATGCGTTTACTGCCTTGTTACGAGGCCAGTCCATTCCTCCGAGCGTAGTGAGCCAGGTGGCACGGATTTCATATTTAGGTTGTGAGAAAACGGGTGATAAACTCACTATGACTAGTAATAAAGTTATAAAGAATGTTCGCATTTACTTTAATTTTAGGGCAAAGATACGAAGTAATCAATTAATTCGTTACTTTTGCCCCAACAAAACAAAAAATAGAATATGATAACCTTTATTATTGCATTATTGGTTCTTGTAGGCGGATACTTTTTGTATGGAAGTTATGTGGAACGTGTGTTCGGTCCTGACAAGATAAGGAAGACACCTGCCCTGACCATGGCGGATGGTGTTGACTTTATTCCACTTCCTACTTGGAAGATTTTCATGATTCAATTTTTGAATATAGCCGGCTTAGGACCTATTTTCGGTGCTATAATGGGAGCGAAGTTTGGTACGGCGTCTTATTTGTGGATTGTTTTAGGTACCATTTTTGCCGGGGCGGTACACGATTATTTGTCCGGAATGCTTTCCATTCGGCATGATGGCGAGAGTTTGCCGGAAATTATCGGTCGTTATTTAGGCCTTCCCACAAAGCAGTTGATGCGCGGTTTTACGGTTGTGCTGATGATATTAGTCGGAGCGGTTTTTGTGGCAGGACCTGCCGGATTGCTTGCCAAACTTACTCCGGAGTATATGGATGTTACTTTTTGGATTATAGTCGTATTTGTCTATTATATGTTGGCTACATTGTTGCCGGTAGATAAGATTATAGGAAAAATATATCCATTGTTTGCCATTGCTTTATTGTTTATGGCAGTGGGGATTTTGGTGATGTTGTTATGGAATCATCCGGCATTGCCCGAAATTACGGACGGGCTGCATAATACCCACCCTGCCGGATTACCAATTTTTCCTATCATGTTTGTTTCTATTGCTTGTGGGGCAATCAGTGGCTTTCATGCCACACAATCTCCGTTGATGGCACGTTGTATGAAGAATGAGAAGTATGGCCGTCCTATTTTTTATGGAGCGATGGTGACCGAAGGGATAGTGGCATTGATTTGGGCTGCTGCCGCTACTTATTTTTTTCATCAAAATGGTATGGAGGAGAGTAATGCTTCGATTATTGTGGACAGCATAACCAAGGAATGGTTGGGTACGATAGGAGGTTTATTGGCTGTACTGGGGGTAATTGCCGCTCCTATTACCAGTGGAGATACCGCTTTACGTTCAGCTCGTTTGATTGTTGCCGATTTTATGCATTTGGAACAAAAAAGTATAGCGAAACGTTTATTGATTTGTATTCCTATTTTTGCGGTAACTATCGGTATATTATTGTACAGTCAGCGTGATGCGGCGGGATTTGATATGATATGGCGTTATTTTGCCTGGTGTAATCAGGCTTTGTCTGTTTTTACTTTGTGGGCGGTCACTGTTTTTCTGGTACGTGCGAAAAAGAATTATTATATTACCTTGTTTCCTGCCTTGTTTATGACGGCTGTATGTTCTACTTATATTTGCATTGCTCCCGAAGGATTGGCACTTTCTGATTATGTATCTTATATAATCGGTGGTCTTTGCACGTTGGTAGCCGCTATAGGGTTTGTAAGTTGGTATAGGAAACAAAACAGCATAGTTTATGAAAAAATATAGAAAATCGATTTGGTTGCCTGTCGCTTTGTTGGTTTATACTACAGCGATGGCCGTTTATTTTATTCCGCGTAATACGGAAATAAGTGATACGGAAAAGTATCTCACAGTAGGTTTATCCTATATGATAATAGCGTTGTTATGGATTGTCCTTCGTAAGAAAGAAAAGGCGGAGGAAAGACGTGAACGTGATTTGGAAAATAAAAAATAACTATTAAACGACAACATTATGAAGAAAATTTTAGTCAGCTTGATGCTGTTGGTAATGACTGCACTGAGTGCGCATGCTCAATTTGAGAAGGAGGTATGGTATGTGAATGCTTCATTGACAGGGCTTGACCTATCTCATAGCAAGAATGAGGGTACAAATTTTGGTTTCGCTTTGACCGGTGGTGCGTTTGTAGCCGATAATGTGGCTGTATTGCTGAATTTTAAGGGCAATTATGTAGAACATGGAATGGATGAAACCAGTATTGGTGCACAAGGACGTTATTATTTTTCCAGTTGCGGTATTTATGGAGGATTGGGAATGGCGTATAAGCACCTTTCTTGTGTAGGATTTAAAAAGAATCTGGTTTGTTTGACACCGGAAGTCGGATATGCTTTTTTCTTGGGCAGAAATGTGACTATTGAGCCATCTGTATATTATGACTTGAGTTTTAGTGATATTTCAGAATTTAGTAAATTAGGCTTCAAGATAGGGTTCGGAGTTTACTTCTGATTGATGTAATTCCACCACAGATTACGCAGATTATTGAATGGGAGAATTCATTGAAATTCAATCTATGTAAATCTGTATAATCTGTGGTGAAAAACTTTTTATGTGAGATTAATGCGCATAGAGATGCGTGAACGGAATTTCTTTACCATCACTACCTGTTACTTTTAATTTCAGTTGTCCTCCGTTTTGGTCGAAATAACGTAATTCCATTGGATGATATCCTTTCGCCAATGCCTTTTGTCCCACTATTTCTTTAGGTCCGTGAGGTCCGTCATTGTCTACTATCTGTTCACTGTCTATGGTCAATGTACTACCATCGTCGGACAGGAGTGCAAAAGTGTAGATATCGTCTTGAGGAGCATTGAAATATCCTTTGATAATCAGTCCGATATTTCCTTTTACTTTTTTAGGAATCATAACATCTTCCACTGGATAAGTACCATTGACCGGAGCTTTTTCTATTTCACTGCATTTATTTCCTTTAAATTCGTGCCATGTAGCTTTCAAACCCGGATTGGAAGGAGCGGCAGTTACAGAGGGGGTATATTCACTTTTGATGAAACGTGTCTTGGCTATGTCACCTTTCTTTCCATTAGGGCGGAAGGTGCAGAAAGTAAAGTCTGTGGTTTCAGTCACTTTGATGGGACCTTCATATATGGGAGATTGTAAAGTAGGAGTACTGCCATCAGTGGTATAGTGAATTTCCGCAGTGGGGTCAAGGCAAGTTACATTGATGGTTCCTTCACCGATAAAGGCGTTGACGGCATTAAAGCCTTCCAAATCGGGTATACGGTAATTGATACCCATGATATTGAGACGTTCAAACTGATCAGACAGGCGTTGTTTGAAGGCATTCCAGTCTTTTTGCTCCGGTTTGCTCCAACCTAATTCGGCAATAGCCAGCAAACGTGGAATGGCCATATATTGCATACGTGCGTTGGAAGGAATCCATTCGCACCAAATATTTCCCTGCACTCCTAAAATCAGCGACTGCTGCTCGGGAGTCAGGTTGTCTGTCGTATCCAGATTATAAATGCTTGCCATAGAATTCTTGTCTTCTGCATAATCCAAATAAAATTGTCCGTTAGGAGTGAAAATGACAGGGTTGCCTTGTGCTGTTGTCTTGGTTGCTGCATCTTTTACCCAGCTGCGCCACCACATTACGGTAGCTGTTTTAGACAATCCGCCTTCAATGATTTCATCCCAGCCTATCATTTCTTTGCCTTTCTCGTTAAAGAATCTCTCCATGTCATGAATGAACCATGATTGCAGTTCTTCTTCAGTTTTCAGATTATTGTCATGCATACGTTTCTGACAGTCCGGACATTTTTTCCAATTAGTTTTTTCTACTTCGTCACCTCCTATATGTACATACTTATAGGGGAAAAGGGCTATCAGTTCTGCATAAACATTCTTGCAGAACTCCAATGCAGAGTCTTTCCCCGGACAAACAGGTGAGGAGAAGACACTTCCCCAACCGGTTTCGTTAAAACAGGAAACACCTTCATAGTTACTTACAGCTGCCAGCATGTGTCCCGGCATATCAATTTCGGGAATAATATCTATGCCTCGTATTTTGGCGTATGCTATGACATCCTTGATATCTTCCTGAGTGTAGTAGCCTCCATATAGGGTGTCACCTTCTACGATGCGTATCTTGTCTTCGGGAATTGCCATATCCGGATTGTTATCAGTCTTTGACTGACGTATGCATTCGCGATCATGAGAATTGAATTTGCGCCATGCTCCTTTTTCCGTCAGTAAAGGATATTTCTTGATTTCGATACGCCATCCTTGGTCATCGGTAAGATGCCAGTGGAATTTATTCATCTTGTAAAGGGCCATGACATCCAGTAATTCTTTCACCTCATCTATTGTGTAGAAATGGCGGGATACGTCCAGCATGATGCCTCTCCATTCAAAGCGGGGGGCATCTTGAATGTTAACGGCCGGTATGGCCCAGTCTGTACCTTTAACAATTTCCTTAGATTCTATTTGCGGGGGAAACAGCTGTCTGAGTGATTCGATACCTGCAATGACACCTCCGTAAGAGTTACCTGTAATGTTGACCTTATCGCTCTCGGCTGTCAGGGTATAAGCTCCTTCTTTTCCTTGAACATCACCCAAGGCAAGGGTGATGGTTCCTTCGCCTTCTTTGACTTTAAGGTCGTAGCCTGTGGCTCTGGAAAGCATATCGGCCAAATACTCGGCTGCGGGAATTAGTTCGGCGTCAATAACACCGATGGAGGTATTACTTTTCAATACAAAAGCACCGTTTGTTTCCTCCAGATGGTTGGTTATGGGTACAATGGATACCTCTTTTGTTACAGGGGGAGTACTGGTACATGCTCCCAACATCAATGTGCCTGCTAACATACAGGCGGTCATTAACTGTTTATGTGTACATTTGGTCATAGGATAATAAATTAGGTTATTGGACAAAGATAACAGAAATATTGGGAAAAACGATATTATTTGGCGGGATATTGGAAAGTAACCAGTACTCCTTTATGGTCTGTAGGCCATACGCCCAATGGTTCTATAAACTTGTCTTTAGATGTTTCCTGAACACGCTGTGCACGGACTATAGAATTTTTCGGACCGAAAATGGCGGCGTCTTTCACTTTCAACCCCTTTTCGGGATAATACCAAATGTAATCTATACGGTCGCGTTCATCTGCTTTGGGAGCCCAGGTTATTTTGTCGGCGGGCTTTGCCGGATTATCCGAAGGATAAGTGAAGCCGGGATAGTTTAATACATCTGGATAGAATTCTCGATAGGCGTCTTTCAATCCGGCTTCGTCTAACAGGACAGGAACTGTCCAGGGGATTACAAAGCCATGATGGTCATACAGGTCTTTGGTTTCTTCAGTCCAATCTTGATGTGAAGGTTCATTAAAATCTCCTCCTAAAATGATGGTGTAGCCGGCTGCACGATCTTTTTTTGCCTGTTCAATGAATAGTCTGATGGCGTCATCGCGTTGTGAGGCTACATTTCTCTTTAATACTTCTTCTACGGTAGTGGGGATAGGGATTTCTTCCCAAGTAGAACCATCATATCCGCGTACATTATAATAGGCGTCATCCAAATAATCAAGATGAGCGGTGTAGACTGCTATTTTCTGTCCGTTCATATCGGCTGTAAGGCGATAGATACTGCCGTGGTCATTCTTTTCGGGGAAAACGGTTAATGAATCAGTGATGGGGTATCGGCTTAACAGACCTGTATCATAGGTATAGAAGGAATAATAGGTTTCTCCTTTTTCCTTTAATGATTGTACTAGGCGGGCAGTGAAATTGGTGTTTTCGTAATTACGTACTTCGCTCAATGTGACGAAGTCCGGACGAAGACGGGCTATTTCATTCACAATAGCGTCGTAACCACCGGGAATTACAGTTCCTTCTTGCCAAATGTTCCATTGAAGAACGGTGAATTCTTTCTCTTTTTGTGAACATCCCAATAGGAAAGGGAACAGCAAGAGTAGTAAAAAAAGTTTTTTCATATTCTGTTGATTTATAAGGTTGTTAATTCAATTCTAAATTTACTCATATTTTCGTTTAGATTGACAATGCGGAAAACATTAAAACAGATTTTTAGTAAAATGATTCTGCAATCATACCACAAAATGCTAAATTTACAGAACGGAATAAATCACTTTTAAATTCCCATTTATCATCTAGTGGTATATTGCGTATAATCATATTTAATAATTTGTGTCAGTTTGGACAATCAGCGGTGAATAAAAAATCAATCAGGAGAATCCATCGCCAGTTTTTCACGTAAAAACTGTCCCGTATAAGATGCCGCACATGCTGCAACCTCTTCCGGAGTGCCCGCAACTACCAGATTTCCTCCCATATTTCCTCCTTCGGGCCCTAGGTCAATCACATGGTCGGCACATTTTATCACATCCATATTATGCTCGATAATGATAATGGTATGTCCGCGGCTGATTAAGGCTTCAAATGCTTCCAGCAGTTTCTTGATATCATGAAAATGCAGACCTGTGGTTGGTTCATCGAATACAAAAATAGTGGGTTGTGCTTTCTCTATGCTCAGAAAATAAGCTAGTTTTACGCGTTGGTTCTCGCCGCCGGAAAGAGTGGAGGAGGCTTGTCCTAACTTTATATATCCCAATCCCACTTCTTGTAATGGAATTAGTTTCTTCACTATCTTTTTTTGATTGTATTCGGCGAAGAATTCAATGGCTTGATTCACTGTCATTTCCAGAATGTCATAGATGCTCTTGTCTTGGAATTTTATTTCCAGCGTGTCGCTCTTGAAACGTTTTCCATGACAAGACTCACATTCTAGTACCAAATCTGCCATAAATTGCATTTCAACGGTTACCGTACCGTCACCTTTGCATTCCTCACAGCGCCCGCCTTCGGTATTGAATGAGAAATATCCGGCAGTATATCCCATTTGCTTGGCAAGAGGCTGTTCGGCAAAGAGTTTTCGTATTTCGTCGTATGCTTTTACATAGGTTACCGGATTGCTGCGTGATGATTTTCCGATAGGATTCTGGTCTACAAATTCAATATCTTTCACCAGCTGTACATCTCCTTCCAAAGAGATGAACTCACCCGGCCGTTCGCTAGCTTCACTATATTCGCGTTTCAATGCCTTGTAAAAGACATCACGTACCAACGTACTCTTCCCCGAACCGCTGACTCCCGTAACTACCGTCATTACATTCAGTGGAAATTTTACGTCAATGCCTTTAAGGTTGTTTTCACGTGCACCTTTTATTTCTATATAATTGTTCCACGGACGATGGCATCGGGGGATCTCTATGTTTTCTTCTCCCAACAAATAGCGTACCGTATAACTATTACTGTTTCTTTGAAGATCGTTCATGCTGCCTTGATATACTATCTGTCCTCCTAAACGTCCTGCTTGAGGACCGATATCAATGATATAATCGGCAGCACGGATTATTTCTTCATCATGTTCTACCACTACTACGGTGTTTCCCAGTTCCTGTAACTGACGAAGTACTTTTATCAGCCGGTCAGTGTCACGGCTGTGTAATCCGATACTGGGTTCGTCTAGAATATAGAGTGAGCCTACCAAGCTGCTGCCTAATGAGGTGGCCAGATTGATGCGCTGACTTTCGCCGCCGGAGAGTGAGTTGCTGAGACGGTTCAGTGTAAGATATCCCAAACCTACATCCATGAGGAAGTTGATGCGGTTGGTAATTTCCGTTAAGATCCGTTTGGCGATGGCTGTGTCATGTGCATCTAGTTCTAGAGTGCGGAAGAATTCTTTTAAGTCATGAATAGGTAAGTCAACCAGTTGAGAAATGGATTTTCCACCTACTTTTACATAACCGGCTTCTTTTTTCAAGCGTGTTCCATGGCAGACAGGACAAATAGTTTTTCCCCGGTATCGTGCCAGCATCACACGATATTGTATTTTATATTGGTTTTCTTCCAGCATTTTGAAGAAAGAATCTATACAGGCCTTATTTCTAGGTCCATGCCATAAATAATCTTTTTGTTCCTGTGTCAGTTCATAATAAGGGGCAAAGATGGGAAAATCGTGGGCGGGAGCTTCATGAATGAATTCTTGTAACCATTCCCCCATCTTTTCTCCGCGCCAGCAGAGGACAGCTCCGTCATATACACTCAGAGCACGGTTTGGAATCACCAGATGTTCATCTATACCTATCACTTTACCGAAGCCTTCGCATTCGGGACAAGCTCCGAGAGGGGAATTGAATGAAAACATTTGGTCATTCGGTTCTTCGAATTTAATTCCGTCGGCCTCGAATTTAGTGCTGAAAGAGAACAGCTGCGTACTTCCGTCAGCAGAGTAGAAGCGGAGGAGGCAATTCCCGTCTCCCTCGTACATGGCCGTTTCGGCAGAATCGGTGAGGCGGCTGATACTGTCTTTGCTATCATCGGCTGTCATGCGATCTACCAGCAGATAGATGTTTTGTTTTTTATCTTCGGCAGCTGTTTGTTGCAGAAAATCTTCTATACGGACTATTTCACGGTTCACCTCTATACGGGTAAATCCTTGTTTCAAGTCCATTTCCAGTTGCTGGAGCAGTGTACGGCCTTCACGGGGCATCATAGGAGTGAGAACCGTGTATTTCGTTCCTTTAGGAAAGGAAAGCATACAGTTTACAATATCTTCAATACTATGTTTTTTCACCAGTTGCCCGCTAATGGGGGAATAAGTCTTCCCCACGCGTGCATAGAGCAGTCGCAGATACTCATATATTTCGGTGGAAGTACCCACGGTGGAACGAGGATTGCGGCTGTTCACTTTTTGCTCTATGGCGATAGCGGGTGGTATACCTTTGATGAAATCACACTCAGGCTTGCTCATGCGGCCCAGAAATTGGCGGGCGTATGATGACAGGCTTTCTACATAGCGTCGCTGACCTTCAGCGTATAATGTATCAAAAGCCAAGGATGATTTTCCGGAACCGGATAGTCCCGTGATGACGACCAGCTTGTTGCGTGGAATGTTTACATCGATGTTTTTGAGGTTGTTTACCTTTGCTCCTTTTATGGATATATAGTTACTTTCTGACATTCTTTATTGAATTTGGTTTAATATGCAAAGATAATTATAAGTTTTCTTATCTTTGCAAGCGTATTAAACAAGAATAACAAAATGAGAGCAAAAACTATTCTTCTTTTATTGATAGCACTACTTTTTACTTCTGTTGTCAGTGCTCAGACACGTTATCCTAAACGTGAGTTCCGCGGTGCATGGATTCAGTGTGTGAATGGACAGTTCCAAGGGATGCCGGCAGAGAAGATGCAGCAGCTATTAATAAATCAACTAAACAGTCTGCAAGGCGCAGGCATTAATGCGATAATTTTTCAGGTACGTGCAGAAGCCGATGCCTTGTATAAATCTTCTTATGAGCCGTGGAGCCGCTTTCTTACGGGAGTGCAGGGTAGAGTGCCTTCACCTTATTGGGACCCGATGCAGTTCATGATTGATGAATGCCATAAGCGTGGAATGGAGTTCCATGCCTGGATTAACCCTTACCGTGCCAAGACAAAGGGAACTACTGCCTTATCACCCATTCATCCGTATAATAAGAATCCGGAACGTTTCGTGAATTATGCTGGGCAACTTTATTTTGATCCGGCTTTGCCCGAAAACCGTAAATACATTTGCAAGATTGTGCGCGATATTGTTACCCGTTATGATGTGGATGCCATTCATATGGATGATTATTTCTATCCTTATCCCAACCCGGGCGAAGATTTTCCTGATCATGTCAGTTTTGCGCAATATGGTCGCGGATACAGTAATAAAGCCGATTGGCGCCGTGACAACGTGAATGTGCTGATAAAGGAAATTCACGAAACTGTGCGCGAGTGTAAGCCGTGGGTGAAGTTCGGTGTTTCTCCTTTTGGTATCTACCGCAACAAGAAAAATGATCCGAATGGAAGTGATACACGCGGTCTTCAGAATTATGATGATTTGTATGCAGATGTGCTGATGTGGATTAATAATGGTTGGGTAGATTATAATATCCCTCAGATTTATTGGGAAATAGGTCACCCTGCTGCCGATTATGACAACTTGATACATTGGTGGGCAAAACATGCCGCTTCGCGTCCGTTATTTATCGGTCAGGATGTGATGCGTACGGTGAACAAGGCGGATGCCCGTAATCCGTTACAAAACCAGATGCCTGCCAAAATGAAGTTGCAACGGTCGCTTCCTACCGTGCAGGGAAGTTGTCAATGGTATGCTGCAGCAGTGGTGGATAACGCCGGTAATTACCGCACTATGTTGGAGAAGGAGTATCATCGTTATCCGGCTTTGATTCCTGAATCTCCTTTTATGGACGATAAGGCTCCAGGTAAAGTAAAGAAGGTGAAGATGGTATGGACGTATGAAGGTCCGGTACTCTTCTGGACAGCTCCGAAGGCAAAGGACGAGATGGACAAAGCTGTACAGTATGTGGTTTATCGCTTTGATAAAAAAGAAAAAGTCAATTTGGATGATGCTTCCCATATTGTAGCCATTACCCGTGATCATTTTTATCCATTACCTTATAACGATGGAAAAACGAAGTACCAGTATGTGGTGACAGCGTTGGACCGTTTGCACAATGAGTCGAAGGGTACTAAAAAGAAAGTAAAACTGTAAGAAGCGGGAGTGTTTCTTTAATTTTAGATTTTATTTTTACTGCCACTGCCTGGGTATTATATTCACGTCCTATCGATGAATAAAGAATTCCGGGGCAGTGGCAGTTGATTTGTATGCCGCCTGTTTTCCGGGTGCTATATTGTTTATGTTGAAATCAGGAAAAGGTTATAACATCTGTAATCCATCTATTGCGGCTTTATCTAATCAGTGATGACAAAGAGTTGATGATTATTTCCGGAGCCGATCATACGGATTTTTTTGATGATTTCCCATAATCGTCCTATTCTCAGTAAAGCAGGAACCCTGCCACTCCGCAAAGTATAATCATTAATATAGGATTGATTTTGTATTTCCGTGTACCTATAAAGGTTACTAGAAAAATAATTATACTGATGATAAATTGATACAAATCTATTTGATAGCTACTGAAGTTTTCAGCATTCATCAAGACGAGTGCAGCTGCTGCCAGCAGACCTACTACTGCCGGACGCAACCCTTTGAATACGGCTTCTACAACCGGATGCTTTTGGTATTTCAAGAAGAACCGGCTGATGATTACCATTAATATGAACGATGGAAAAACTACAGCAAAAGTAGCTATGCAAGAACCGAATATAGCCCAGCTTTCATTGTAGCCTGCATTCAATACCGCAGTATATCCCACATAAGTAGCAGAGTTGATGCCAATGGGACCCGGTGTCATTTGGCTGATAGCGATGATATCTGTAAATTCGCTGGCACTGATCCAATTATATCTTGTTACTACTTCTCCTTGTATCATGGACAACATGGCATAGCCTCCTCCGAAACCGAAGAGCCCTATTTTACAGAATGTGTAGAATAAATATAGAAAAATCATTTGGATGAATATTTATGTTTGTACTTGCCATATATAAAACCCCCCACGCCCGCTATTATGATAATGTAGACAGGGGATACGTCCAATACCCAGATAAGTAATGCGGATACTATTGGTATCCAGATAGTGTAACGGTTTATCTTGGCCGATTTTGCCATGGAGAAAGTTGGAGCTGCAATAAGGGCTACTACTGCCGGACGGATTCCCTTGAATATATTCTCTACAATTGGGTATTGTTTGAACTGTTGAAAGAACAAGGCAATTGCCAATATGATAAAGAAAGAGGGGAGTATTGTGCCTAAAGCCATTGCCAATGCTCCACGGAAATTACGCAATTTATATCCGATAAATATGGCAATATTTACAGCAAATATTCCAGGTACAGACTGAGCGAGGGCTAATAAATCAATAAAATCCTCTTTGTCAATCCATTTTCGTTTGTCCACTATTTCATCTTGAATTAGGGGAACCATAGCATATCCTCCGCCAATAGTAAATAGTCCTATTTTTAGGAAGATAAGAAATGATTGTAAATAGAAATTCATTTTTTTAATTTTGTTTCATATAAGTGCTTGGTGGAACTCCGTAGTATTTCTTAAATGTATCCGTAAAATATTTGGGATCACTGAATCCCATCATATCCGAAACTTCGGATACGGTATAACGTTTGCTTTTCAATAAAATGCTAGCTTCGTTCATACGTACTTTACGTATAAAGTCACTGGGCGAATCATTGGTTAAGGCCTTTATTTTATTGTATAAACTACTCCGGCTCATATTCATTGCATCACATAGGTTTTCTACGTTCATTTCTTTGTTTATACTACTTTTTATGATGTCGGTAGCTTTTAAAAGAAATTCCTGTTCCAAACTGACCGTCGGATCATCTGATACCTCGTCTGCATTGAATTTGAATTGTGAGAAACGCTTTTTCATGATTTCCCTGTTCGCCAGAACGTTGGTTATGTTTGCTTTCAGTACTTCCATGTCAAATGGTTTGACTATGTATTTATCGGCTTTGGTCTGTAAGCCTTTGATAATACTTTCTTTATCGTTCAATGCGGTCAGCAATATGATAGGTATATGACTGGTTTCAATATTACTTTTCAATATATTGCACATTTTGTCTCCATTCATGATAGGCATCATTACATCCGACAGTATCAGATCAGGTTGTCGCTCTTTGATAAAATCCAGTGCTTCTTGCCCGTTTCCTACATCAGACACATGATAATCTTCCGATAGTGTATGCAATAGGAAAGTACGCAATTCCATATTATCTTCCACTATCAGAATGGAAGCGGCATGTGTTTTGACCGGCTTGTTTTTGATCTCTTTCACCAGTTCTTCCGGATTGCCTTCGATGACAGGCAGCGGGTCAATTACATCAGCTTTTTTGAATATACGGTAGTTGTATTTCCGACTTTTGATAGGGAATGCCAGTTTGAAGGTAGTTCCTACATTCTCTATACTGCTCATTGATATTTTGCCGGCATGGCTTTTTATCAGTTTGTAGGTAAGCAGCATGCCGATGCCGCTTCCTGTGATTTGCAGATTGATGGCATTATTTCCTCTGAAGAGGCTTTTGAACATTTTCTTTTGTTCATTGGCAGGGATTCCGATTCCTGTATCTGTAATAGTGATGAACCAATGACTTTTATTTTTCTGAGTTTGCACAGTGACATTGCCCCCCTGACAGGTATATTTCAAGGCATTTGTCATCAGGTTACGGATAATGGAATCCATCTTGTTTCTGTCCAGCCATACTTCCTGGCTTTCGAAATTAGTTTCAAATATGATATTTATCTGTCTTTTGCGGGCATATAAATTGAACTGTTCCAAATAGTTTTTGATATAGTTGTTCAATTCGTATCGGGATACATATACAGTGGAGGTATACAGTTCCTCTTTTTCAAAATTAATCAGATTACTGGCTAACTCAGACAGATTGTCTGTATTTTGTATAGCTAGGTTGATATTGATTCTTCCCTGTTCGGATAGGTTTTCGTTTTTAAGGATCTCTCCCAAAGGAGCTTTTATCAAAGTCAGCGGTGTACGTATATCATGCGCCGTGTTGATAAAGAACCGGATTTTTTCTTTTGAATTGTTTCTGTCTTTCCTAAGCCACAAATAACGTAAGACAATTATTCCGACCAGTATAAAAATGATCAGATAAAGAATGCCTGCCCAAAAAGTAGCCCACCAAGGTGGGGTTACGGTTATGAAAAGTGAACGTTCTTCTAACAAATGGTGATCATCCATCAGGATGGCTCTCACTCTTAATTTATACTTACCGGGACCGATATTAGTGTAACGTATGCGGTTATCGTTCGTGAGTGAAGTCCATTCATCATAAAACCCTTCCAGTTTCCAGGAATAGACGATGTTGGAGGGATTATCATAATTGATGGAAGACACATCCAATGAAAAAATATTCTGGTCGTAATTCAGTATGATATGCCGGGTATCATCAATTTCTTCTTTTAAAGGGGAACCTTTTTCACCGGGCATTACTTTCTGATAGAGCAGTCGGAAATTATCAAATACCATTTTGGATTTGAATTGATGAGGCAGCGTGACGGTATCTGCCAGTTCAATGGCTCCGTCTCCACATCCGAAAATAAATTTTTTATCGCGTGTATGTACTCCGGCAGCTTGGTTAAAGCTGGTAGACATCAAGCCTTGTTCTTTTGTCCAGTTAGAGAATATTTTTTCTTTTGTTTTGAAACGGGTCAACCCTTTTTCTGTACTAATGATCAAATCGTCTTCCAGAGCAGACAGTATGCAATGAATATTATTAGATATCAGAGCTGAATTATTGACATGGTAATTAGTTACTTTTTCTGTATAATTGTTGTAAATCCATATACCGGAACCATGTGTACCAATGAAAGTGATGTTCTTTTTACTTTGATAAATAGTATTTATGCAGCCTAGTTCGGAGTCTAGATTCACCGCTTTGAGCTCTTGATTGACCTTATTGAACTGATACAATCCATTGATAGTTCCTATCCATAAATTGTGGGCGTCCTTATTGGTGATATAGGTGATAGGGAAATCCATTTTATAACAATGCATTTCCTTTGTATCCATATCATAACTTTTTAAATTGTAATATCCTCCGGCCCAAATCAGATTATCCCAATCCTTATAAATACAACGAATATATTTATCCGGTTTTATGGTGTCATCATTTAATGTCTGGGGAATAAAATATTGTGTGGTCATGTTTTTCTTATCTATTTTGTACATTCCCGACATATATCCTCCTACTAAAATAATTCCTGGCCGGGATTCACATATAGAGATAAATACATGATTTTGATTAGGTGTGTCATGCTGATAAGTTGATAATAAATTCGTCCATTGTTTGGTGGAAGGACGGTAGCAACATACGCCATTATTGGTCGCATACCAAATATCTCCTTCAGAATCTTCCAATATATAGTTCACTTGGTTATCTATCAGTGAGTTGGGATTGTCGTAAGAGTGCTGTATCCATTTATATCCGGGATATTTCTCGGAATACACAGTAATTCCTATAGGATAGACTGCCATCCATAATTTTTGATCATCATCAATATAGATATCATTAATGATATTACCGTTCATTTTATTGGAATGGTTGTGGTCGGCATTTAGAAAATTTGTCAATTCGTAAGTGCCCAAGTTTAATTTATATACGCCTGCGCCATTAGTTGCTATTAGCACCTCGTTTTCATTTTCTTTACTTGCTATGATAGAGTTGACATTAATGTCTTGTAGTCCGTTGTGTACATCAATCAGTTGGCGGCTATGGATATTGTATAGATAAATACCATCCAATAAGGTACCTATTACTAACATTTGGGTTTCCGGATGAAAATAGATGTAGTTTACTATATGGAAATTATCCAGTTCCGGATGCTTGATTACTTCTAATCGCCCATGATTCAGTCTTGCACAGTAAATCTTGTGGCTGGAGGCTAGAAAATATTGATTGTTCGTAGATTTCGCAATATATGTGATTTCTTCCTTGATAGGACTTTCCAGTTGAATAAGTTCATGGGTATCTATGTCGAAAAGATATTGTTTGTTTTTAGTGCAAAGCAATATATTGTTGTCTTTGGAGTCAAGAAATGAAGCGGTGAGCGGCAGTCCGCTGTTGCTTTTGTCCTTACTGGCAAAATCGCAAACTAGTTCAAATTTGTCTTGTAGAGAATTGTATTTGAATAGATGACCGGTTTTTCCTATCTCCCAAACCACTCCTGCCGTATCTGTTTGCAAAGTGTTCAAGTTAGGAAAAAAGTTCAATAGTTTTCCGTTGGCTGTTAAGCTATAGTGTGTGTATTGTTTTCCGTTGTACCTGTCTATTCCTTCGTGAGTGAGAAACCACATATAGCCCTTTTTATCTTTTCGTATAGATAAAACTCTACGGCTGCTCAAACCTTTCTGAGTATCCAGATACTGGTATAGTTGAGCAACGGCAGGTGTTACCAAAATAACAAAAAGGCATATAAGTAAAAGAATTCTTCTCATATTATTAGGAGGCAAAATCCTTACAAAGTTCGTAATTTCCCTTAACATATCAAAATCTGTTATATACAAAAAAAGCGGTAATCAGTATGACTCACCGCTTTTTTAGTAAATATAACAAATCGTTTTTATTTTTTGTTCATCTCAATCCATTTTCTAGCATTGACAAATGCTTCCATCCATGGAGTAATCTGATCGTTCTTTATTCTATCAGCCGGATAATAAGCATTTTGCCATGGGAAACAAGAGCGTTCCAGATGAGGCATCATGGCCAAATGGCGACCGTCAGGACTGGCCAGACCGGCTACGCTGTAATCTGAACCGTTCGGATTGCCGGGATACTCATCGTATGAGTATTTCAATACAACATTGTATTTATCTTCATGATATGGCAATGAGAATTTACCTTCTCCATGGGCTACCCAGATGCCAAGCTTGCTTCCGCTTAACGAACCGAACATGACGCTTCTATTCATAGGAATAGTAACACCTACAAACTTGGATTCGAATTTATGTGAATCATTGTGCAGCATTTTCGCTTTCTTGGTGAAGTCTGGGTTAATCAGGTTTAATTCTATCATCAGCTGGCATCCGTTACATACGCCCAATGACAATGTATCTTTGCGTGCATAGAAGTTATCCAATGCAGCTTTGGCTTTGGGATTGAACAAGAAAGCTCCGGCCCATCCTTTGGCAGAGCCTAAAACGTCCGAATTAGAGAACCCACCGCAGAATACGATGAAATTGATGTCCTCTAATGTCTCACGTCCGCTGACCAGATCGGTCATTGTTACATCCTTCACATCAAATCCTGCCAAATAGAGCATGTAGGCCATTTCGCGTTCGCCATTGGTTCCTTTTTCACGGATAATAGCCGCTTTGATACCTGTCGGAGTACGACGGTCGGGGTTAAGGCCGAATTGTGAAAGTTTGCCGGTGAATGATTTGTCGAATACAAATTCCAAAGGTTGTTTCTTGTAGTTCTCGAAACGTTTTTTGGCGCAGCCGTTCATGCTCTGTTTGCGGTCTAGCAAGTAAGAGGTAGAATACCATACATCGCGCAGATAGTCTATGCCGAACTGGTAAGTCGCATCTCCCTTTTCTACCAGGATATGCCGTTCTTCAGTCGGTTTACCTAATTTTACGTAGCCTATGCCTGCGTCTTCCAAGATCTTTTTCACTTCTTCTTTGTGCTTATCTTTTACCTGGATAACAATACCCGGATTTTCGGCGAACAATATCTTGATAATGTCATCTTCCTTAATCTTGTTCAGGCTGATTTCCATACCACCTTCCATATTCGAGAAGCACATTTCAAGCAGTGTGGTAATAAGACCACCGGCAGAAATATCGTGACCGGCCATAATCAGACCTTTATTTACTAATTCTTGTACAGCCAGGAATGCGTCGCGGAAATATTCAGGATTTTGTACAGTCGGTACATCGTCACCTACTTTGTTCAATGATTGTGCAAAAGCAGAACCTCCCAGACGTAACTTGTCAAAACTGAAATCAATATGGTAGATAGTGCTCTTTTCATCATTTACCAATACAGGAGAAACCACTTTCTTCACATCCGAGACTTCGCCACCGGCTGAAACGATGACAGTTCCCGGACTAATGATCTTCTCACCGTTAGGATATTTCTGGGTCATAGATAAAGAATCTTTTCCGGTCGGTACATTGATTTGCAATGAGCAGCAGAAATCGGAAAGGGCTTTTACGGCAGTGTACAGGCGGGCGTCTTCACCTTCCTGTGCGCGACATGGCCACATCCAGTTGGCAGATAAGGAAACGCTGTCCAATCCTTCTGCCATCGGGGCCCATACGATATTAGTCAGTGCTTCGGCTACCGACAAAACAGAGCCTGCGGCCGGATTGGCTAAGGCGGCTTGGGGAGCATGGCCTAGAGAAGTTGCTATACCTTTTTCTCCACGATAGTCGAGAGCTACTACACCACAATCGCTCAGAGGCAACTGAATTTCACCTTGACATTGTTGGCGAGCGATTTTACCGGTTACGGAACGGTCTACTTTATTGGTTAACCAATCTTTGCAAG
>OGPN01001030.1_pt1 | contig 18937 bp, 9 predicted proteins | sample 1552941 | NCBI WGS metagenome assembly OGPN01 (sample SAMEA2580220, study PRJEB22360) | human gut metagenome | biome: human gut; feature: human-associated habitat; material: faeces | place: Denmark | collected 2008/2010
TGGTGGCCGGATTGAATGTGATGCAGACATCCAGTAAGCCCAACTCAGAATCATCTACTCTGCGTATTCGCGGTACAGGTACTTTAAATGATTCTGCACCATTGGTGCTGGTCGATGGAATGGAAATGTCGCTGAATAATGTCAATCCTAATGATATCGCTTCTATCTCCATCCTGAAAGATGCCGCTTCGTGTGCTATTTATGGTAACCGGGGTGCTAATGGTGTTATTCTATTGACTACCAAGAAAGGTACGGACGGGAAAATCAACGTGACCTATTCAGGAAAATTCTCCTATAATACACCGGCTAATCTGATCCGTATGGTTTCAAACTATGCCGACTACATGGAATTTATCAATGAGGCTTCGGACAATGCAGGGCAGGCACAGGTGTTTAGCCAAACTACCATTGATACGTGGCGTGCAGCGGCCAGCAATCCGAATGGAATATCCGAATCGGGCTACCCGAATTATGTGGCCTATCCGAATACGGACTGGTACGATGAGGTGTATAATCCGAAATTGATGCAAGAACATTCTATTACGCTTACCGGTGCGGAAAAGAGAACCCGGTATAGCCTGAATGCTACGTATGTGGATAATCCCGGTCTGGTGGTGAATTCAGGAATGAAGAAATATTATATGCGCAGTAATCTGGAGTCACAGGTTGCCAGTTTCTTGGCTGTGGGACTGAATGCATGGGGTTATCATGTAGATCAGGAAAGAAATAATGTTGATGATTTGAATGGTTTGCAAATGCAGAAAAGTACACCGGGAACCTATCCGTATTACGATGGGAAATATGGAGCTCCCGAAGCCCTCGAAGAAGATCCGGTAGTCAACAATCCGGTTTATTATCTGAATAGTGCGGGAGGCTCTTATAAAACAACGAAATTCTTTGTGAATCCTTATATTAAGATTGATTTCCTTAAGAACTTCCATTTGACTTCTAACTTCTACTACGATCATTATCGGCAGGAGAATCTGTGGCATTATTCCGATTATCAGGAAAGATTTTCATTCCAACGTGGAGAAACTATGAATGTTCCTCCTACTTCCGAATTGCTTGCGGAGTACCCTGTGAAATATTATATTGATGGAAATCAGAGCTGGAAAAATACTACCACCTTAAACTGGGGACAGATTTTCAAAGGTAAACACGATGTGGCAGCCTTAGTGGGCTATGAGGAATTCCGCAAATGGGCACGTACTACCGACATTAGTAAGAAAGGGATGCTTGATACCAGTCTTACAGATTTTGACGCATTGACGGAGCCTGATTATATCGATGGAAGCACTACAGAGTTTTCATCCCGTTCTGTCTTTGGTCGTGTTACTTATACGTATGATTCCCGTTACTTATTTGAGGCGAATGTCCGTTATGACGGTTCCTCCCGTTTTTCTCCGGAGAACCGCTGGGGTATATTCCCATCCTTTTCGGCAGGGTGGCGTTTGTCGGAAGAGAAATTCATGAAGAAGATGAATTGGCTCGACAACCTGAAACTACGTGTTTCCTGGGGACAACTCGGAAATAACTCAATCGGTAACTATGAATGGCAGGCTGTTTATGCTACGGCTCCCCATTATGCTTTTGGCAACAAGGAGGTTCCCGGACTGGGCATGGGAAGTTTTTCCAACTATAACCTGGAATGGGAGACAACTACGGTTACCAACCTGGGTATCGACTTCTCTATGCTGAAAAACCGTTTGAGTGGAACAGTGGAGGTTTATAATAAGTTGACGGACGGTATCTTGTATAATCCAACTTTGTCACCTACTTTGTCTGGGTTCAGTTCCCCCCGACAGAATATTGCAGAGGTTACTAATAAGGGACTTGAAGTAACCTTAGGTTGGAATGATCGGATCGGTTCTGTCTCGTACGGCATATCCGGAAACTTCTCTTACAACAAGAATGAAGTAACCAAATACAAAGGAGAACTTGTCCGCGGATGGCAGCAGAATGCGGATGGTAGTTCCACTTATTATACCAATTTGGGTGAGGTTTCAACAGGAGACTTGCAGCGTGTTTTGGAAGGGCACATGATCAATGAATTTTATGTGCTGAACGTATATAAAGGCAATAGAAACTATTTTAATGCCGATGGTACGGTAAATCCGAAAGGAGGGCCTTCTGACGGAATGATCCGTACGGAAGATGATATGAAATGGTTGCAGGCCATGACGGATGCCGGATATAAGTTCTATCCGAAACAGGGAATCGGCAAGAGTAATATCTGGTATGGTGATATCATTTATGCAGACTTGGATGGAGATGGCATTTATGGTGACGACGATGACAAGGATTTCCAGGGTTATTCTAAAACACCGAAGTATTATTTCGGCTTCCAGACAAACCTGTCATGGAAAGGCATTGACTTCTCTATGAACTGGGCTGGTGCTGCCGGATTCAAAATCAACTGGTATCAGTCTGGTGAGAATAGTAGTATAACCTGGTTTGGGTATGGAATGGGTAAAGATGTAGCTTATGACCATTACTTTTACGATCCTGAGAATCCGAATGACCCGCGGACAAATCTTACTTCGGCAAATCCCCGTCTCACCATGGATAAAGCAGCTCAGGTAAGTGTTTCCGGCCAGCATATTCTACATAATGGCAATTATCTGAAACTGAAGAATCTGACAGTCGGCTACACGCTCCCCAAAGATTGGGTACAGAAGGTGTGCATGCAAAATGTGCGTGTCTATGTTTCGGGAGAGAATCTGTTGACGATTACTAAGTTCAAAGGTATTGATCCTGAAATGATGAGTGGAGTGGGCTATGCTCCTATGAGACAATATGCTTTTGGTGTAAATGTTACTTTCTAAAATTAAATGGTATGAACAAGATAAATATAAACAAAGGAAGAAATCTGATGAAAACGATGGCCGCAGTGGTCCTTGTGGGAATGTCAACCGCAGGTTGCGTAGATATGGATTTGTCACCCAATGGAAAGCCGGCGGAAGGGAATGTATGGTCGACTCCTACCTTGGCGGAACAGACGATAGCGGGTGTGTATAATCAATTGTATGTGGATTATAGCGATGTTGCCAACGGGTGGTTTGATATATGGTCCAGTACTATGGATTACGGTATAGGTATAGCTCCTACTTTCAATTTCTTATTTGCGACAAATTCTCCGAGCTCTGTTAAAGGGAGTTCTGCTCCCTGGCAAAGATTCTATAAGGGAATTATCAAGGCAAATGATGTGATTGGCAATCTGCCTACGGTCGAGGGATTTGATGAGACTAAAAGAAGCCGCTATATTTCAGAATGTATGTTTCTGCGTTGCTGGTGGTATTACAGGCTGAATATCTTGTATAATGGAGTTCCTTACTATAAAGATCCGATTAAGGATATTGATGAGGCAAAACTGGCACGTTCCACTCAGGATGAAGTCTGGGGATATATAGTGGATGATCTGACTTCCTGTATCAATAATCCGGATTTGCCGGATAAATACAGTTCGGATGATGCCAATTACGGGCATATTACAAAAGGTGCAGCCTATGCTTTAAGAGGCAAGGTATATCTGTGGATGAAAGAATGGAAAAAGGCGGCTGATGATTTTCAGGCAGTAAAGGATTGTGGATACACGCTCTATAAAGGTGCGGGTGAGGAGTCATACAAGAAACTGTTTAAGGTGGAAAATGAGCGTTGCGATGAAATGATATTCTCTTTGCAATGTCTGGATCATCCGGATTATACGCAGAAGAAGAACAGAGGTTTCGGTAACAGATGCTTGCCGCCTGACCCTTCAGGCAATGGATTGGGGTGGAATAATTATATTATAAACCCGCAGTTTGCCGAGTCTTACGAAAATAGAGACGGTAGTAAGTTCAATTGGGATGACATTATCCCCGGATATAATGATATGGGCATTGATAAGCGTATGGTGTATTTCCTGCGGAATAACATCACGGAGACTGAAAGAAAGAACGCAGTAGCTGCGGGGGCTGATATGTCCAAATATGATGCTTCCGGTAACGAGGAGAGGATTAAAAAAGCCTATGAAAACCGTGATCCGAGAATGGCAATGTCCGTTATAACCCCTTATGCCTCTTTTCTTGGTGGGGTTGAAGGAACTCCTAAAGAGTATGTGATGCGTTATCCTTTCCGTTCTTATACCACATATGGGGATTTGAAAACAGATACAAGTTTGAAGTTCTATTACTTAAATCGTAAGTTTGTGGGTGAAGGATTAGAGTTGCCGAATATATATTCTGAATTGGATTTGCCGTTTATCCGTTATGCGGATGTTCTGTTGAATTGGGCGGAGGCATTGAATGAGTTGAATGATCTGCCCGGAGCCATAAGCAAAGTGAATGAGGTGCGCGAAAGGGCAGGAGCCCAATTACTGGGAACCAACGAATTTACTCAGGTTACAGGAAAAACAGATATGCACCAGCGTATCATGAACGAACGCCATTGGGAATTAATAGGTGAAGACGTGATTTACTTCGATGAGATTCGCTGGAGAACCTGGAAAGATCTGAAGTTCTATAAGGACAAAGAAGGCAAGATGAATGGTATGACTCAGATATGGGGAACCAGAACTAATAATTATGCCTGGGGAGGAGATCATTACTGGAGTCTTCCGATACCGGCGAGAGAAATGCAAATGAATCCTAATATGGTGCAGAATCCGGGTTGGGATTGATGTGATTGAGTCTCTGCATACTTCATAATCTCTTTATAGGGGTTATGGAGTATGTGTCGTTTTTTATATGGTTATTAATTAAAATCAGATAGTTATGAATTTTAGAAAACATCTTTTCTCAGGAATCGTTCTCCAGGGAATAGGTTTGTCTTTGTTTGCACAGACAGATAAACCTAATATCGTAGTGATAATGACGGACCAGCAACGTGCCGATTTGTGTGGACGTGAAGGTTTTCCCATGGATATTACTCCATTTGTCGATGAATTGGCACATCAGAACGCTTGGTTCGATAAAGCGTATACGGTTATGCCGGCCAGTACTCCTGCACGTTGTTCCATGTTTACCGGCCGTTTTCCAACTGCAACTCATGTACGTACCAATCACAATGTGCGTGACATTAATTATGCGAAAGACTTGGTAACCGTTCTGAAGGAGAATCATTATAAAACAGCTTTAGTAGGTAAGAATCATGCTTATCTGAACTCAAAGGATATGGATTTCTGGTCTGAATATTCTCACTGGGGGAAGAATAAGCCGGTGACGGAAGGAGAGCGTGCTATTTCCAAATTCTTTAAAGAGGCAGTCGGGCAGTATCTGGAACCTTCGCCTATACCTTTGAAAGATCAGCAACCTACGAGAATTGTGGATGAGGCTATAGAATGGATAGATAGCCAGAAGGACAATCCGTTCTTTGTATGGGTTTCATTCCCTGAACCGCATAATCCGTATCAGGTTTGTGAACCTTATTATTCAATGTTTGCACCGGATAAGATTCCGGCTGTGAAGACTTCACGTAAGGATGTATTGAAGAAGGGAGAAAAGTATCAGATTCTGGCGGAACTGGAAGACGCTTCTTGTCCTGATCTTGAAAGAGACCTACCTCGGTTGCGTGGAAATTATATGGGGATGATTCGTCTCATTGATGATCAGATCAAACGCTTGGTTGAGGAGCTGAAGGAAAAGGGACTATTCGAGAAAACTATCATCGTTGTTCTGTCCGATCATGGAGATTATTGCGGTGAATACGGACTAATTCGTAAGGGAGTAGGCTTGTCTGAGTCTCTAACCAGAATACCGATGGTTTGGGCAGGCTATCAGATAAAGAAGCAGCCTAAAGCTATAGATGCGCATGTTTCGTTGGCCGATCTTTTCCCTACTTTCTGCACTGCGATAGGTGATTCAATACCGGTAGGTGTTCAGGGACGGAGTTTGTGGCCTATGTTGACGGGTAAAGAATATCCGAAAGAAGAGTTCTCAAGCGTTGTTGTACAGTTAGGTTTTGGCGGAGAAGATGTTCCTTTGGACGATAGCTTGACTTTTGAGCAGGAAGGTGCGCTGGGACCCAATAAGGTGGCTCATTTTGACGAATTGAATACATGGACTCAAAGTGGAACCTCCCGAATGGTACGTATGGGTGACTGGAAACTGATTATGAATAGTTATGGAAAAGGGGAACTGTACAATTTGAAGAAAGATCCGTATGAAATTAATAATTTATTTGGAAATCCCAAGTTGATAGATAAGCAGAGCGAGTTGCTGACAAAATTGTTGGCCTGGGAATTGCGTTTGCAGGACCCGTTGCCATTACCAAGACATCGTTATCATTTTAAGCGGAACCCTTATAACTATCATTTTACTGACTAATGAAGCATGTATTCAGGTTGTGTCAATAGAGTATTATCGAAATAGAATTGTATGAAAAAGAATTTATTTCTTGTCTGTTTGTTTATGTTTGGAACATTGGCATCTTGCCAATGTTCCTCTAAAAAGAGTGCTGACAATGCTGTTGTCAATACCACTGAAACACCTGTGCCTTTGGGTGATCCGTTCATTTTGCTGCACGATGGAGTATACTATGCCTATGGTACGCATTCGAATAAAGGAATTGAATTTTATACCTCCGATGACTTGCTGACCTGGAAGTATGGAGGGTTGGCATTGAATAAGGAAGATTCCTGGGCGGACCGTTGGTTCTGGGCTCCTGAGATTTATTTTGTAAATGGGAAATTCTATATGTATTATTCGGCAGATGAACATATCTGTGTAGCGGTTGCGGACTCTCCCACGGGACCGTTTGTTCAGGATAAGAAGGAGCCGATGATTGCTGATGAGAAGTGTATTGACAATTCTCTGTTTATAGATGATAACGGTACGCCTTATTTATCCTTTGTACGTTTCAATGACGGTAACAACATTTGGATAGCGGAGTTGGAAAAGGATTTGATTACTATCAAGAAAGAGACAATGCATCCTTGCCTCCATGTAACTCAGGAATGGGAGAAAGTCTGGCCTCGCGTGAATGAAGGTTCCTATATTCTTAAGCATAATGGAATTTATTATATGTCTTATTCTGCTAACAGTTATGAAAGTCCATTTTATGGTGTAGGCTGTGCTACGGCTACCGATCTGATGGGTACATGGACGAAGTATGATGAAAACCCTTTATTGCAAAAGCCCGGTAAGCTGGTTGGAGTGGGGCATAGTGCTATGTTTACGGATAAAGCCGGCAAGCTTCGCATAGTCTATCATGCTCATAAAGATAAGGATAACATTCATCCGCGTGCCATGTACATCGGAGAAGTTTCGTTTGAAAATGTCGGTGGAGTGGACCGCATGAGAATTAGTGAAGAGTATATAACCCCTAAACTTGTGAAATGACGCTTGTTTTGAGTCACAGAACTTCGATGAAAAGGGCTATTTTTATCGAAGTTCTGTTATAAACCGTTGTTTGATTGATTTTCTTGAATCTTAAAGGGACGATATTTCTATTTATTGAAATGTTTCTTTTATTGTTTATCGTCAAATTGGGCTATATTTGACGTATGAATCTATAAAAAGCACGAAAATGAAGAAAAGAATAATAGCCCTTATTAGTTTTCTTTGCTATATCATTTGCTGGGCACAAGCAGCAGATGAACATTACTATTTCAAAAATCTCAGCATTCAGGATGGACTACAGTCAATGCTATTATACAGGACAAGAAGGGATTTATGTGGTTTGGTACCAAGGGTGGACTGAGCCGATACGATGGGATGTCATTCCGGAACTTTAAACGTGATATGACTGATAATCATAGTTTGGGAAACAATTTCGTGACTTGTCTTTATCAGGACAATAAAGGGAATATCTGGGTTGGTACAGATGCCGGGGTGTATATTTATTATTCTGACCAGGAGATTTTTATTCCATTTGACCGTCTGAGTGGGGAGAATACAAAGATAGAACGGACTGTTTCCGCTATTTCGGGAGATAAACAGGGCCGGGTATGGATAGCGGTCGAAACACAGGGACTCTTCTGTTATGAGCCGCAAAAAGGCCAACTTCATAATTATACATTGAATGAATTCTCAGCCAATGTACAGAGCGTTGCTTTTGATAATAGTGGAACAATCTGGGTAGGATTTTATGGCAATGGCCTGTTCTATTCCAAGGATAATTTAAAAACGCTTCATCCTTATCTTTCCCCGAAGGATAGTGATGAGGTTTTTAAGGATGATGTTATCATGAAGATAGTTCCGGGAGCATATAATTGTATCTATATAAGTTCCATAAGAAAGGGAGTGCAGGAGTTGAATCTGACTTCCGGTAACCTGAGAAATTTGCTGTTGATGGATGAAACCGGTGAAATGGTATATAGCCGTGACCTGTTGGTAAATTCGGATAATGAACTGTGGATAGGAGCTGAATCGGGAGTTTATATCTACAATCTTCGTACGGACAAGTATGTGCATTTGCATAGTTCTAAGGATGATCCTTATTCGTTGTCCGATAATGCCGTTTATTCGTTGTGTGAGGATCGTGAAAGTGGCATCTGGGTAGGTTCATATTTTGGGGGAGTAGATTATTATCCGAAATCCTATACTTATTTTGAGAAGTATTATCCGAAAGATGGGGACAATAATTTGCAAGGCAAACGGGTTCGTGAGTTTTGTCAGGATAATAAGGGCATATTATGGATTGGCACCGAAGATGGTGGTTTGAACCGTTTTGATCCGAGCACTAAGACCTTCTCATTCTTTGCACCCAGTTCCGGGTTTACGAATATTCATGGGCTTTGTATGGTGGGTGATAAGTTGTGGGTTGGAACTTTCTCTAAAGGTTTGAAAATTGTAGATACTAATACCGGTAATATCCTGAAAACCTACCAGAAAAATGGTTCTCCACGTTCATTAATTGATAACAGCATCTTTGCTATTTGCAGAACAACGACTGGTGATATTTATTTGGGAACGATGTTCGGTCTGTTAAAATACAATGGACAAACGGATGACTTTGAAAGGATTACAGAACTGGCCGGCAGGTTTGTATATGATATAAAGGAGGATTCGGGCGGTAACTTGTGGCTGGCAACCTATGCGAATGGCGCTTATTGCTATAATGTGAATGAAAAGAGATGGAAAAACTATGTGCACAATGAGGGTAATCAAGAGAGCCTTCCTTATGATAAGGTTTTGAGTATTTTTGAAGACTCCCATCGCCAGATCTGGCTGACTACGCAAGGAGGTGGTTTCTGTCTGTTTCATCCTGAAACGGAGACTTTTACCAGCTATAATTCATCCAACGGATTGCCTAATGATGTCGTTTACCAGATTGTAGAAGACGCGGAGGGTCTGTTCTGGTTGACTACGAATAGTGGGTTGGTACGTTTTAATCCTGTAACTAAACAGGTGAAGGGATATACTACGGCCAATGGATTGCTTGGTGATCAATTTAACTACCGTTCCAGCTATAAGGATGAAGCCGGTAACATTTATCTGGGTAGTATTGATGGCTTTATTGTATTTAATCCTAAGACATTTACAGAGAATAAGAACCTGCCGCCGGTGGTGATTACCGATTTTATGCTGTTTAATAAAGAAGTTCGTGCCGATGAAGAGAATACTCCTCTTGATAAGAGCATTACTTTCTCGGACAGTATTACCCTTCAGGCTAATCAGAACTCATTTTCCTTCCGTATTGCAGCCTTGGGTTATCAGGTGCCGAAAATGAATAAATTGATGTACAGATTGGATGGCTTTGATAAGGACTGGATAACTGTGGGGGAAAGCCCTATTGTGACTTATTCCAATCTGTGGCATGGTGATTATCAGTTTCGTGTGAAAGCGTCCAATAGTGATGGTATTTGGGGACCCGAAGAACAGTTGTTATATATCCATATCCGTCCTCCTTTTTATCTTTCCATCTGGGCTTTATTGTTGTTTATTGTTTGCTTTGTATATACTTTCTGGTATTTCAAGCAACGTAGCAGCAGGCAGCACCGCCGTCAGCTTGAGAAGTTCGAACAGGAGAAAGAACGTGAGATTTATAATGCCAAGATAGATTTCTTTACGAACGTAGCACATGAAATCCGCACTCCGCTGACATTGATAAAAGGACCTTTGGAGAATATCATTCTGAAAAAGCATCTGGACCCGGAAACTCATGAAGATCTGAACATCATGCAGCATAATACGGAAAGGTTGCTGAACCTGACGAATCAACTTCTGGATTTCAGAAAGGTAGAGAGTCAGGGATACAGTCTGAACTTTACCAAATGTGATATTACTAATGTTTTGAGAGAGACTTATATGCGATTTAGTTCCCTTTCGCGCCAGAAAGGTCTCGACTTTACATTGGAGTTGCCGGATGAAAACTTCTGTGCGCATGTCAACCGTGAAGCTTTTACGAAGATTATAAGTAATCTTTTAAATAATGGGATGAAGTATGCTGATAGTTATATGCATATAAAGCTGGAAGTAGATCAGGAAAAGCAGGCTTTCTATGTGGTGACTAAGAACGACGGAGTAATCATTCCTGATGAGATGAAAGAGGAGATCTTTCAGCCTTTTGTCCGTTTTAGCCAGAAAGAAGAGGGAAAGGTTACTACAGGTGCGGGTATCGGTTTGGCTCTTTCCCGTTCGTTGGCAGAGCTCCATCGTGGCACTTTGGTCATGGTTCAGGGAGAAGAAGCGAACATTTTCCGCTTGACACTTCCTATCACCCAGGATATGGTCATAGCTCTGGATTCTGATGTAGAGAATAAAGATGCAGAGTTGCAAGCGGAAACATCCGGTGAATCCTATCCGGATGATAAATTGGAAGGGAAACATTCGAAAGAAAGCAAACATATGGTTTTGGTTGTAGAAGACAATCCGGAAATGCTCGCTTTCATCGAACGTCAGTTATCGTCTCAATATGCTGTAATCACCGCTACCAATGGTAAAGAGGCTTTGGAAGCTTTGGATAGTAATTTCGTAAATCTGGTGGTGAGTGATGTCGTTATGCCGTTGATGGATGGTTTTGAACTTTGCAAGACTATAAAATCGAATGTAGGTTATAGCCATATTCCTATTATACTTTTAACTGCAAAGACAAATATCCAGTCTAAGATTGAAGGAATGGAACTGGGAGCGGACTCTTATATTGAAAAGCCTTTTTCACCGGAATATCTCCTAGCTGTGGTTTCTAATCTGATAAATAACCGGGAGAAACTTCGCAGGGATTTTGCTAAATCTCCTTTTGTTGCGGTCAATACAATGGCATTGACCAAGGCTGATGAAGAATTTATCAAGAAGCTGAACGAAATAATTCTTTCTAACCTGTCAAACCAGGAATTCAGTATGGATGATATGGCAGAGAGCCTGAATATGAGCCGTTCCAGTTTCTATCGTAAGATGAAGGGAGTATTAGACTTGAGTCCCAATGAGTATTTACGCATAGAACGTTTGAAGCGTGCCGCCCAATTATTGAAAGAAGGTGAGAGCCGTATCAATGAAATCTGTTATATGGTCGGGTTCAATTCTTCTTCTTATTTCTCTAAATGCTTCCTGAAGCAATTCGGGGTACTTCCGAAGGATTTTGCCGGCTAAAGGGAGGCATCCGGAATTTCCGGTGTATGAGTTAAATCATCGGCATTGGAAGTCTTGAACGTCTTTCTTTTTTTCTGTTCGTTTTGCATCTATATGTCGGTGGCGTTGGATATATAGATACAACGTATTGGATATATAGATGCAACACATTGGATATATAGATGCAATACGTCCGATATATAGATGCTGCACGTTCTGTCTATACAACTGATTGCCGGGAAAGTTTGAACTCATGTACCGAATGTTCCGGACGCTCCGGCTAAAGTAAGTAAGAAGTAACTTGTGCAAAGAAATGGGATTTTTCAGCAAGCTCAAGATGACGGAGTGAACAAATTCATTGATGACTGATATTTAGTGGCTTTATTTGGAATAAAATTGTGGCTTTTATGCGATTTTGAGATGTTTTTTCTATTTATTGGAATGCTTATTTCGTATTGAGAAGATACTGTGCGCTATCTTTGTAACCGTCTCATAAGAGATTATACCATGATAACAATTATGTGTTTCTTAATGTCTAATAAATAAAGAATTAACCTTATGTGTAAGAAGTCGTTATTATTGCTGTTTTTACTTCCTTTTCAGTTCGTATTCGCTCAAACAAGTTTATTGACCGATTTTCCCGAGGGATATACCCCTAAAGAAGTCGGTAAACGTCTTGCATATCATTTTGTAGATGGAAAGCATATGCTTCATATTGGAAAGTGGATTAGTTATCCGGAGACTTTTACCTGGAATGGAGGGCTAAAGTTTGCTGCACTTACCAATGATCAAGAGCTTGTGAAGCTTTTGCAGAACAGATTTGAGCTTCTGTTCACAACAGAAAAGGCCTTATTGCCTATCATGAATCATGTGGATGTAAATATGTTCGGTAGCTTGCCTTTGGAACTGTATAAGATTACAAAAGATCAACGCTATCTGGATCTGGGTCTTCCTTATGCCGATACTCAATGGCAACTCCCTGCAAACGCCAAACCGAAAGAAAGAGAATGGGACCAGAAAGGTTATTCCTGGCAGACCCGTTTGTGGATTGACGATATGTACATGATTACTATTGTGCAGACTCAGGCTTACAGAGTTACCGGTGATCGTAAATATATAGATCGTGCTGCAAGAGAGATGGTGATGTATCTGGACGAACTGCAATGTCCGAATGGTCTTTTCTATCATGCTCCGGATGTTCCTTTCTATTGGGGAAGAGGTAATGGATGGATGGCTGCCGGGATGGCTGGAGTTTTTAGCAGCTTATCCATGCTTCCGGTATGGCTGAATTGTTGAGCAGCTTGCCCGAAGACAGTGAATATCGTCCACGTATTCTGCATGGTTACCGTACCATGATGAAAAGCCTGAAGAAATATCAGTCTTCAAACGGTTTGTGGCATCAGTTGCTGGATCATCCCGATTGTTGGCTCGAAACTTCAGGATCTGCCATGTTTACCTTTGCTTTCATTAAAGGAGTGAAGAATGGCTGGTTGGATGCCAAGGAATATGCACCCGCTGCCCGCAAAGCATGGATGGCTATGGTGAAATACATAGATGAAAATGATAATGTGAAATCTGTTTGCGAAGGTACCAATAAGAAGAACGACAAACAGTATTACTATGATCGCAAACAAAATGTAGGTGATTATCATGGACAAGCTCCTTACCTCTGGTGTGCCGTTGCACTTCTGGAGGAATAAGATAGCATTACTTTAATAATCTCATATCGAAAATCTATTTATACTTATAAGATGAACATAAGCAGTTGGGTGAAGGCCCTTACCTTTGTTGTACTGTTGTTTTCCTATTCGACAGTAGTAACCGGACAAACCAAAGTAAATGATGTCAGAGACTCTGAACGCCTCTGGCTCGACTCGGAAATTACCCATAATGGAGACTATCAGTGGAAAATGATAAAGGCAGGAGATGTAGCAGATCCTGGAGAAAAGGTATCATTGTCAGATTACCCGACCGCGAACTGGTTGCCTGCCATTGTGCCCGGTACAGTTCTGAATTCATTGGTACATAACCGGAAATATCCGGAACCTTATTACGGAATCAACAATAAGATCGAATCCAAATTAATACCGGATATCTCTGAAACCGGTCGTGACTTTTATACCTACTGGTTCCGGACTGAATTTACAGTTCCCAAATCATTTGAAGGAAAACATGTCTGGTTGCAAGTGGATGGTATCAACTATCGTGCCGAAGTATGGGTGAATGGAAACCTGCTCAGTACTATTAAAGGTATGTTTATGCAGGATTATATTGACGTGACTGACTTTGTGAAGATAGATAAGGCTAACGCATTGGCTATAAAAGTATATCCGGTTGATGTCCCCGGCAGTGCCAAACCCAAGTCCTGGGGTGCAGTGGGTGAGTTCCACAATGGTGGAAACGGAAATATCGGATTGAACACTACTATGCTGATGACCGTAGGCTGGGGTTTTACTTTCATGGATGGTATCCGCGACCGTAATACGGGGATCTGGAAAAACATCTCTCTCTATGCTACCGGTAAAGTAGCGTTACGTCATCCTTTTGTGAAATCCGAACTGCGTAAACCTGGTTATGACCAGGCACGTGAGTTCATTTCTGTGGAAGTTGTAAATCCTACTACCGGATTTAGCGGAATTAATTGTACGGTAAGAGGTGAGATTACAGGTGAAAATATAACTTTCGAGAAAAAGCTTAAAGTTTTGCGTGGAGAAGAGAAAATCTTGTCTTTTTCTCCGGATGAATTTCCTCAATTAGTGATTAACTCTCCTCGTTTGTGGTGGCCTGTGAACAAAGGTCCTCAAAACCTGTATGAGTTGAAAATGACCGTATCCATCGATGGAGTAGTTTGCGACTCGGTTAAAACAAAATTCGGTATTCGTGAGATTACTTCCGATACGAATACGCCTGATAAGTCACGTGTCTTTTATGTCAATGGCAAGCGTCTCTTTATTCGTGGAACGAACTGGATACCGGAAGCTATGTTGAGAACTTCTGACGAGCGTACGTATGCCGAACTGCGATATAGCCGTCAGTCGGGTGTCAATCTCTTACGCATGTGGGGAGGTGGCATTGCCGAATCCGATTATTTCTTCCAGTTGTGTGATGAGATGGGACTGCTGGTATGGCAGGAATTCTGGATGACGGGTGATACACGCCATCCGAACGATAAGGGCAATTATCTGGATAATGTGGCATCTACTGTGAAACGTATCCGCAATCATCCTTCTCTGGCTTATTATGTAGCCTCTAATGAAAGTACCGAGGTTACAGGTACCCCTGAATTATTGAACAAACTGGACGGTACGCGAGGATATCAGATGCAGTCAGAATGTGCCGGAGTGCATGATGGAAGTCCGTATAAGCAGGTGAATCCGATGCAGCATTATGAAAATACGGCATCTCCACGTGGAAGCCGTGTCGATGGTTTCAATCCGGAGTATGGTGCGCCTACACTTCCCACAGTGGAGATTCTTCGTGAGATGATGGACGAAAAAGACCTTTGGCCTATCAATAAAGAGGTGTGGGATTACCTGGATGGAAATGGTTTCCACTTGATGACTACCATGTATACTGATTTGGTGAACAACTATGGAAAGTCATCCTCTATTGATGAGTTTGCTCAGAAAGGACAACTGTTGGGTGCCATTAACTCAAAGAGTATCTGGGAAGTGTGGAATTACAATAAGTTGGATTATGGTGATCGCTTCTGTTCCGGACTCTTGTTTTGGTATCATAACTGCTCCATGCGTCAGGTATCTTCCCGTATGTGGGATTGGTCTTTGGAACCCACTGCTTCTTTGTACCATACAGCCAATTCATTGGAGCCACTACATGCCCAGTTCGATTATCTGAAGAATACAGTATCTGTGGTGAACGATTATTATCGCTCTTTTAATAATTACAAAGTGATAGCACGGGTATATGATATCAATAGCCGGAAGGTATATGAAGAATCTGCTTCCGTGAATCTTCCGGAAGATGGAGTAGCCAATGATGTACTGACCATCCGTTTTCCTGAAAACATCTCTCAGGTTCACTTTATCAAGCTGGTGCTGAAAGATGAGAAGGGTAAAGACGTTTCTTCCAACTTCTATTGGAGATCAAATGATAAGTATGAAGGCAGTAAGACTCTGACCGGTCCTGCATCTTCAGGATTTGAAGACTTGAATAAGCTGAAAACGGCTAATGTGAAGCTCTCCTATAAAGCGCGTCAGGCAGACGGTCGCTATTTCGTAGACATTACATTGAAGAATACCTCCGGTGGTATCGCTTTCTTTAATCAGTTGCAATTCCTCAATTCCAAAATGAGTCCGATACGCCCGTCGTTCTATTCGGATAACTTTTTCTCTCTGGTTCCGGGTGAAAAGAAAACTGTCACCATTGAAACGGCGGAAGAAAAGTTGACTGAGGGAGCTGTTCTGGTATTGAAGGGTTGGAATGTAACTACTCAGAAGTATAAACTCAAATAAAAAAATAACGTGAAGAGATTCCATATTCTTACTGTTCTGTTGTTGCTCAGCTGGGGGATATCCGCTCAAAATCATTTTGATATTGTGGTGGTAGGCGGTAATCCCGGTGGCATAATGGCGGCGATTGCAGCGGCCAGGCAAGGCAAGACCTCGGTTATATTGGAACGTACCCAACATATTGGAGGACTTCCGGCCAACGGACTGGGAGCTACTGATATTGCTACCCGGGAGGCAACTACCGGTCTGTTCATGGAGTTTACTTCCAGAATCAAGCAATATTATACAGAACGGTATGGAAAGAACTCTCAGCAGCTGAAGGATTGCAGTGACGGCTTTCATTTCGAACCGTCTGTTGCAGCCTCTATCTATCAGGATATGCTGAATGAACATAAGGATAAGATTACCGTGCTTCTTATGCGGCAGTTCGATGCTGAAGATCAGAATATCACTCTCAGAAACGGGCGCATTGAAAGCATCTGTATACTGAATCGTGAGAATGGAGAGAAAGAACTTTATCAGGGTGACATTTTTGTGGATGCCACTTATGAAGGTGATCTGGGTGCTGCGGCAGGTGTGCCTTTCCGCGTAGGCAGGGAAAGCAAAACCGAATTCGGAGAACCCGGAGCAGGAAGAACCTATGAATACTGGAAAAGTCTGCCCGCCAATGGTAGCACAGGAGAGTCTGATAATGCAGTCCAGGCATATAACTATCGCCTTTGCCTGACTAATGATCCTGATAATCGTGTCCTCTTTCCGAAGCCGGCATCGTATAACAGGAACGAATATGTCTCACTGATTGAAGATGTATGGACCGGAAAGAATACTCAACGGGCCATGCTGAAGGTAACTGATGAAATGATGGAAGAAAACCGTCGTCATATCGCTGGCGGTAACCAGACTAAACTTCCAGGAGACAGTTGGGGAATCAGAAAACTGAGCAGTATCGTGAAACTGCCTAATCAGAAGACAGATGGCAATAATCAGCATGCTGCATTTATCTCTACTGATCTGCCGGAAGAGAACTGGCCTTGGCCTACTTCTTCCTGGGAGTGGAGGGATAAGTTTGCCAAACGTCTGAAAGATTATACATTGGGTTTATTCTGGTTTGCCCAGAATGATCCGGAATTACCGGAGCATTTCCGTAAAGCAATGCTAGAATGGGGATTGGCTAAAGATGAATATCAGGATAATGAATATTTTCCCCGCCAGGTCTATGTACGTGAAGGAAGACGCTTTGAAGGAGTTTACTTCTTTACTGCTAAGGATGCTTTACCCACTGCACCGGGCAAACGCCCGCCTTTGCATGGCAGTAGCGTGACAGCCAGCCATTATGCACTCGATTCGCATGCTGCCAGAAAGCGGGAAGCCGGAAGAGTACATTTGGATGGATTCATCAGCTATCCTACAGCAGTGTATACGGTGCCCTTGGGTGTAATTCTACCCCGGAATGTAGATAATCTGCTATTACCTGTACCTGTATCCGGTTCGCATATCGGATTCTCCACATTGCGTATGGAGCCATGTTGGATGGCATTGGGGCAGGCGGCAGGTATCACTGCTTCACTGGCTATTGACCGTAAAGTTGCTGTTCAGGATGTGGATATGTCCATATTGCAGGATTTGTTGATCGACCAGAAAGCAACGCTGATTTACTTTCGTGACTTGCGTCCGGAAAATACTGGTTTCCATTTGGCTCAATATATGGGATTGAGAGGGTATTTGCCCGGATGGGATGCGGATTTGCAAGGAACGGTCGATGAAAAGACGTTGCAGGACTGGAGTACATTATGTGGGTTTAAGCCCCGAGCTGTTCCCGGAAAAACAACCCGATTGGAAGTATTGACCGAGATTTATAAACATATTCGTCAATAAAACGATAATTTTAACCATGCGAAACATAGATATTAAGATGAAGTTAAAACTCATAGTCGGTTTGATAGGAGTGCTGTCATTGAGTAGTTTTTCTACTCTGCCTTCTTCAGATGATACCGATAAGAAAGAACAGGAGAACTGGGTAATTGGCCCATTTCATCGTCCTGAAGGTGTCAATCCTGTACTCACTCCACAGCCTACCTCTTTCTATTGTCCGATGCGCAAGGAACAGGTGAAGTGGGAGGAAAGTGATATTTTCAATCCTGCTGCCACCGTGAAAGATGGAAAGATTGTCGTGCTCTATCGTGCTGAAGATAACTCGGCACAAGGCATCGGGAAGAGAACTTCCCGTATCGGGTATGCTGAAAGCGTGGATGGAGTAACTATGAAGAGATTCGACAGTCCGGTACTTTTCCCCGGTGGAGATGATTTTGAGAGTATAGAGTGTCCGGGTGGTTGCGAAGATCCGCGAGTGGCAATGACCGAAGACGGATTATACGTGATGCTTTATACGGCATGGAACCGGAAGACTCCCCGTCTTGCGGTGGCTACCTCCAGAGACTTGAAGAACTGGACCAAGCACGGTCTTGCTTTTGAAAAAGCGTATGACGGGCGTTTCGCCAGAATTGCTACCAAGTCAGCCTCCATGCTTACCAAGGTGAAAGGTGGGAAACTGGTTATCGATAAAGTAGATGGTAAGTACTTCATGTATTGGGGAGAATATGCCGTGCATGCAGCTACTTCCGACAATCTTACAGACTGGTATCCTGTGCTGGATGAGAACAACGAGTTGTTGAAAATAGTCAGGCCGCGTAACGGATACTTCGACAGCCAGATGACTGAATGTGGTCCTCCTGCTATTCGTACCAAACAAGGCATCGTATTGATGTATAATGGTAAGAATGATAAAAAGAGAGGCGATGCAAATTATCCGGCAGGTGCTTACTGCGCTGGTCAGCTCCTGTTTGATTCCAAAGATCCTTATAAAGTATTGGGCCGTTTAGACAAGCCTTTCTTCATGCCTGAAGCTTCTTTTGAGAAGAGCGGGCAGTATAAGGACGGAACCGTGTTTATCGAAGGATTGGCCTATTATAAGAAGAAGCTATA
>OGPN01001038.1_pt1 | contig 18872 bp, 13 predicted proteins | sample 1552941 | NCBI WGS metagenome assembly OGPN01 (sample SAMEA2580220, study PRJEB22360) | human gut metagenome | biome: human gut; feature: human-associated habitat; material: faeces | place: Denmark | collected 2008/2010
CCGCCATACTGTGAAGAAGCTATCTGAGCGATAGATTGTGTAGCGATATTGCAGGCTGTAGAGAAGCTGTGTGGCTTTTCTATCATGACCTCGCTTATGACAGTGCCGTTCTGGAGCATATCCTCAAGATTTACAAGACAGCAGTTGTGCATATGCTGAGCGAAATAATCGGCGTCGTGGAAATGTATCAGACCTTTTTCGTGAGCTTCAACTATATCGTCAGGAAGCAAAAATCTTCTTGTGATATCCTTGCTGACCTCGCCTGCCATATAATCCCTCTGAACTGAATTGACAGTAGGGTTCTTATTGGAATTTTCCTGTTTGACTTCCTCGTTCTCGAAGTTAAGAAGAGAAAGTATCTGCTTGTCAGTAGTATTAGCCTGTCTGACGATAGAACGCTCATAGCGGTAAGTGATATAATGCTTTGCCACCGTATACTTGCCGTGGCGCATGATATCGGCTTCCACCCAGTCCTGAATAGTTTCAACGTCCATAGCCCTATTCATTTCAGAGCATTTGTCCTCTATATTCTGTGCTATCTCTCCTATTTCTCCCTCAGAGAGCCTATCCTTTTCCTCCACAGTGATATTAGCTTTCGCAACGGCATTTTCTATCTTTTCCTTATCGAACGTATTCTCAGCGCCGCTTCTTTTTATTATCTTCACCTATACTCTTCCTTTCATTCTATCCTGCTCAACCACTATATATTGTGGTTGGCTTCTTTTATCATAACATAATATTGAACATTTACTATTATACCACAATCAGAATATAAGTCAAGGGCATAGAATGATAAATAATCTACAAAAATTCCGGTTAAAAACAGAGCAGTTTGCCGAAAAAGTATTACAAATGATTACAAACACTTGATTGACAAAAAGTGTGAAAAACAATGGCATTTAAAGGGATGATAAAGGTGTGAAGCTACAAGAAACGATGTGAACATTCTGTAAAATAAGCAGAGAAATTCCATTAACTCATTGACAAAGGGGCTTGCATATGATATAATATTAGAGTTGAATGCGCCAGTAGCTCAGCTGGATAGAGTGACTGGCTACGAACCAGTAGGTCGGGGGTTCGAGTCCCTTCTGGCGCACCAATCATTTTTGATACTCACAAAGGAAAATCCACAGGATATAAAAATGTGGACTTTCCTCAGCAAGTATCTTTAAGTATCCTTGCTGAGCATATATGAAAGCTTGTAGTAACAAGCTAGGATATGTTTTGTGACATTTGTTTCGTTTCGCTCTTAGACCTTGTCAAGGCAGCTGCACATTGTGGAGCTTAAGCGAATCATCTGATGTTAATTCATAGTGGCGTCGGCACATAGGCTTGCAGTTAGCTTAACTGTTACTGGCTGGCTCGTGTTCATGTTCTGTAATGTCAAGAATGCCTGATCGGCGTGATTGAACAGAAACGAACGTCATGGCTCTAAGCGACTTAAAGACAACTCAATGTCTTGTTGTGCTTGTGTTTCACATCAGTTGACCTCATCTCAATCTTATTTGAGGACTTACGATATTCGATTTTCAAGCTGCATTTTTGACGAGTTGAATCAGCAGCTAAAAGCAAAAAGAGCTTTCCAGATGTTTGACATCGTGAAAAGCCCTTGACAATCTATTTCCAACGTGCTATAATAGAGCACGAGGATAGCATTCTCTGAAAGCTCCACAGTTGCTGTAACATCTGTGCTGCTGGGCTTATAATCTCCGCCAAGAGTTTATAAGCCTTAGAGGGTGCAATTTTTTATGCCCTCTAAATTTCCTCTGTATATTAATTATACCACCATTTTGTCAATTTGTCAATACTTTTGCGGAAATTAATGGTGGGGAATATATCTTTTATATATAAATGCAAAATGACCCCTAGTGTGTCACCGTGACACACTAGGGGTATTTTCGTTATAATAATTCCACGATCCATTCAAGCCAACTTCTAATTGTTGAAGCCCTACGATAATATGTTTCGTCACTTTTCACTTTATATAGGTTACACTGTTTCATTATTGCAACAATTTCATGCTTGTTGATTTCTCCCTGACTAAACCATAAATTAAGAGTTTCTGAAAAAACCTTATGTGATAATATAGCTTCACAAAAAGCTAATTGCCTTTGTTTGTAGCTGAGTTTTAAAATGTTTTTTCCTTTTGACGTTAAGAAAAATGTAATGCTATCATTCCTTTGCTTGTCAACTAACCCAAGATAGCGAGCAGCGTCGGTATAATAATTTGTTTGCCTTTCGTCAAATGCGTAATTAATTGTAATATTATCTTTTGTCATAGGGTGTTCGTTTAATAATTCGCATAGATTTATTACTCGTTCAAAACTGTCTGCTTGTGGAAATGATATTTCAGGCTCATCAATTATCGGTACACTGTCAAGTAATTGATTGATTTCCTCAGATGTAATAGTCATATCTTCCTCCACAGAATAATTTTTCTGCTTGACAAGTGTCAGTGAACTATATTCCATTGGATCAGAAAATTGATATTCATATAAATGAAATATGCCATTGGAATACACAAGGAAAATTGGTTTGACATCTTTGTTTACACGATCTTTCCACGTCCTGAAAGGGTAGTAGAGCTGTCTTACAAGAAAATCTTTCGACAAATCTCGCTTTGCCTCAATTAGTGCAAGCTTTTGTAATCCCTCATATCCTGCATCTATCTCTATTTGAGAATTATGTACTTCAATGTTTCTTTTGTCATTGCATAGAACATCTTTGATCTCAAAATTGAAGTTACCAGATCCCATTCTGCCACTTACAGTTGGAACAAGTTGCTCATCTTCTAGAAAGTCTGCTATTATGCCCGACACATAAGCACAATTTAAAGCAACTGCTTCACTGGTGATAGAGTCTACATCTAAACTTTGAATGTAGTATGGTAAGCTTATTCTTGTTACTTCGGGTGACATAGGCTCGAATTTATGATACGCATCAAAATGAGAAATGATATAATCACCACGAGTAATAGGAAGTATGGAGAGCTTATTTTGTTTGAATAATTTAGGCAAATTGATAATGTGATCAAATTTTGCCATTAACCGTGGCTCACGAAACTCTTTAATTTGTGTAGCAGATATTTGAAAACACCCTTCTTGTTCTATGTGATGTAGAATATCGTATTTTTCAAATAATAAATGCCATGCTGCGTCATTCCTGGTTTCATGTTCAAGTTTATCTGTGTCATTCATAGTTTGTTATTATTACCTCGTCAACATCTCCACGTTTGCTTGCAACTGAGTTGATTGCCCTTTTAGCTTGTACAGTTGTTATATGATAATCAGAATATTGTTCTCTTATAAATTCAGTTGAAGAATTTGACAACATGAATTTTACACCACGTTCATTAAGCATATCACAGCACTCACGAAGTTTAATCTGCTGTTCTCTGCTAAAACCGCCTTTTGAATAACCAGTAAAGCTAGAGGTATCTGATATTGGATCATATGGCGGATCAAGATATACGAACGTTCCTCTCCGTACTTGTTCAAGTGATAATGCAAAATCGTTTGAACTGAATGTTATCTCAGCAGAGTTAAAATAATTACTTACGGCTTTCAAAACAGGAGCATTAACGATATTTGGATTTTTGTATTTCCCAAAAGGACTATTAAATTCTCCTGCATTGTTTACACGATATAAGCCATTGTAACAAGTTTTATTGAGAAAAATAACCCTTGCCGCTTTTTCGATGTCACTAAGCCTATCGTATTTTGATTTATCACGATCAATATTACGAAGCTCATAGTAGAAACTTTCCTCATTCGGATAGGTTTCAAGTATTTCGATAAGAGCGTCAACATCATCTCTTATAACAGTATATACATGAATGAGATCGATGTTAATGTCATTGACTATTGCTTTTTTAGGCTGCAGATCAAACAAAACAGCACCGCCACCAACAAAAGGCTCACAATACGAGGTTATCCTTTTAGGTAGCATGGGCTTTATAGAGGGCAACAGCTGCCTTTTTCCTCCCACCCATTTGAGAACAGGAGAAACAAGTTTATTTTTGGACATTAAAATCACTCCGTTTTTGTGTCACTAGACAGTGTGTCATTGTGACACACCAAGGATTTTTATTTTATACAAATTCAATTTTAAGTTTTTTATCCATAGCAGCGGCAAGCCTTTGAAGTGTTTTTATAGACGGGTTTGCATTTCCATTTTCAATTTTGCTTATATCACCTTGTGCAATACCTGAAAGGTGGGCAAGTTGCTGCTGAGTTATACCTTTCTTTTTACGGACGTCAATTAACGCTTGAACTACTGCAAATTCAGGCTCTATAGAATTGTATTCTGCCTTAAGCTCAGGAACAGTTAGTTGTGCATTAAGAAAATCATTGAAATTTGTCATATTATTCTTCTTTCGATATTGAATATATCCTATAATTATCATATCACATTGCACGTATTTTGTCAACACGTATTAAAAACTAAGTCGCTTATCTAATGTGTCACCGTGACACATTGACATCTTTCATATACTCATCGATCGTTTCAGCGACTTTCAGCTTTTCACGATATGTAAGGTGCGTGTATATATCGCTGGTGACAGCTATGCTGCTGTGACCGAGCCAGACCGACACGGACTTTAGCTCAACGCCGTGCTGAACAAGCAGTGACGCACAGGTGTGGCGAAGATCGTGGAAACGGCAGCGGAAATTCATTTCTGCCATTATCCTGCCGAAACCAACAGACAGATCGTCGGGCTTGACGATCAGCCCCATATCGTCAACGCATATGTATTTAAGATATTCTCGTGAATACTTGTCACGATGAGCCGTGTAGTTATCGCACTGCCTGCGCCTAAGCTCCTTGAGGTATCTGAGCACGCCTGAGGGGAGAGGCAAGGTTCTGCGGCTTGCTCTGGTTTTTGGAACGTCTGAAAACACCAAAGTTATCTTGTGATCTTTAATGCATTTGACTACAGTATGCTGTATGCACATAGTCTGCGTTTCAAAGTTTATGTCTGACCAACGCAGTCCCAGAACCTCGCTGCGTCTGAGTCCCATAGTTCCTGCTAGAAACACAGGCGTGTAGAGGTCAGTATTTTTGACCTTGTTAAGAATTATTTCAAATTGATCTGTACTTATGAAATTCCCACAGTAACGGTCAGTGCAGGGAAGCTCCGCAAGCAAGGCTGCATTGTGGTCTGTCAAACCGTTCTTGACCGCATAGCTAAGTGCCATTTTGATGTTTGAGTGATGTTTTCGTATCGTTAAGCCGGATAGACCGGCGTTGTATTTGACTAGATAATATTCCTCAAGCATACCGGGCGTGAGCTGTGAAAGCATTGTATTCTTGCTGCGAAAGTATGGCACGATGTGCACATACACCTGTGAACGATATGCCTCATAGGTGTTGATTTTTACCGCCATCTTTCGGCTTTTGAGCCATTGCTCGATCAGATCTGCAAACAGAATGTCATTTGCCTTTTTCTCAGAAATCTCGTCTTTGAGCTGCTGATTTTCCGCAGCAAGCTTTACCACAAGCCTTTCAAGCTCTTTCTTTTCGCTGATTAATTCTTCGATAGTTGTCATAATGATCCCCTTTGTTTTTAGAATATATAATATATTACAACAAAAGCAGAGATTTTTACAGCAGCAAAGCAATATCTGTCTGAAAAAGAAGGCAAAATTTGATAAAAAGCGTGCATATTCTAAAAAAAATAATTCAAGTATAGATACAGAAACATCAAATATCTGTTTTCAGACAGATAATCAAGAATGGGTCAGTTATAGACAGTTCATTTTACCCACTACCCCTTTTTAAGAAAAAAATCTCCGAAAGCCGAATTTTTTTCTTAAAACCTATTGACAAATCCGATTTTTTGTTATACAATGAACTTGTGTTTTTGATGGTTGTGTTCATTGTATAACAATGAATGCTCTGCCTCCTGCTTGAGCGGCGGGGGGCTTTTTTTATTCTGCTGTGAGGAACATATATGCAGACAGTATATGTGTTGTCTGTAAAATCACCTACACGAGTTCTGATTTTCTTTTTACGAATGAACTTACCTTTTACAAGCTTTTCTATCGTCCTGAGAACGTCCTGACGGCTCATGCCCAGAAGCTGAGATAGATCATTATAGCTTTGGAAAAAGCTCATGTGCGAGCTGTCAGCCAGCTTACAGCACATTATATACACTCTGAATTCATTTCCATTCAATCTGCTCATAAGCTTTTTATCCATGGTGAAATATTTAGAAGCTGTAGATACGGCTTCAATAGTGTATGTATATGTGCCAAGCTTTCCAGGAGCATTTGTTTGGCGCTTCTGGGACTTGATAAATCCACTCTTGAGCAGTGAGCTTGCCGCACGCTTAACAGTGGATACTGAAAAGCCGCATAGTGACACAAGAGTTGTCTGCTTGACTGTGATCTCATAGCCAAGCAGATTTCTTTTTGTATTCTTGTGGATAAGACTATAGAATACACAGGCAAGTTTCAAGTCTGATGCCTGTGTAAAACGTGTAACAAAGCTGTTAGGTATTCGCATTTTTCAATTCCTCATTGTTAATGTATTGTTCCAGTGCCGCCCATTCATCGACAACAAAATTGCTGCGTATATCAGGACGTTTCTGTATTTTCTTTATGTAGCCCCTTGCAGCGGCATAGTTCTGATCTGAAAGAAATCCTCCAAGCTCGCTTCCTACAAGTCCGTTGATCTTATATAGCAGGGCGGTGATATCGACATACGGACCATCGTCCGGGTATTCTCCTGGGAAATAGAGCTCGTCCTGATCGGTGTAATCATCTTCTTCGTTTGAGCCGCTTGTTCCATATGCCTCTGCAAAGATCTTTCGTGCCTCGTTTGCACGAAACTCATTGAGCTTTTGTACCTGTTGCTGATATTCTATGACTTGCCGTTGAGCCGCACCGGCATTTTTCTCAAGTTCAAGTGCAGCCTTATACATACTTTCGGACACAGTGCTGCCGTCTGACTTTATTTGGTCTATCTTGCCTAGCTGCATATAGTAGTCATTCATAGCACGTTCAGCGGTCTTTTTGAGGCTGTCTAATCTGTATTGATAACCTATTACGCCCAGACTGTCCCAAAGCTCGTCATATGGATACATTGCTGCGGAAAGGTCAATGTTGCGAGATTTTATCGGCAGCTCGTCTATAGGTATGCGTGGCATTTTGTTAGGTAGCAGATGATATGGTGTAATATTGGTCTTTATTGGTTCACATCGCATTTTTTTGACAATAGCAGTGCCGAACGGCAGCTTTGAGAGCTGTGTTGTATCGAGCAGCGCCTTGCTGTCAACTCGTTCACCTTGGTGATCTAAAAATCCATACAGGCTTCCGCTGAAGGTCAAATAGTTTACTGTTTCATTTCCTATCATTTCAGAAAATGCTTTGTTTGTATTACCATTAAGAGATAATATGTATATCTGAATGTTACAGCCGCCTTTGATGCCTTCTTCTTCTTTTTCATATTTCTTAAGCTGTCCGTAGTCCTGAAGAAATAGATTGAAAAGAATGTTAGCTCCGGGTGAGGCATTCATCTTACTGCTGAGGTCAGGCAGCTTAGTCATTTGTCCAAATTCGTCATACATATACTCTATTTTCCTTGGCAGCTTTCCGCCCTGATACTTTCTTGCCTGTTTTGCGAGGTACAAAAATGACTGATCTGCGAACATCGAGGCGATAACGTATCGTGATTTTTCCTCATAAGGAACGAGCATATATATAATGCAAGGCTGATCTTCATTGGTAAGGTCAGCAAAGTTTATTTCATTTTTAGATGTCAGCTTTTGAACACCCATATCCGTCATGAATATCTCAAGGTCTGCGGAGAGAACAGTGTATATTGAAGAACGTGTATCACCCTGGGAGAACTTTGACGTTGAATAGGATGTTCTTGCAAGACAGCCCACAGGCAGTGCGTTGAAAAGTTCATCAAGTGCGTTGACTTCTTTTTTGTTACCACTTTCGTCCTCGATCACCGTATTGTATACGCCAAATTCAGTAAAGAATGTTGTTATGCTGTACATATTAACGTTTGACATATCACCTTTTTCATAGCCTTTATCAAGAAAATAGTATATCAAGGCGCTTAAAAGTGACCTTGCAGAGTCTGTCCATATTGCTTCGCTTTGTACATCATCTGTAAGACAGTGGGCAAATGAGCTGACAAGCTTAGAGGTTTGTGAAAGATCGTTGCTTCCGTTTCGTTTTGCAGCGAGATATTCGTCAATGATAAGTTGTAGAGGATTCCAACAATCAGATCGGTCAGTATCGATAAGGTTAAGAGTAACTATCTTGTAGCCGTTTCTGGCAAATTCCTTATATGTCAGTTCAAGCAGCTCGCCTTTCATATCATTAACGATAACAGAGGGCTTTTCTTTTGCATTCGCCATAAGCCTCAGGCTTGGCAGCACATAGCATTCACCCTTGCCGGAACGTGGTGCACCTACGGTCATTGTGTTGTATGTGCCCGGTTCGATGTAGTAGACGCCGTTGCTTTCTCCTATGAGCATTCCTGCCTTTTCGGCTGAAGTGATGTTATCCATAGGCACTGCCAGAAAATGATCTAACAGTTCGTTGTCCTCCATAAACTTGTTGTCACCCTTAACGTTCTTGCTGTCATTTTTCATTCGGTAGAGTGTATGCAGCTTTACCGTTATTCCCAGACCAACTATAAGAGAAAGAATCAACTCAAAAATGAACATCATAAATCCGGGTGGAACAATGATATTCCACGGCATAAAGTGCGTTTTTGAATAATCTGCACTGCCATTGACGGTGCTTATACTTCTCAATGACTTTATAACATAGATGAAAATGCTGTTAAAGATCACATATAGTATCGATGTAGCTATTGCAAATTGTTTTATTCTGACATTTCGGCGGTCTTTGTCTTTTTCAATAGGTGTTTTATTCACCGCATTTAAAATACGCATAGCAAGATCATAGATCCAGCCAAATACAAAAAGAATTTTTGCGATGATAAGATTTTTTATGCGCTTAAGTTTTTCAAGATCCATATTAGTTCCCCTTTATATGCTATGATATTGTTCTTTTGCTTTCGCCATTTCCTGCTCGATCTCAAATTCTCTCATAAGACGTGCGGTTTTTGCTTCTTCAGATTTAAGGGCGTTGCGCAGCATACTTGATGATTTATGAAGAAGTGTCCTCTGCGCCTGCATACAGCCTGCAAGTCTGAACTCAAATGGTATATCCGCTTTTTTACCGCTTATTATCTTTTTAGCAATGTCATTGCCTGAGCGTGCTGACTTTCTCAGCCATTGATATGCTGCTTTCTTTTGACCGTCACGAAGCAGCATTAAACCATAAGCGAGCTGTCCACTATTGTTGCCGTTTAAAGCGCACTGACGGAAGCACTTTTCAGCCATTTCGTTTTTATTTTCAGACAGATACACTTTTCCAAGAATATACTGTGCATTTGGATCGTTGTATTCAAACGCAGAACGCTTAAGGTATTCTTTAGCTTTTGTATTATTGAATGAGCTATAGTATTTGCCCATAGTGTATATTGCAGGCTCAAAGTCCTTATCGGCGGCTGATGAAAGGTAGCGTATTCCTTTTGAAACTTCTGTTGATTTTCTGCTTTCAAGAAGAATTTTCCCTGCAGCATACATTCCGTATGTATTATCCTTGTCTGCGGCTTTGATGAAATACTGCAATGCTTTTCTTTTTTCCTGAAATGAAAGATACAATTTACCAAGACGGTACGCTGCTATTCCCATAACATCATCCTTATGCTCAGCAGCGTGCATGAGGTGCTTTTCTGCAAGAGCATTGTCATTGAATTGCTCCTGATAGAGTTTTCCGAGAGTGTATGCTGCATAGTAATTATCTTTTGCTGCTGAACGTTCTAAGTATGATGCCGCCTTGTCATATCTCTCTTGTGAAAGATACAGCTTGCCAAGACTATATTCACACAATCCTGTTTTATCCTGTGCGTTTTCAGCACCATTTATCAGGACTTTTTCAGCCTTTTGAAGATCTTTTTTGCTGTCGCTCTGATAGAGCTTACCGAGCATATATTGTGCTTTATAGTTATTGGAGTCCGCCGAGAGCAGCAGATATTTTTCAGCATATTCAAGGTCTATATCCGTTCCTTTGCCATTCAGATACATCATACCTATCTTGTAGCTGATATTATCGTCATGGTTTTTCGTGAATACTTTCTCTAAACCTTTTAAAGCTTCAGCGTAAAAATTATGCGCACTTGATAGGTCTTTTTCTACTCCTTGTCCCAGTTCATAAGCTTGTCCTACGGCATAACTTGCGAACGGCATTCCGCCTTTGCTGCTTAGTGAGCGCATATAATAATCAAATGCTTTGGCATAGTCTGTTTCAACACCAGAGCCGTATTTGTATATGTTTCCGAGAGCAAAATAAGCATATTTGTTTTCAGACAGCTTATAATGCTCTATGGCTGAGTTATAGTCTTGAGTAACGCCAAGCCCATATTCGTACATTTTACCTATACGATAGTTGAGATAGGATTTTGTCCAATTATCACGTTTGTCATCACTCATGCTTACTATGGACAGCAGCTTGTGAAAATCTTCAAAGGCTTTGCTGTAATATTGCTGACTTAATGTATCGCCGTCATTGGATTTTAGCATTTGGCTGTCATAAAGCTTGCCTATGTCATATGTTGCGATAATATTTCCGCTTTTGCTTTCTATTGAGAGTATTTCAAAAGCTTTTTCGGGGTCTTTCTTTATGACTGCTGATTTGTTCTGTTCATTTCCGTACATATAGTCGAGGGCAAGCTTATAGTTCTTGCTCCAATCTATGCGTAGACGTTCCACTGCCTGATCGCTTTTATCATTTTCAGACAGATACGCTTCAGGCTCTTGCGGAAAAATATCCGTGCTGTAGTCAGGAGCATTTGGTTCATACAACTCATCATAATTTCTTGAAGATAGGTACATTTCCAAATCATCAGGGATATCAGAGTTTTCTAAAGAGTCATAAGGCATAGCATCCTCTAAATCATCTTTTTTATTTTCAGACAGATACACTTTTGATTTCTGCGAGGAAATACCGTTGTTGTAGTCAGGCTCATTTTTCTCAGAAAAGCCTTCGCTTTCTTTTTCAGACAGATACGTTTTCGGCTCTGGGATGTTGTTGTCGATCTGTATGTTCTTGTCCTTTATCATATAGTATTCTCGGCAGATGTTCAGAAACGAATTGCCGACACGTGAATAAAATCCGTCTTTGCCGTCTCCGTTTTTGCCATTAAGCTCGTTTTCTTTATAATTTGCCCACCTTGAATTTTGTCCGTACCTTTTGCGAAACAACGTTGCTTGTATTTCGTCAAGCTTATGGAGATATGTGTCGAACATAATACTCAATGTGGTATTTTCAGATATTACAGACCGTATGCAGCTTTGAATTTCGTTTTTTATGGGTTTACTTTGTTTTGCATACCGCCACTGATTGCCGCTGTTTTTTAGGTCATCAGGAAGCTTGTCGATAAGTGCATTTATTTTTTGAATACTTCCTGCAAATTCACTTTTGATGCTCGGAGCAAGTACATCTCTTTGAAATCTTGTAAGCTCTTGTGCTGCTATGCTCTTGTCAATGCAGTGTGTCATTACTCTTTTTAGTTCGTCTAATGCTGCCTGCTCAAAATCGTCCTGACCTCTGTTCTTGTATGTAATGCGTCTGTCTTCAAGCCGGTGATATTCCACAAGCTGATAGTGTATGTGTACGTTGCCTGTGTTTACATGGATCGCACCTACCCAGTAACAGTTGCTTGCATCAAGCTTTTGTGTCTTATCTATCATAGCGTTAATGCCTTTTCGTGCAGCATCCACAAGTGCTTGTCTGTCTAGCTGATTCCCTACAATGAAACCATTTTCTCGCAGATATGCATTATCAAATGATATAACACCTGCATACTTAGGGCAGCCCTCTGAACGGCTTGCTCTTTCCTGCTGCCGTATCTTATCCAGATCAGCGGCGGTCAAATTATCTTTAGTGCTTGTAAACGCTCCATAGGATCGTTCTTTTTTTATATCCTTCGCCTGACTCTTTTCGTTTGGTATGAACTCCGAATATACATATTCCATTTCATCAGCGTGCTTGCTGGGCTCGAACGCCTCTGGACGCAGCATATAACTGAGAAAGTCAAACAGCACAGTGCCGCCGTCACCGCTTATACGCCAGCTGTACACGAATTTGCATTTATGAAATATATTTGGGGTCATTCAGTGTCATTCTCCTCATTGCCTTGATCCTGCAGTGCCGAAACACCTTTGTCGAGTGATCGCCGGTGCACAAGTTGCTGATAATTTTCAGCAGACTTATTAAGCACATCGTGGGGCTTGCTGTCTGTCAGTCGCTTGTCTGCCGATTGGTATTCCTGCACCTCGTAAAAATGCAGGAGTGTGTTGATTCCGTCACGCTCCTGATATATCATACTCTCGCTTTCTCGTGCGATCATCAGCAGCTTATCTACACTTGCTGCGATCTCTCTCAGCTGTGTATCATCGGCGGTTTTATCGTGGTCACTATTGTATGCGTCATTTATCAATGCCGTCACGCAGCCGCTCGTTGTTGTAATTCCTCGCAAGCGTTGTATCTCTTGCAGTTTTTGAAAATTTTCCTCTGTAAGTGTAATTAATTTTTTTACAGGCATTTTTATCAGTCCTTTTCTGATTTTGAATTTAATTTCTATTACTCTAAGTTAAAATCGGTTGCTCAAGAGCATAAAGGCGTGACCCCCACGCCGTTTGTAAACCTCGGTAAAACCGAGGTTTAAAGTGTGCTGCCATGACCCCCATGCAACTTATAAGTATATCTTTTTGATATACGTTTTTTGGTAGACATTTCAATTATATATCCTTTTTATATCCGCTTTTTTGCTTGATATATCTTTTGGATATATTAAATATCCCTTATTATGTAAAAGTATATCTAAAGTATATACTTTTACTGCTGTAACAATTTGTATATATTTCTATTGCGTAAACAAAACAGCCCTGTTTATGAATTATCTTTGTCTGAAATTTCGAGTATCCGCAAAATTTCATCATTTGTAATTGAGTTTTCTTCAGAATTTTTAAGCGTTTCTGTAAGCAGATTTTCGATTTTTTCTGTTGTTTTCATCATTTTTTGTGCTGCAATATACACATTATTTATCGTTGTTTTTGCTCCCTCAGATAAGCGTTCAAGCTCGCTGTTTACAAGCGAGCGAACGATAGCAGGAAGTATGTTTATAACAAAATCGTCATTGCATTTGACATAGTCAGAAATGATTTTATTATAAAGGGTGTTTTGCGAAACAGCCTCTTGTTTGGCTATTTTGTCTATCTCGCTTATGACCTGTGGAGAGATATTTCTTATTTTTATATCCATTTTTAATTATTCCCCTCGTAAATTCTGTTGTAATAATCATCTTCATCACCATATTTTTTTACTATCTCTTTGCTGTTTGTTTTGCAAACAGCAGGCAGTATTTTCTGAATAGTAAAAAGGAAAAAGCCCTGCTCAGGTGTATCCTTATTCAGCTCGAACAATATCGGCTTTCTGCCCTCACGTTTAATACAGACAGCCGTATAACTTTTATCTGCAAAATGTATTTCTTCTATTTCACTATATGCAAAGGTGTGTGTGCTTTTTTTGTCTTTATAGTAAGCAAGCTGCAGTTCATTTTCTGTAGCTTTTATGTGCAAAAGATGCTTAGGATACCGCACAAAAATCTTGCCTGTTATCATTGCGATAAACACAAAAAGTGCTGTCAGAAAATAAAAAATCAGTTCTGCTTTTGCAAAAAATGCAGATAAAAAATACATTGTCAATGCACAAAAAGATGATATCATCACGGCATATTTAAGCTTCGTTAGCTGCTTTTTTAACACCTGAAATTCTTCATCTAATGAACTGTTTTCTTCTCGTACCGGGTATTCAAAAAGAATATTCTCCAACGTTTTCACCTCACTTGTTCTGTGACGAAATGGTTATATCACTGCTGCATATCTTCACTGATTTGTCCGTAAAGGTCCTCAGTTCTCCCTTTACAACTACTACACAGCCTTTGTGCAAATGATTTTTTGCAAAGGAGATCGTGCTTGCCTCGTTGGCATATACAGTGAAAACATCATTAAATCCTTGCTCTCCTTTTTTGACTTTTCTCGGTACGGCTATAAGAAATTCTATTGCATAGGCATTGATGATTTTTACTTCTGAAACCAAGAATCCTATGATTCTTATTTTATTTGACGAGTTGTTAAATAGCATTTTTATTACCTCTTTTCTATTCCTTGACGGTCACCATACAGCTTGCCTGCAAGCCCTTATCTTCTGTTACTGCGGATATGATAGCTTTGCCTTTTGCAACTGCTGTGACCCTTCCATTACTGTCGACTGTTGCTATGTCTGGGCGGTTGCTTTCCCATTTTACGTTTTTATTTACGGCGTTATCGGGTTTGACTTCTGCACGAAGCTGAGTGTGCTCGCCTATCTTGATCTGAACGTCATTGTACTCAAATTCTGTTGTGAGTTTTATGGAATATACCCTTGCCTGTGTTGTGGTGGTTTCAGCTTGTGCAGGCTCATTATGTGTTGCTGCTGTGGTTTGCGGTGGTGCATATGCAGGCTCTTTATGTGTCGTGCCGGTGGTCTGCGGCGGCGCATATGCAGGCTCATTGCAATCCCTTGTTTCGGCAGGCTGCGTGTTCATTTCTGCTGTTGCAGGCTGTCGTTTCTCCGTGGTAGTCCTGCTCGTTTGAGATGCTTCGGCAGCCTTTTCACTCAGATCATGTGTGGTTGGTGCTGTAGCTTGTGTTGTCACTGCTACAGCTTGTTGGCTCGTGATTTTAGATGTTTCAGAGTTGTATAAACTGCTTGTTGTGTTCGCATTTGAGCTTTCCTCAGAGTACCCCGGAACTATTTTCACGGCGTGGGTCTGCATATCTTTTCTGTCTATAGTTACTCTAAGTGTGATAGTTTTCCCTTTTTCGGTGTGCGCCGGTATCTTCTCACCAAACTCGTCATATGCGTCATCATATTTTGTGTCAGGCATAGAAGTTTTAATAACCACACGCATTATTTTGAAATTCGACGGCGGATTTTTTACTGTGATCTTTCTTGAATAATCGTCATACTTATTGCCTGCTGTGAACTTATGATCTGTAAGGTCGTCGTCAAAATTTACAGCCGTAACCTCAGGATATGTAGCTCCAGTGTCAGACCCTGAAAGGCGGCACTTTATGACAAATTCGCATACATTGTCGTAATACGCTGCGTCTGTCACCTTGATATTATAGCCGTTAAGTGACATTGTTTTGTTATAGCCGTTGCTTTTGCTTTTGTATGTAAGTGAGGCTATCCAACTGTTGGATGTGAGAAACAAAACAGCCAGAACAGCAGTAACAATAGTGAATATCTTATATATCTTACTGCTCGCTTTTGGACTTACTACTTTCATTTTGTCGCCTCCGTTCCAGCTGCCTGAAGAAGTTCTTTTATAATATTATCAACCATTTGAATGATCACAGTGTCGATATATTGGCTTATGTGCTGTTCGATTTTTAGGTAAGAATATGTTTCTGCAAGAAAGCATTTTCTGAAATAATCAGCGTCCATTTTTCTCAGCATAAGACCGTATTCCTGCTTAGTGTGCTCATTATAATAATGAGAAAAGCAGTTGTGTATGATCTCGATCCTGTCCTGAGCATTGCCCATATACAATAGCTGTCTTGCTCCGACTATTCTTCTGCAATGGAGCTTATCTCTGTCCGAGTCCAACGACAAAAGCATTTGTCCCGGTTCAAATGCTGTGCTTTCTCTGAGCTCTGCATATGAAAAACGAGGAAAGGCTTGATGAAGAATTTCAATGCTTTCCGGCGATTGTTTGAGTATCATTTTGTACTGGACAAGTGAGAAAATAACCTTGATTGAGCCAGCTGCCGCAAGATTTCCGTCTGGGATAAAGTCAAGTATCGACTGCGTTGCGAACCATAGCCCTGCAAAATATTTTCGTGTACGGCGACATAGTTTTTCTATAAACTCCGTTACCTGAGGGTATTTTACGGAAATGAAACGGTGTGCTTCATCAATAAGGCACACAACGTTTCGCATATCCCATGGATTGATAACGTTTTGATTATATCCTATGTTTTTGCATATGGTAGCCCACATTATAGTGAGTATGTTGAACAACTGTGCGTTATAAACATTGTCAGCCATTTCACTGATGCTCTTAACATCGAAGATGATAAGATCGTTGCTTTTTACATCAATGTTCGTTACTCCGTCAAACATACCGGCGTATGCACCCTTGCCACAAAGCTGCTTTATGTATACTTGTATATTACAGTATGCGTCATATTTTCTTTTAGGCAGTGAATCCGTTTGTGACAGCTTTTCAGTGACTTTGTTGTTCACATCGGTAAAGCAGGGAAACTTATCAGGCTCAAAAAGTGTTATATCTGTTTCGGGGAAAATGCCCTTGTCAGATAGACATTCTGTCACAAGATCCATGAAGATTTCCATAGTATACATATCTATTTCAGGTATATACATAGACATAAATGTGCGTATTCGTGACATCTCTGTGGCAAAATTCTCTCTTGCCTCGTCCTCAGGTGAGATTTCATCATCAACTCTTGCATCGACTACCTTGCATATTTGAAGGGGATTTATTTTTGAGCTGCTGTTGATTTTTATTGTCTGTCCGCCGTAAACTTTAGCCATAGGCTGATATTCACTTTCGATATCGAGTACCATTACTTTATTGCCCAAAAGCAGCTGATCCTCAAGCATTGATTTGAAAGTAACTGATTTTCCGCCGCCCTTCAGACCAAACGCAAGCAGATCGAATGAGTTACGGGTCTTTGTCCTTTTAAACGTGTTTAGAATATTCAAACCGCCTGTTTCCGTGAATCCAAAGAAAAGTCCTGTATCATCGATATGTGACTGATAATAGAAAGGAAACTGCCTTGACAGTGTATCAAAAACAGGAAACGGTGTCTGAATAGTGTTGCTTTTATCATCGATAACAGAAAGAAACTCATGCTGTGTGGTATTTGTCGGTATATACGCAGACAGACCACTGAGCTGCAGCTCATGGATTAGCTCTTTTGAACGCTTGCTCAAGGAGCTAAGTGAGGCGTCTTTCAGAATGTACCTGAGCGTAACATAATATATCTGCTCATTGCCGTTTTTTATGTTCTGATAAATGATCTCAAGCTTTTGATACTCGGTATTTGTATCTATCTTATCGGCAGCATCTTGAATAATTCCTCCTCGTGACTCTAACTCACGCAGGGATGCACTTATCTCATCTATGACTTTATCCTTTTCAGATATGCTTATATCCCATACTATGGTATCATCAGATTGTATTACCATTTGAGCCAGCTTGAGGTCATCGATTTCCGCTGCATAATCATAAACAACTATCGTCTGTGCATATACATCATTTACTTTGTAGTAATTAGGTCGAAAAGTTATCTTCTCAGGTAAAATGATCTCATTCAGGCTGCCTTTTTCAGATAGCTGCTGATTTTCTGTATTCAGACAGATAATCTTGTTAAGCGTGACGATTATTTCATCATCGGAACACCACGATACGTCTATATCTCGCATATGGCTGATAAAACGTTGTGCACCGTTATAGATTTTCTTCTCGTCATCGGAGTATATGAAAAGATACGCCATCCTGTCAAAATGGCTGCTCTCAAAGCTGTCAAACAGCTCGTACTGTTCGTTGAGCAGATATTCGGAATATCTGTTTATGCTTTGCTGACTTTTGTATTTTATAAAAGCTTTTTGGTTAGCAAGATATGGCGTTTTTGATGTGAAAACATACTTGTGACCTGTGCCTATGGATAATGTTGCTTTCGCAAAATTATTGAAAACAGTGTTGCGGTCATAGTCATTAAGGTCAAATATATCCATTCCCGATACCGCAAGCACGCCCATTTTGAGCGGCTTGCCTTTTACTTTCAGCTCGACTATTCCGTTATGTATGCTTTCAAATGACAGACGTGACATTATGCTTGACGGATCATCTTTCAGCTTTTTGGTCTTTTTTTCTCTCGCAAAGCCTTTGGAAGTTTCGATTTTACTTTTCAATGTCGATGACTTCTTTTTCATTATTTTGTTCTCCTTCCTTGTGCTTATGCAGCGTTTTATTTGTCATAAGATAGCTGAGCCACTCAAGCCAAGCCTCTGCAAAGCATTTGCAGGGGTCAGAGGGGCTTTTGCCGCTCATAATAATAAACACTGCGCCACAGAATATGATAAAAGGAATGCCAAGCTTAGAGCTGACCAACATTCCCGATAACTGCGAGGCTACCAAAAGAGTAACTATAAAGCCAACTATTTTGGTAAGGTTTATGTGTCTAAATATACGCTGCTCCGTTTTAGTTTTTTTCGGTACTACTCCCATAGCTTAGTTTTCTCCTTCCTTATTGAAGCCCAGGGTAGGGACAATCTTGTCGGAGAGTTCATCCTCCGGTATTTCCAATGCTTTGGCTGCAAAAGAGAAGGCTGCCTTGGCGGCATTTTTGACCTGATTATTGGGGAACTTGACAGAGATGCCGTCTATCATGACCAGTGCAACGCTTCCTCCGTTCATGGCGATGGCGTTGACCACAAAGGCGGCGATAGCACCACGTGAAGCTTCGGCCCAGTCTTTCAACTGCGTTTTGAGGCGGAGTATCTGTGTGTCGGAACCGTAGATGCAATACGGGACCATAATCATTTTCTTTTTGGCTTCGGCTCCGTTCTCTTTCCAGAACAGATAAATGTTCTCCATCATTTGCTGGAAGTCCGGAGTATGCAACTGCTCCGTTATTTTATCGCAAGCCTTTATTTTGTAGGCTTCTTCCAGACAGAGATATTCGGAGAGGATATAACGGGTGACGA
>OGPN01001051.1_pt1 | contig 18704 bp, 19 predicted proteins | sample 1552941 | NCBI WGS metagenome assembly OGPN01 (sample SAMEA2580220, study PRJEB22360) | human gut metagenome | biome: human gut; feature: human-associated habitat; material: faeces | place: Denmark | collected 2008/2010
ATTCGGTTCCTACGAATCAGTAGGCCGGGGGTTCGAGTCCCTTCCATCGCACCAAGCAAAATCCCACGATTGACCGTTGAAAATACGGTGTAAATCGTGGGATTTCTTGTTTTACAATGCCTTTTGAAAGGCTGTTTTGCGCGCTATTTGCGCGCTATTTTTCAAAAAACTGTGATTTTGAAGCTGGGTCTGCTCATTTTTGAGTAGGCCTTTTTCTTTTGCCTGAACCCCGCCGGGGCAAGGTCTGACACCGGCTTCCGTGTTCCCTTCCCTGTTCAGAGCTGTGCGACATAAAAAGAGCAGCCCACAAGCCCGGCGGAATCGCCCCTTGTGAGCTGCTTTGCTTTATGCGTGGCTCTTTTCTTGGATTCGGTCAAACACACCTTCCAGCGCGTCCGCTGCTGCTGCATCCGCGCTCTGAATCATGCTTGCGTAAATGTTCAGCGTGGTGCTGGTCTGTGCATGACCCAAGCGGCCAGACACGGCAGTGATTGGGACGTGAGCAGCAATCAACAGGCTGGCGTTTGAGTGCCGCAGGCTGTGGAAGTGTACCGCCGGGAGGTCATGGGCTGCCAGAAAGCCCGGGAACCATGACGTGATACGGTTTGGGTCAAGAGGTGTTCCGTTCCATTTTGTAAACAGCAAGTCATTCGGCACGACCTTTCCGCCCTCAATCTGCACGGTGCGCGCCCATGCAGAACCAACCTTGAGCCGTTCGGCCTTTTGAGTCAAGCGGTATTCGCGCAGCAGGGCGATACACGCAGCGCCCACACGGATGCACCGCTTTGAGCGCTTTGTCTTGGGAGCAGTAAACACAAGACCCTGCCCGGCGATGTACTGGACTGTGCGCCCGATGGAGATTACACCGGTGGTGAGATTGATGTCTGACCAGCGCAGAGCGCAAATCTCGCCACGCCGTGCGCCCGTGAACAAGGCAAGCTGCGTGATAACGGAAAACTGTGTAGGCGCATCCTGCAGGGCTTCCAGCAGCTTTGCAACGTCCTCTTCTTCCAGTACATCGACATCCGCTTCCGTTGCTTTGGGGGGTTCTACATGCTGGCAGGGGTTTTCGGCCAGCAACTGCCATTTTACAGCACGGGCAAACACAGAGGACAGCATCCGGTGATAGTGCTGCTGTGTGGCTCCGCTGAGCTTTCCATCCGCCCGGACGTGTTCGGTAAACGCTTTGGAGAAAATCATCCCGGCGGCAGCGGCTACCTTCTCGGCAGTCTGGCGGCTGACAGGTTTGCCGTTGCACAGGCCCCGCATGGTTTCTTCGCCTATCCCGGCGGCTTTCCGTATGGCGGCCCGCTTGCCCCGCGGCAATTTTTTCAGCAGTGCGGGTGTAGCCACAAAGGTTGAATCTTGCCGCACACCAGTTTCATCGAGATTTTTATAAAAAGCCATCAGATGTGCAGGCCGGATTTCATCAAGGCGCATATGCCCCAGTGCTGCCGACACACGCGGGCGCATTCTGCGATAGTCGGAAACGGTTTTCGGTTTCAGCTGCTTTTCAGCAAACTCAGAAAACCAGCGGTCTAAAAAATCGTCAAATTTCACGCTGGAATCAGCCAGCAGGCCTTTCTTTACGGCTTCTTCAAATTCAGCTGCCCTACGCTGTACATCTTTTTCGAGCTTGCGGCCGCTCAGTTCCGCCGGGGGTGTATAGGTCATGCAGCGGGTGACGTGCCGCCCGTCAACAGCATACCCGGCAGAAACGCGAATCAGGTAAGAAATGGAGCCGTCTTTTTTAGTCCGTTTTGTGATTTGAGGCATCTTGTTCACTCTCCAATACAAAATCTATGAGATTGGCTTCCATGTTGTCCAAGTATTTTTGAAGAGCTTGTTGCATTCTGAACCGGCACAAATCGGCCCCATCAAGTTCCTCTTTTGCTTCAGAGCGAGCGGAGAAAAAAGCCCATTTGTCCCATAGGACGTCTCCGTTGTAATCTTTTTCGTCAGAACACATTTTTTCAACTGTCTTTATTATATCTTGTTTGGAATGGCTGTCAGACATATCGACAAAATGCTCACTAAAAAAGCCAGAAAGCCCAAAATCAGAAAATCCAGTATCAAACATTTTTAGAAAATCTGTGTAAAATTCGTCTGTTCGGGGTGCATTGCGTACCCAGTGCCTTTTTTCTTTATAAGCTTCAGCAAAACGCAAATACTGAGAAAAAAATCGTCCAAGCTCAAAACAAAAAGTTGAAAATTCGGCACTTTTTACAAAGTCGGAAAAAATGTCTTTAATAGAAGGATTCTTTGGAAACATTTTCCCAATATCGTTTATTTCGCTTAGAAGGTGTGGATTGTTTGGATCGGAGAGAACCTTAACAGCATCTTCAGATAGACCCGTGTATTCAGAAATTGCGCGAACATTGGTTTCAATCGTTCTAATACTAGTCAAGCCGAGAAGGTAGTCAGAAGATACGCCAAAATATCGCGCTAAAATCACAATGCTGTCTGCACGGGGTGTTTTGTTTCCACGCTGCCAGTCAGATAAAGCGGTAAAAGTAACGCCCATGTCAGCGGCTAAATCTCGCAAGGATAGCCCTTTTTCGTTTATGAGCTCTTTTAAGCGGCTGGAAAATTCAGCCGTTGAATTGTTATCTTTTTGCTTGCTGTCCACTGGAAATACCCCCTCAATGTTATATTATTGCGGACGACACTTGATTTGCGTCTACAAAAACGATACAATAAAGCCAACGCGGACAAAAACAACTTGTCGTCCACGTTCAGTATACATCAAGGAAAGCAGAAAGGCAAGGTGAAATGTATGCTTCAGACAAACCGTGATGTTCGACTTGCGATTTCAGACGCTGGCTTTTACCTCTGGCAGGTTGCGGAAACGCTTGGCATTACCGACAGCACTTTTTCCAAAAAGCTCCGCCGGGAGATGTCCGCTGATGAAAAAGAGGCCGTTCTTCGAGCTGTCGAGCGCATGAAGGCCCAGCGGCAGCATTTGGCTGAGAACCGGGAGGCGTGAGATGGAGAATGTGATCCAATATCCACGCATGGCGGGAGTGAAGGAAGCTGCAAAGCTTTATGACGTGTCACCGTACTATATCAGGAACTTGGCGCGCGCTGGAAAAATCCGCTTCGTTGTGGCCGGGCATCGCTGGCTTATCAATTTGGACAGCCTTGCCCGATATTTTGAAGAAGGCGATAACCCGGCGGCGCAGAGCCAGACCGTGCAGGGCATCAGGCCAGTGGCGAGGTGATGGACTTGAGAGAAAAAAGTCCCGAAAGCATTGTCTTACGCTTTGTTTGGCTGGAAAGTCTGACACAGGATTACACGAATGAGGAAATTGGGCTGATTGTCCGAGATTTGTACAGCTATGCTGACAGAGGAATTGAACCGTCCCAGTATGCAGATCGTGGGATGCGCGGGCTTTGGCGGTCAATGAAAGACGGCGTAGACAAAGACTTTTCAAAATATCGTGAGAAGTCAAAGAAAAATTCCGATGCAGCCAAAGCGCGGTGGGAAAAGCAAATGCAGAAGGAAAGCTCAGACGGTGTGTGCGCGGATGCAGACGCATTGCTTGAAACGCAGATGGATGCAAACGCATCTGAACGTATGCATTTGCATCCTACATATACAAGTACATCTACAATTACAGCTACAGATATACCACCAACTGCCGCCGATTCTCGAACCGATTTGGAGTTGTCAAAAATTGTCCAGCATTATCAGCGAGCTATCGGAGACTTCCCACGCTCTGCGCTGGACAAGCTGCAAAAATGGCGTGAAACCTTCCCGGCGGATGTCCTCTGTGCTGCCTTTGACGAGGCTGCAGAGGCCGGGCATCGGGCGTGGAAGTATGTTGACGGAATCTTGAAGGGCTGGCAGACGGATGGTGTGCGGACGCTGGGCGATGTGGCAGCCCGCCGGGAGGCCCGCAAGAAGCCCGGGACGCCGCCGGAAAAAGAATGGGGGGTGCTCACATGAACGCGCATAAGATTCTCTTGGGAGCTGTCCAAATCAAGCCCTCTCTCGCCCCGTATGCCCTGCCCGGCTTGGAAATCGAGCAGTTCCCGGCGGACTTGCAGCCGGTGTTTGCAGCGCTGTCGGGATTCTGGGAAGCCACAGGGACGCTTGACACGGTGCAGGTGTGCGCGCGGTATCCTGCACAGCAGGAGGCCATTCTGGGGTGCGTAGAGGCGTGTCAGAACGAGTGCGTTGCCATCACCCGGGAGCGAGTAGAGCGGTGGGCGCAGCTCATCCGGGAGCAGTACGCCTTGACCTGTTTTCAATCGCTGGCTATGCGGGCCGCAGGCGCTTCAACCACCTTCGATGACCTGCCCGAGCTTTACAGCCAAATGGGCGAAGCCCTCACCCTTGACCGGGAAGAGCAGGACTTTAAGCCCATCGGGGAGCTGGTAGACGATTACATCTGCAATCTTGACAAGGCCCCGCAATACATCCCCACAGGCATCCGGGTGCTTGACAAATATCTCCGGCTGTCTCCCGGCAACCTGTTTATCATCGGCGGCAGGCCAAGCGCAGGCAAAACGGCGCTTTCCCTGCAAATGGCTTGTGAAATGGCCCGAAAAGGCTATAAGGTGTGTTATTTCTCGTTGGAAACCGACCCGGATACCCTGACTGCCCGCGCCATTGCGAATCGCTTGGCCGTTCCGCTGGCAGATGTGAAAGCAAAGACTGTGCCACAGTCTGACCTTGACGGCCTCGCAGAACTGCACAAGCTGCCGCTGTTCATCCGCTCTGCATCCGGTAAAGGTGTGGGATGGGTAAAGGCTCAAGCCCAACGGATGCAGGCACAGGTCGTTTTTATCGACTATCTGCAGCTGCTGGCAGATGGTAAGGCGAAAGACCGCTATCAAGCTATCACGGGAATCTCCATCGCCCTGCATGAGTTGGCACAGACCACCGGCATCCTTGTGGTTGCGCTGGCGCAGCTGAACCGCAACGCGGCGCACGCTGCACCTTCCACCGCAGACCTTCGAGAATCCGGGCAGCTGGAACAGGATGGAGACGCTGTGCTGCTGTTATCAAACGATGATTCGCAGTATTTGGCGATTTTGGCAAAGAACAAGGAGGGCCGTACCGGCAAAATTCCAATCACTTTTGACAAAGAGCGCCAGCGATTTTTGGAAATCACAGGGGGTGTATCATGAAAAATATCAACCGTACCCGCCGGGAACCGTACCACTTCACCGCGGAGGGCGAAACATACATCGCCAGTATTCTATCCATTCTGCAGCACGGGCAAAGCATTCCTGTGAAAGTGCTACAGCTGGTCTACCACATGTTGCTGCCGTATGGGCCGAGCGCCGAGCAAGGGCTGAAAAAATGAACCGTAAAAATGGAAAACCGCCCTGTGTGCTGCGAACACACAAGGCGGCAAGAGCGGGTCGACGCATTGCGAATTTTAATGTCTCCCCGCCTCCATTATATCACAACGGAAATCCGAATGGAGGGCAAACTGTGAAAATTTTTGACATTCTGCCGCAGGGCGAAGAACATGCATTATCTGGCGGCGAGATTGACCGCCTGCTTGGCATCACACCGCGAGAGCGCCGCGCACAGGCTTCCCGGGAGCTGGCGCAAGGTCTAATGGTGCTGTACACTTCGGAGCCGCCGGGCGGCTATTTTAGGCCGTCTGATGGCGAGAAGGGGCGCGCAGAGATTAAGCGCTTCAGAGAGCGTGAAGCAGCCAGAGCGCGGGCGATCACTGAAAAAGTGCGCGCTGCTGACGCTATTTTGAAGCAGTGTGACGGCCAGACGCAGCTTGAACCGCCGGTCGAAATCTAAATTTTTAGAAAACGGATGCAAAGGCATCCACGATATTTGAGGTACTCACCATGAAGCACAATTTTTCGAAGCATTTCAAATCCAAACCCCGCACCCCGGCCTACGTGCAGGACGTCTATCGCAGGATTGAGGTCGAGATATGCACCGCCCGCAATGCGGTTGTCGCGCTTGATATGCGCATTGGACACATCATTGAAAAGCTTCCGCCGGAAGACCAGGCGGAGGTGGAAGCAGCGCTGAAGGACTACAACACGACCGTCTGCACCGCAATCAGCAAGGCGGGTGGTCTGCTGGCGGCACTGGACCCGCGCGATGTGGAAACACTGCCGAAGGTCTGGGAGCCGCTGGACAATCCGCAAAACCCCAAGAGCAGCATTACTGCCCGCAATAATCTGTAACTGCGCCCCCTCTCGACACGCCGCCGGGAGGGGGCATTTTTGGCGTGAAATATCGTCGGTTTTCGCCCGGCGGAATATTGCTTTTCCGTTGGAAAGACGGCAAAAATATGGTATAATAGAGCCGTAAAGTTGTCTGATTTTGATAAATTTACAGCATAAAATTTTAGAAAGGAGACTTTGCTTTTGGAACTTTTTTCGTTGTCCGTTAAACTTGCTTTGGACACATCCGGTTTTGAATCTGACATACAGAAAGCGCAGACTCAGACAAAAAGGCTGGCCGATGTATTGTCACGAGAACTTTCGACTTCCAGCCAAAATGCAGAGAAGAGCACACGCAGCCTCTCCGACTCGGCTGGTGGACTCGCCCAGACATTCGAAAAAGCCTTTACCCGGTCACAGTTACTTGCGAACTCTATCATGACGGTGGCTGGAAAGCTAGCATCTTTGGGCCAGAGTGCAATTTCTGACGGTGTAGAATTCAATGCCCAAATGGAAAAATATACAGTGGCATTCGGTAATATGCTGGGAAGTGCTACTGAGGCTTCAAATGTGCTGCAGCAAATCAAAGAGGATGCAGCGCACACACCGCTTAACGTGGAATCATTGGTACAGGCAAATCAGCTTTTGATTTCTGCCGGTGTTGATGCAGGCAAAGCAAGAAAAACCATCCTTGCACTGGGCGATGCAGTGTCTGCGGCTGGTGGTGGCAATGCAGAGCTTTCCCGCATGGCACAAAACTTACAGCAGGTTAAGAACGTCGGTAAAGCTGCAAGTATTGACATCAAGCAGTTTGCGTATGCAGGTATTGACATCTACGGTATTCTGGCCGATTACACCGGAAAATCCACTGCAGAAGTCCAGAAAATGACCATCACATACGACCTTCTGACCGCAGCACTTCAAAGAGCATCCGAAGAAGGCGGACGGTATTACAACGCAATGGAAACGCAGAGCCAAACTTTAAGCGGTCGAATCGAAACTTTGAAAGATAACTGGTCTCAGCTTCTGGGAAGCCTGTCTGAGGGTCTTACCGGCATAAAGGGAAACTTGGTTTCTGCTGCTGCCGAGTGGGTACAGACGCTGCAAACCTCTTTCGAAGAATACGGCGCAAAGGGCCTAATGGAAGCGAGCGGCAGTATTGTGAACGATATTGCTAACGGCATCGCAGACCGCATTCCACAGCTTGCGGAGCAGGCCGGGGCCGCTGTTCAGCGCTTTTCGGACTACCTCGTTGAAAATATGGAGACTATCGTGGAGACCGGCGGAAACCTTATCGCCAGCCTTGCCGATGGTATCTTAAATGCTTTCCCTGATATTGCAAATGCCGCCGTGCAGACGGTAGGAACTCTGGCCTCTGAATTATGGGCGAATGCAGACAAGATTTTCGAGCAGGGCGCACAGCTGGTTGGAAAGCTTTGCGAAGGACTTCTCAGCGTTTTGGGGAATGTAATCGAAGCGACCGGAACAATCGCGGAAGCTATCGTCACAAAAATTTTCTCAACAGACTGGGGAGCCGTCGGCAAAAATATCGTTTCCGCAATCGGTCAAGGTATTTCCAACGGTGTTGCATCTTTGAGCGGACCGCTTGACCGGCTGTCTTATAAGCTAAACCATGCACTCGGTAAAGTTGGATACGCTGAGTATAACAGCTTTGAGGCGTGGGCGGCGGCAAACGGAAAGACTGACGAGACAGAATATCAGCATGGAAGCCAGAAAGACGATAACTATTGGAAGCGCTACGGCGCCCGGCTGGCGGCGCAATATGGGTTGAACGAAAAAACAGAGCCAGAGCTTACCGGTACGGATGGAGACGGAGCCGGAGTCACTCCGGGCAAGACCACAACTCCGAAGCACGTCGCCGCTGATACCAAAAAGCTAGCCGACACCATCAAGGAGACCTCTCAGGAGATACTTGCCGGTACGGGGAACATCGTTGGCAGCATCCAGCGCGTGACCGAGACCGCCGACAACACCTACAACGTCTATGACGGCACCACCAAGCAGCTCAAAGGCACCACCAAAGAGACGGTGCAGACTATCACCGACTCGTGGACTGAGGTAGTGGACGGCGTCGAAAAGACCATCAAAAAGGTCACAAAAAACGTGACCGATGCTGACAATAAAGTGACGACCACGACCACGCAGACGTGTGACAAGGTGGTTTTGTCTGTTTCTGAGATGCAGTCTCGTATTGACAAAAATCTCAGCGAGGCCAAGACCAAATGGCAAAACGGCATCATGGGGACGCTCCAAAGCGTGTTCACCGACCTGAAAAATGGCAGCTGGGCAAGTCTTGCCACTACTTTTGCAAGTCTGGTGTGGGGTGAAGTCACACAGAAGCAGCGCGAAATTATTTCGGACTGGTGTAATGACGCTATGGACGTCATCAACGAAAGCTATTCCGGCGGCGGCATGAAAAAGGCGTTTGAAGCGCTGCAGCAGCTGCTTACGAAAGGCTTTGCATCCGGCGAAGGCGGCTCTAAGACCACCATTGACAGCCTGAGCAATCTTTTGCTTGGCACCGGTGGCAAAACGTCGCAGCTGCTTGAGGTCAAGTCAAATGTCGATAGCATTACGCCGTCAGTCGAGGCATTCAAGGCATCTCTGGAAAGCATCAACGCAGGCGGCATCATAAGCAACCTGTCCGGCATTGCCGGGGGCTTTGGCGGCATTACGCAGGCTCTGAGCGGCATTGTGGGCTTTATCATCGCAAACCCCGTGGTGGCTGCTATTCTCGGCCTGACGGCCCTTGTGGGCGGCGCGGCGTTTGCCAAGGGGCGCAGCAGCCGTGATAACGACGTCACCAACAACTACAAGAGCCCCTACGGCACAACGCCGGTGTATGACTCTCTGGCAGAGTTTTCTGCCCGCGCCGACCAGCTCAACCGCTACAGCAGCGTCACCGCGTCTCCGTTTGCTGGCAGTCAGCAGGACACCACCGGCAAGCAGCAGCTCAGCGTATTGCAGCGCATCTCCAACTCGCTGGATGAGCACCTCCCGGCTATCGGCACCGGTACGCTGGTCATCGACGCTAACGGTGTGCAGGCTCTTGCAGGTGCAATGCAGCCGACACTCACCAATGGCATTGATGGAGACTTGGGCATCCGCGCGGCCCGGAAAGCAAGAGGTGGTTAAGGCTTCAGGGCAGAAATCTGTAAACACGGTCACGCGCGCCCGCGTATCGTGTCCATAAATTCCAGCCCGGCGGGTACATAAGGCCGTTGTCACTCTGCGTGGCAGCGGCTTTTTCTGTGCCGGGGTCGTGAAACACGAGGGGGGTCTGCCGGGATGGGGTAGCAAAACATTACCCCATTGGGCAGCACTCTCTCCCCCACGAGTGGGGGAAGATATGCTCAATTTTGAGCACATCTTTCGGCACGACTGCCGAATATCGGCTACTAAAATTTTAGTAAGCGATTTTTACCCGCTTTATGGGGAAGCATCGACACAAGTGTCGATGGCATGCACACATCTGTGCATGTTCCCCAGCTTGTTGGGGAAAGTCTTTCACAGTGAGTTGTGAAAGCCGTTGCATCTTCCTGCAACGTGGTACACTTTTGTACCATTCGACCACTTATGGTCGAAAAACATTATCAGAAATGGCTACGTCGCAGCATGTTGCGATGGCCTCGTTCAGACCGTTCCCATTTCTTAAAGGGTGTCGCGTTTCGTGACCCCCTTTGACAGCTGAATTTTAAGCGCTCCTACCTAGTGGCTGAAAAATCAGCCACTAAACAATACCTTTTGGCAGCTGAATTTTCAGCTGCCGGTTATACCCTGCTGCTTCCCGGGGGCGTAACGAAATGTTCCCCCCTCAAGGTCGGCAAATCGCCGGGGTATTCGGCTGTACAACAGGCGTACCGGTAAGGGCAAGCGCTACGCAAAGCCTGGTACGCGGGATTTAGAGTTCTGAGAGGAGTAAGGCATGGCACGGCGTAAGATAGACCCGGAGGTGGGACGTGCCACGCAGTTTCAAACAGGCGGTAAACAGGCACAAACCGCAAAAAAGGCGGCATTGCATATCTTCGGCTTGAAGATGTGGCCCGGGGTTTGGGTTTTACGACCGTTTCCACAAGTGGCAATGAGGTGGTGAATTGGACAAGAGTCCGTCAGTACCTTGCTGATTTGGGCGTGGTACAGAAGTGTACCACGGGCGACTACACCCCCGAGAGCATCTTCTACCGCCTGGCGCCAATAGATTATCTGCAAGCGAGCGGCGTTTTACCGACCCCTTAGGGTATATGGCGTTTCACCGTATACCCGTGCAGGTGATTTTCCGTCAGTGGGTAGATCAACCGCCCCGCTGCCCTATTTCACGGCGTAGGGGTGTCCCAAAGTAAAGCCTCCTTGCAAGGGGGGAACGAATCGTTACCCCCTCTGCCCGAATGGCAGTCCAGCCCGGAGGGGTATCGCGTTTCACGATACACCCTTAAACGGCGCGTTCTATTTCGGAACATACCTCCTTTAGCTACGGAAACTTCCGCAACTAAATATCACCGTATAGGGCGTGCCGTTTTGGAACGTCCTCTCTCTGGTGGCCGAAAATCAGGCTGCCAAAAATCACAGCGTAGTTTTGCGCGCTGATTCACAAGCTGCTGCATATCCGCCGGGGTGTCCCCAGTTTTGGGGGAGACCAGAGCATCACGGTGACGCCGCCGGGATGTTTTTCACTCGCGTACATCTTCGTGACCTTACGAAAATGCTGACGTCAACAAAATCGCAGACAGCACAAAGCCCCCAGACCGTGACAGTTCACGTCTGAGGGCTTGTTTTTTGCCTTGTGCGTCCAGAACGGCAGAAATGCCCCTGTGAGCGCGTTTCACTTTATTCGATACTCTTGCCATTTGAAGCGTTGGAGGTGCTTTGCACGGCCTCTGCGGGGGCTTCTGCGCTTTCTGGTCCGGTGTCGTAGGAATCCAATGCTTTTAAGGCCTCTTCTCTGTCTGCATAGTAGCCGAGTATATCACCGGCAACGGTCTTTGCGATATATGGCTTGGCCCGCTTCCCTTGCAGCTTGTAGACCGTTCCTGTACCCTTCTGGCGGCGCTTTCGTGGGGGCTTTGGTTTTGCCTGCTGCTGTTTCCCGCACCACGGGCAGAACAAGGCCTCTTCCGGGATAGCCTTACTGCAGCAAGGTCGGATACACGCCTTTATCCGGCCAGACAACTTGACAGGGATAGGCACGGCAGGAGCCTGTTTTACAGGAAGCCTCATGCGGCACCATGCGCAGAAAACAGAATCCGTGTCGGCAGGCGTTTCCCGGCGGCATCTGGGGCAGGTTGTCCGCTCTCTATCCCAGACCAGCGGTGTATCTGGGTCTGTGGTCATGCTTGGCTGCTTCTTTCCGCATGACGGGCAAAACTTTGCGCCCTCTGGAATCTCTAGCCGACAGAAGGAGCGTACACACTTCATGAAAAAACCATCCTTTCCGGCAGCATAAGCTTCTTTCAGAGCGGAAAACTTAAGCCGTTATAAAAGCAAAAGGCTGACCGCATTACTGCGACCAGCCCTCTGCAAATACTAATTGCGCTCACGCGCTGCCGCCGAAGCGGCAAAGTTACACATCAGTATTCTATCACAGTTTATTCTAAAAGTCAATCAAATATTCTCTTGCTGTAAAAAAATTTTTAGGACGCCTTTGGAGATGTACAATTCCACAACAGCTTTTTCAATTTGCTCCATGTCACGCTCTGAAACCTTGACACCGTTCAGCACGGAGTGTGGCGTGGTGGGCTCCTTGATTCGCATTTTACTGATTGTTGTAATCTGGCTGATATTGGCAATACTGCCTTCTTTCAGCTTTTTCATTTTGTTGATACTGGCTTGAGCGCTGTCGAGCTTATTTTTGGCTGTTGCTACGCGTTTCATGACTTCCACCGTTCGTGCGGCTTCGTCCATCTGAATCAAACTTTCATCAGTAGCGATTGAATTTATCAACTCTCTTGCCTCTCTGGTTTGATTGTTGGTCTTTTCCTCCAACGCTGAAAAAATTCCATCCTCTAAGATGATTTTATTCCGGCTGGTTTTATGATGTGCCTTTAAGGAACCGAGCGGAACCACAGTCACAGTGTCGCCCTTCAGTCCGTTTTCTTTGTCCAAAACCACAGCATAGTGCAGGCCGCCCAACTCCGAACCTACCCGGAACCCAAAATCTACGTTCACGATCTGACGGCGGGCAAGGCGTGGAATGGATGCGGGGTTGAAGTCATTTTCTCTCCGAATCATGCTGGTGTATGTTTTGACCCAGTAAGAAAGCAGCTGTGCACGTTTTTTATCTACATCATTTGAAGAACCCATCCACGAACTAAGCAGGTTATCTAATTCATGAATGGCTTCTGCAACATGACGTTTTAGTTCTTCTGTTTCCATTCTTCTGGACATTTTTACACTTCCTTCCTGTTCATTCCCCGGCGGTTTCCTCTGTGGGCATATCCGATTCAAGCCGCTGCCGAATCGCTTCCACAATATAGGCGTTCAGGCTTTCGCCTTTGGCATCTGCCGCCGCCTGAACTTCATCCTTCGTGGGGCTGGTTTCTTTTTTCAGAACGAGATTCACGCGATCATATGCCTTTGCGTTCCATTTATTGTTTGCCTTTGTTCTGGCTGTTCCCATGCTAACACCTCTTTTCTACTCTATTATAGCGCATTTAATACACTTGCGCAAGTGTACAATTTGTACTTATGCAATGGTAAATCTTTGTGTATTCCGTATATTGAATGTACTTGCGCAATGGTATATAATAAAGACACAGCAAGGGAAGCACGACCGGAAGGCAAGGGGCGAAGAATGTACCGGGAGCGCAAGAGCAGAACGCCAGCTAAGACAGTAACCCACTTCCTGATAAGCTGTATAAAAGAAAATGGCGCGGTGCCAGCTACCAACTACACACCACGCCAAACCCACAACAGGGTCAAGCCCATTATAACAAGGCTGACCCGCAAAGTAAAGCGGAGGTCTTAAAATGAAGTACAATCTTTCCGAGATCATGCACAAGGCGTGGAAGCTGTACCGCAAGGGCGTGAGCAGCTTTGCCGAAGCTCTGCACCGGGCATGGAACAGCGCAAAGGCCGCCCCGGTCAACGCCCAGCGCATCGAGGAAGCTCAGCAGGCCGCTGGGATTACCGAGCCGGTGAACACTTGGGCAGGCTGGAAAGCTGCCGGGTACATGGTAGAACATGGCGCAAAGGCCCTGTTCCAGGAGGTGCTTATCCACAGCAGCAAGGGAGACGGCCAGACCTACCGGGCATCGTTCTTCGGTGCATCACAGGTGAAGCCGCTGGCGGCACAGTAAGACAATCAGGAAGGCCCGGCGGGGGTATGTGAAGCCCGCCGGGGGAAAGGGGTGAAATCGGATGGCAAAGAGCGGTGCAAAGCCTCTGCCGCGCTGGATGAGCGCAAAAAGGGACTGCAGAGAGGCCCGGTTTGTTCAAATCGGCAATTCCCTGCTGTTTCATGAAAAGTTCTGCAGTCTGAGCGCAGGCGCTTTCAAGCTCTATATCTGCTGTGCAATGGAAGCCGCCGGGAGTATCAACTTCCAGATTCCAGCATCAAAGGCGGAACAGTACGGGATACCAAGAAAGTCATTGCAGCGATACATGAAGGAACTGGAAGAAGCGGGCTTTATCCAGAAAGAACGCAGCGGCAAAACCACCCGGACAGCGAACGACTACTCTTTTTCCTTCCGCTGGCTGGACGATGGATAGACCGCCCAGCAATCCCCCGCCAGCAAGAGCCTTTATTTGCAATCAATTTCAAGCAGATAGATGGCTATATATAGTATATGTGGGCCATATTGACCCAGTGCGTGAAAAACAAAAATGACGTAGAATCGTATTCACACTGGGCCAAAATGACCCAGTAGAGCGCAAATCAAGTGGGTTGCACTGCGTCAGATTGACCCACGTAAAGCCTTTGCACTGGGTCAAATTGACCTAGCCAAAATTTCATAACCCCGGCGGGTGTCACCGAAACAGTGACCCCTTACCGCCGGGAACAGACATAAGGAGAAAGTCACAATGAACGATATTCGAGCAATGATTAAGGAACGCGGTTTGAAGTTGGAGAGCGTGGCAAAGGCGCTGCAAATCACAAATAACACGCTGAGCCGGAAGCTGAACGGAGAAGTCGAGTTCCGGCTTTGCGAGGCCAAGACATTGGCAGCTCTGCTTGACACCAGTGTGGATGCATTGTTCTTTGGCGATCTGGGCGACCAGAAGGAGAACATGATCGACGCAATCAACACCCGTCTGAAGAAGGCAGCACCGGACAAGGTGCAGCTGGTTTGGATTTTTGCAAGCGGCATTATCAAGGCATGAGGGAGGGAGCAAAAATGAAGTTGACACCGGAACAGGTTGAAGCGCTGGACGTAGGCACAGTGGTTGGGCGGCTGACCGACACGAAGAATCTGCTGTTTATCATAGACAGCTGGATGAACAGCCGCGGCAAGGTGGACGAGCTGAAGCGGGAAGATGAGTGCAGCCAGTACGATTTGGAAGCCCTCTGGCGGGAGCTGCCCATGTACTACACGCTTCTGTGGTGCATCATTGAATCTCTCGACAAGGCCGCTGACGAGCTGCAGAGCACGATGAAAGCACTGGACGAGCTGGAAATTGTAAAGGGCTGCTGAATGGCAGAAAAGAAAAGCGCACAGGGTGGAAAATAAACCGCTGTGCGCTTTTTCTGTGTGTCAGAATGTGATATAATGGAGACATAAACCGGACTTCAAAAGCGCTGCAGGGATTAGACGGACAATTTTGTCCCACCAATGAACCAGCGCAAATTTGAGCGGGTTGAAGGGGGTGTCCAAAAAAATGGACAGCCCCGGCGGTTATTGGTTGCACATTTTTGAGCGGGCAATCTCGCTTTGCATATCTGGAAAGCAACGGCAGACAATTTTGTCCACCGTGCAACGCGGTCAAAAATGACCGGGTTCAAAACCACTCCCCTGTTTTGGGGTTATGGTCAGGGCCTGATACCGGCCCTTTTGCTCAAAAGTGAGCGAAAGCACTATCTTCCATTTTGAGAAGATAGGTTTTGCTTCTCAAATTCGGGAAGCGAGAGAACGTGACCTTTTCCCAACTTGTTGGGAATTTGCGACGGAACGAAAAAAGCTATCACACAAAATTGTGGAAAAGGTTGTGCGGGTAGATATGCGCAAAACTACGCACATCTTGGGTCAGCACTGAAAATTCAGTTTTGGTAGCCCCGGCGGTTTTTCGGATTTTTGCGAAAAACCATTGAGGCAAAGGAGAGCGGAATTTTCCGCCGCCAACTGGCAGCGCAATTTTGCGCCACGAAAAGGACGGTCCAAAATTGGACTGTCCCAGAAAACAGACATCCCCAATTTTGGGGAAATGTCCAAAAGCTCCAAGCGGTGGTGAAGCGGTGAAAAATTGGCTTTTTCGCAGTTCTGAGCTTTACTCAAAATTGAGTAAAAGGTGGGCGGCGAATCGCCGCCCCCTGCCCGTGAATGTGCGGATTTGTGCGGCATAAAAAAGAGAGCGTCAATGTGCGCGTTTGTGCGCACTAAAAAAGATGGGGTGTGTAGGTCGTTCACACAGCCACGCGCGCCCGCGTATCGTGTCCATAAACTCTCATTTGGAACAAAAATGCACACGAAAAAAGGAAGGATGCAGCAATGGAACAGAAAAAGGCAAAGAATGACCAGCAGGCCACAAACGCGGCCCTTGCAGCTCTGGCAGCCGCCGGGAATACCTTTGCTTTGGGCCAGCTGTGGGAAGTCAACAAGGGTTTTATTCGGCGGCAGCTGTGGCAATGGTACGAGAAGAACAAGCCTGTTGCAGACAATGCGGGCCTGTCCTTTGAAGATTTGGAGCAGGAAGGGTATTTTGCAGTTGGTTACGCCGCTAGGCACTATAACGCAGAACAGGGCAGTTTCACAACATATCTGAGTTATGCGCTGTTAAAACAGATTCGCAAGGTTATCTGCGGAGAGCACACACGAGGTGTCACCACCGATGACGGCAGGCGCGTGGCTGTGTCCGCAAACCCATTGAACGAGTGCAGCAGCCTGGATGTTCGGTTTGATGAATCGGATGAAAACAGCAGTACCAAAGGCGAGACCATCGAAGACCCGGCGGCGGCCCAAGCATTTCAGCAGGCAGAGGATGATATTTACACCGAAGAACTACACGCCGCGCTGGAAGAGGCTTTGGGCAAGCTGCCCGAGCGTACTGCGCACGTTCTGCGCCGCCGGTACTATGACCAAAAGAGCCTCCGGGCTGTAGGTGAGGAAATCGGCGTCCACTGTGAGCGTGTGAGTCAGATTGAGTGGAGCGGCATCCGCAAGCTGCAGGAACTGCCCGGCCTTTCCCGCTGGCATGATGATATAATCACCACCAGAGCATGGCACGGAACTGGCTGGAACGCCTGGAACCGCTATGGCAGCGTTCAGGAGCGCACCATAGAATACTGGGAAGCTCAAATACAGAAGCACGAAGCCCGTCTGCAGGCATATGCGGAGAAGTGCAGCAGCATCCAGAGCGTGGAAGAGCGGACGGTGTAAAAATGCAAACTGTGACTTTCAAAAATAAAGTGTACCATTTATGGGGCTGCTGTTTTGCGCGCTATTTGCGCGCTATTGAATCGTAGCGCACAAAAATGACTAGAAACTACTCGAAACGAAAATAACGATGATTCTATACAAAATAGCATGATTTGAAACGGCCCAAAACGAGTAATTCATCACTACGAATCAGTAGGCCGGGGGTTCGAGTCCCTTCCATCGCACCAGAAAATGCCGTGAAATCGAAAGATTTCATGGCTTTTTTGTTTTTCTGGCAGAGTCTGCACACTTTTGCACATCTCCTGCACACTTTACAAAAAAGCCATGAACTCTTTGCATCGCTTGCACAGCGTGTATTTCGCTGCACAAAAAAGAGAATTTTACGCGAAGAGCACCCGCGTCAGCTCGCGGCGTTCCTCTGCGTCCATCTGCCGGATGGCTTCAAGGATCATTTTACCCGTGATTTTTGTTGCCACCGGCGTTTTGTTTTCCGGGGGTTCCTGCGGCTTTGCACCGGCCACATCCTGCGTGTAGAAGTCTGCTTCGATCTTCTCGGTCAACTCCAACCGGGGTTTGTCCTGCGTGTGGGCGTAGGTGTCCATCAGGACGGTGGCGGTTGCATGGCCGGTGTTGCCCTGCACCGACTTGAAGTCACCGCCAGATTGCAGCAACTGGTAGGTGGCACTGGAATGGCGCAGACCGTGGAACACGATCTTCTCAAACTCCGAGTGCTCTGCCCGCCACATACGGTACCACTTCGTCAGAACGTCCGGTGCAATGGGTAAGCCGTCTGGTAAGCGGAACAGCTGACCGCAGTTGCTGTACTTTTCCGGGGCGCTCTGCTCGTCCTGCTTCATCTTTTCCAGCCATGCCAGAAGCTCCTCTTTCAAGGGCTTGGTCATATACAGGATGCGGTTGGACTTTTTGGTCTTAGTCCGCTTGAGGATCAGCGAGGACTTGCTCCCCTCCCGTCTGTCCGGGAAGGTGTGGTAGATCTGGGTGGGGTCAATCTTGGACAATGCGACCTTGTCGGCACGCTGCAGGGCTTTGTTCACCGAGATGGTTCCCCGTCCGTCTGCTGCGTCAAAGTCCAGATCACTCGGCTGTAAGCCGAGAATCTCACCCTCTCGCAAGGAAAGGATCATGCTCATGTGCACAGCCAGATGCAGAGCGGGATTCTCGATGGTCTGCAGCGCCGCCAACATGGTGCGCTCATCCCAGATGGTGCGTTCTTCGGTGTTGATCTTGGGGGCTTCACGGGGAGTAGGCGATTTGTGGATCAGATCCCAGTCAACGGCATACGAAAAGGCAGTTTTCAGGAGCGTGTGGACTTCGTGAATGGACGTGCTGGATAACAGCCGCTTCTTCTGATTTTCCGTCAGCTCCTGCTTTTCACCGTGAACGTACTGGCCGCAAGGGGTCTGGCTCAGGGTGGCGTAGAACTGCTCAATGTCGTAGGTGTGGAGGTCTTGCACCTTCCGCTTTCCGATATACGGCACGATGAGGTTCTGCACCATCGCCACAGATTGGGTGTAGGTCTTGGGAGACCACTTGTGTTTGCTGGACTGAATGGGGATCCACTTGTACAGCATCTCCTCGACCGTCATGGTGTCGGGCACGAGGAAGGTGCCGTCCAGCAGTTCCTTCTCCACCGTGATCTTGCGCTCCTGCGCTTCGGCCTTGGTCTTGAAGGTTTCCCAGCCCTTGCAGGGCTTGCCAGCATGATCTTTGTAGTTGTATCGGACGGAATACGTGTTGCCACGTTTCATAATAGATGCCATAGATGTTCCCTCCCTCAGACCGCTGCAAACCAATCATCGAAGCTCTGCTTGCTTACCCGGATGCTGGTACCGAGGCGGATCACCTTGAAATCTTTCGTGGTGTTGCACAGATTGTACGCAGCACGGTTGGAGATCGCCAACAGTTGGGCGATCTCCTCCACCCGGTAAACGAGCGGGGCGTGTCGGACGGTTTTGCTGGTCTGGTCAGAAGGTTCTACGGCAGGGG
>OGPN01001070.1_pt1 | contig 18522 bp, 21 predicted proteins | sample 1552941 | NCBI WGS metagenome assembly OGPN01 (sample SAMEA2580220, study PRJEB22360) | human gut metagenome | biome: human gut; feature: human-associated habitat; material: faeces | place: Denmark | collected 2008/2010
TTTGTGCAAACCTGTCATCGAAAGATGATAAGGCGGCACACTGCTACCTCACGAACGAAAACTGGTGGAAGCGTTGGAGGAAGAGAGTATTTTCCGTCAGATGGCAACGGTCATTAAAACTTCCAACGGTGATCGCAAGATTCCGATTGTGACTTCCAAGGGCGAGGCTGTGTGGATGGACGAGGAACAGCAGTATTCTCTCTCTGATGATACGTTCGGGCAGGCATCGCTTTCTGCATATAAACTGGGAACAGCAATCAAAATTTCTGAGGAACTTCTCAATGACAGCGTATTTGACTTGCCGTCCTACATTGCAAAGGAGTTTGCAAGAAGAATCGGTGCAAAGGAAGAAGAGGCTTTCTTCGTTGGTGATGGCAAGGGTAAACCGACCGGCATTTTCAATGCAACGGGCGGTGCGGAAGACGGCACTTCCACCACAGGTGCAAGCATTACATTTGATGACGTCATGGAACTTTTCTACTCCCTCAGAAGTCCGTACCGCAAAAAGGCAGTGTGGGTGCTCAATGATTCCACTGTGAAGGCACTTCGCAAGCTGAAGGACAACACAGGTAACTACATCTGGAATCCGTCTGTGCAGGCTGGTGTACCAGATACCATTCTCAATCGTCCTTACAAGACATCCAGCTATGTGCCGGAAATCAAGGCAGGCAACAAGTGTATGGCATTCGGTGACTTTAGCTATTACTGGGTAGCTGATAGACAGGGACGCTCTTTCAAGAGACTGAATGAACTCTTTGCCATGACAGGTCAGGTTGGTTTCCTTGCAAGTCAGCGATTGGACGGCAAGTTGATTCTTCCGGAAGCAATCAAGACACTCACCATCAAGAAAGCGTGATGCTATGATTACGCTGAAAGAGGCGAAAAACTATCTGAGAGTGGATTATGAGGAGGACGATAGTCTGATTCAGAATCTGCTTTCTACAGCAAAAAATCTGGTAATGGACGTTGGCAGAATGGACGAATCAGCATTTGCTGAAAATGAAGATACTGTGCGGATAGCGATGCTGTTCGCACTTGGTTATCTTTATGAAAACAGGAGCAATCCCGATTATCATAAACTTACACTGAATCTTCGTTCAATTCTGTTTGCACAGAGGGAGGGTGTGATTTGATGGAAATTGGAACACTCAATCAGCGAATCACCTTTCTGGAAAATCGTGTTGTTACCGATGAAATCGGCAATCACACTGCTGTGTGGGATGAAGCTTTTTCCTGCTGGGCAAAAGTGACTTTGAAAGCTTCTGTGGAGCATACGGACGCTGGTGTGACCAAAGAAACACAAACACTGGAATTTCTCATTCGGCAAAGCCAGCACTGGATGCCGTCTGTAACAGGCAACCGAATCTTGTTTCGGAATGTCACATACAACATCACCAGTGTTACACCGGATTATCTGCACAAGGACTATCTGAAACTTACTGCAGAAGCCAGAAAGGCAGGACAAAATGACCAGTATTGACAATCTTGCAGAAGAAATCATGCAAGGCTTGCAGGAATATGCAGACCTTGCGGATACCGCCATGAAAAAGGCTGTCCGGAAGTCTGCTGCACAAGTGAAAAACGAGATCTCCGCCAATGCCCCGAAAGATACCGGAAAATATGCAAAAAGCTGGGCAACAAAAAAGACTGGCGAAAACAGTCACACTTTGGAGATGACTGTCCACAGCAAGAATCGCTATCAGCTGGCACATTTATTGGAGAAAGGCCATGCCAAACGTGGCGGCGGTCGGGTATCTGGAAAACCGCATATTGCTCCTGCGGAAGAAAACGGTGTGCAGTTGTTGGAGCATTTGATCGAGGGGGCGTTGTCATGACCTACGAACAGATCGCAGAAATGATGGAAGAGATGGGACTGCCTTTTGCCTACCATCATTTTGCCGAGGGCGAGAGTCCTGCACCGCCTTTTCTCATTTTTCTTTCACCTGGAGAGAATACATTTTCTGCGGATAATTCCATGTATTTCAGCTTTAAGATGCTGGATATTGAACTTTACACAGACGTTAAGAATCCTGAACTGGAAAATCAGATTGAAGAGGTTCTGAAACGTCATGAGATCTACTACACAAAATCAGAAGTTTGGATAGAGTCGGAAAGGCTCTATGAAGTGCTTTACGAAACGGAGGTTTAAGTCCTATGGCAAACAAAAAGAATAAGGTCAAATTCGGTTTGACCAATGTACATTACGCTAAAATCAAGGACTGGGTAACCGATGCCAGCGGAGCCAATTTGACACCGGTCTATGTGGATCCGGTGCGTCTGCCGGGTGCGGTTTCCATTTCCATTGATGCAAACGGCGAAAACGAAAATTTTTATGCCGACGACATCGTATACTACGTAATTTCCAACAATTCTGGCTATGAAGGTGATTTGGAAATCGCCTTGATTCCTACAGATTTTTCTACAGATATTCTGGGAGAAATCCTGGACAGCAACGGTGTTTTGGTGGAACGAAATGATGATGAGGTATCACAGTTTGCTTTGCTGTTTGAATTCACCGGAGATAAGCGGAAGATTCGCCATGTTCTTTACTGCTGTTCCGCCTCCCGTCCGGCAACAGAGGGACAGACTACCGAGGACAGCAAGGAAGTAAAAACAGAAACCATCTCCATCAAGGCTTCGGCACTGCCTAACGGTCTGGTAAAGGCAAAGACCTGTGAATCCACAGATGCTTCTACTTATGATGGCTGGTACAAGAACGTATACACACCGGCAGCCGGAACTACTTCCAAGACCACTGTAAAAGCGTAAGGAGGGTGCAGTATGGCAATTCAGAAGAACATCACCATTGATGGGATTGATGTGCCGTTCAAGGCGAGTGCAGCAGTTCCCAGATTGTATCGTCTGAAATTCCGCAGAGATATTTATCAGGACTTTGCAGCACTGCAAAAGTCTGTGGGAGAAAATACAGAGAAATCCTCCGCACTGGACATTGAAAGCCTTGAGGTGTTTGAGAACATCGCCTACATCATGGCAAAACACGCCGATGCAGCCATTCCGGCATCGCCGGACGAGTGGCTGGAACAGTTTAACACGTTCAGCATCTATGAGATCTTACCGCAGCTGATCGACCTCTGGGGTTTGAACGTAGAAACACAGGTTCAATCTAAAAAAAACATCGCCCGATTGACCGACCGATGACTACACCGCTGTTTTTGTTGCGGTGCGTTCAGCTTGGTTTGTCAATGGGCGATTTGGATTTTTTGACCATTGGTTTGGTGAATGATATGTTTACCGAACGGGAGAATGACGAGTGTCATTATGATGTGCTGGCAGATCAGAGGGATTTTGACCGATTTTAGAAATCTGTTTCTTCTTCTGATGAAAGCAATGCGATAAATGCCTCTGGCGTGTATACTGGAATGTCAGCATGTGCATAATCTTTTTCATTTCTTGTGACGATACAATCCATCCCTGTGCGACGTGCTGTTTCAATCATAACAGCATCCTCGTAATCAGATACATTCGATGAAATTGCCTGTCTGCAGTCCAGTCCAGCTGTGTCTAAAATATCAAACAGTACAAAGAGACGGCTTAAAATATTTCGAGTTTCTGCATCACTGTGTGTTTGACGATGCGTCAAATAGTAGATATCTGTGACAGATTTTGCACTGATCCAACCATCAAAAAGACGATTGGCAGAAAGCAGAAAAATAGTCTGTGCATTTTCGCAAAAAGGTTCTCTTTTTTGAAGCGCATCAATGATCACACAAGTATCTAACAACGCTCTCATATCTGATCCAACCTCTCTTTTTGTGCTTCCTCTAACGTGCAGCCGGACGGAACAGAACCGAATAACGATTTGGCAATATCAACACGATCTTGATTGGGATTGGTTAGTTTTGCAATGATCTTTCCATTTTTGGAAATGAAAATATCTTCCGTTGCAGCGAGCATCAAGTACTTACCAAGGTTTGTTTTGAATTCAGTTGCAGTAATTGACATAAACAAGCCCCCTTTTCTTTTTACTAGTTTTATTATATCACAATCGAACGATTTTGTCAAGCATTTCGTTCGATTTCGGAGGTGAAATTTATGGCAAACCGCATCAAAGGCATTACCGTAGAAATCGGCGGTGATACCACCAAGCTGTCCAAGGCACTGGAAGGTGTCAACAAGGACATCAAGGGCACGCAGACACAGTTGAAAGATGTCCAGAAACTGTTGAAACTCGATCCTTCCAACACGGAACTGCTCTCGCAGAAGCATAAGCTCCTCGCCGATGCGGTGTCTGCCACCAAAGAAAAGCTAGAAGTGCTGAAAACTGCTGCAGAACAGGCCAATACGGCTCTTGCAAATGGTGAAATCTCCCAGCAGCAGTATGATGCTTTGCAGCGTGAGATCATCGAAACCGAAAACGAACTGAAACGCCTGACCACAGAAGCAAACAATTCTCACACCGCCTTGGAAAAGATGAGTGTTCTGGGTGAAACGCTGCAGTCCGCCGGGGACAAGATCTCCGGTGTAGGACAAAAGCTGCTGCCGGTCACCGCTGGTGTCACGGCTCTGGGAACCATTGCCGTGAAAACTGGTGCGGATTTCGATTCCGCCATGTCAAAGGTGGCAGCGGTGTCCGGTGCGACCGGTTCAGAGATGGACGCTCTCCGGGAAAAGGCTCGTGAAATGGGCAGTAAAACGAAGTTCTCTGCAAGTGAGGCTGCGGAAGCCATGAACTATAGGGCGATGGCAGGATGGAAAACCAACGATATGCTCAGCGGTATTGAAGGCATTATGAATCTTGCTGCCGCCAGTGGTGAGGACTTGGCATCTACTTCGGACATTGTCACGGATGCTTTGACCGCTTTCGGTTTGTCTGCTTCGGACAGCGGACACTTTGCGGATATTCTGGCGGCTGCCTCAAGCAATGCCAATACCAACGTCAGCATGATGGGAGAAACTTTCAAGTATGCTGCTCCGGTGCTGGGTTCTTTGGGATACTCTGCTGAAGACTCTGCCATCGCCATCGGACTGATGGCGAATGCCGGCATCAAATCCTCACAGGCTGGTACAGCACTGCGTTCCGCCATTACCAATCTGGCAAAGCCGACAGACACGGTAGCATCTGCCATGGAACAGTACGGCATTTCTCTGACGGATAGTTCCGGCAAGATGTATTCTTTACGGGAACTCATGGAGCAACTTCGTCAGAAATTAGGCGGACTTTCTGAGGCAGAACAGGCACAGGCGGCTGCATCGCTGTTTGGCAAAGAGGCCATGTCCGGTATGCTGGCGATCATCAACGGTTCCCCGGCGGATTTTGAAAAACTGTCCAATGCCATTGACACCTGTTCCGATACAGTAGACGGCTACAATGGTACGACCGAAAAAATGGCAGCGGTCATGCAGGATAACCTTGCCGGACAAGTGACCATCTTGAAGTCCCAGCTGGAAGAGTTGGCGATCTCCTTTTCTGACATTCTGATGCCTACTATTCGCTCCATTGTTTCCCGCATTCAGGAACTGGTGGACAAGCTGAACCAATTAGACCCACGGACAAAAGAAACCATTGCGAAAATTGCACTGGTGGCTGCTGCTCTGGGTCCGATGCTGATAGTATTGGGAAAGACCATTTCCAGCGTGGGAACAGTCTTTTCCGCAGTGTCCAAACTGCCTGCCCTTTTTTCTGCTGTGCAAGGTGGCATCGGAGCTATTACCGGGGCGTTGGGCGTGTCACTGGGTCCGCTGCTCGCCATTATCGCAGCTGTTGCCGCTTTGGTGGCTGCTTTTGTGCATCTCTGGAAAACCAATGACGAATTCAAGAGCAACATCATCGCCATCTGGGAGCAGATCAAAAGCACCTTTACCGGATTGACACAGGGCATCACTGACCGGTTAAACGCTCTGGGATTCGACTTTGAGAGTTTCACCGATGTGCTGAAAGCGGCGTGGGATGGACTGTGCAATCTGCTGGCTCCTATTTTTGAAGGCGTCTTTCAGAATATCTCCAACATCTTTTCGGAGTTTACTGGTGTTCTTCTGGGGTTGCTGGACGTGCTGATTGGTCTGTTTACTGGCGACTGGGAGCAGTGCTGGGACGGCATCAAGGGGATTTTTACATCTATCTGGGACTTCATTGTTAACACGTTCCGCAATATCATGAATACCCTGAAAGGCATTGCAGATGTGGTGCTGGGATGGTTCGGAACAAGCTGGAACGAAGTCTGGACTTCCATCAAAACATTTTTCGTAGATACATGGAACAGCATTGCTTCCTTCTTCACGGGAATTGTTACCGGAATCCGGGACTTTTTCGTCAACACCTGGACATCCATTTCCAATACATTCACCGCTATTGTCACTGCCATTCAGACGGTGGCAACGACTGTATTTACAGCAATTCGGGACTTCTTCACCACCATTTTTACAGCGATCTACAACTTTTTCAGCACGATTTTCAATGCCATTTACAATGTGGTTTCTACGGTTTTTCAGGCCATTCATAACGTGATTACAACCGTTTGGAATGCCATTTACACCACCTTAGAACCGCTGATCACGGCATTCGGCTATCTGTTTCAGACGATTTTTGAAGCCATCCAAATCATTGTGGGCAGAGTGATGGACTGGATCTCGGAGAAGATCAGTGCCATTTGGAATGCAATCGTGGCGTTTTTAACACCCATTTTAGAGGGCATCCGAACGACCTTTGAAACCATCTGGAATGCCATCTCCAATACGATTTCCACGGTCTTGACGGCAATTCAAGATGTGGTGACTACGGTTTGGAATGCGGTATCTGGTTTCATTTCGTCTGTCTTGTCTGCAATCTGGAACGTAGTTTCTTCCATCTGGAACAGCATCTCCGGCACGATTTCCAGTGTGATGAATGCCATTTTTTCTGTGGTATCCTCCATCTGGAATCGGATTTCTTCTGCGGTTTCCAATGTTCTGAACGCCATCCAATCGGTGGTATCTAACATCTGGAACAGCATCAAGAACACCATTTCCAACGTGATGCAGAGCATTTCTTCTACGGTGTCCAGCATCTGGGACAACATTTGTTCTGCAGTTTCTGATAAAATCAGCGGCATCAAATCCACCATTCAGAATGGGTTTGATGCCGCTGTGGGATATATCAGGGGACTGGCCTCCGATGCCTGGAACTGGGGACGGGACATCATTCAGGGAATCATTGATGGCATTCAGAGTGCCATCGGCTGGCTGGCGGACTGCGTCACCAATGTTGCCGATACCATTCGGGATTTCCTGCACTTCTCTGTACCGGACAAAGGTCCGCTGACAGACTACGAGAGTTGGATGCCGGACTTTATGAAAGGGCTGGCAGACGGCATCGACAAGAGCAAGAAGTATGTGGAGAAAGCCGTGGGCGGTGTGGCGAAAGCCATGCAGCTGACCATGGATTCTGATTTGAATTATAGTTTGAATGGTATCTCCGGTGCAGTCGTTGGCGGCAGTTCCGGCGGTACGGTCAACAACTACTATAACAACGACAACAGCCGCACAGTGAATCAGACAAATAATAGTCCGAAGTCGCTGTCACGGCTGGAGATTTATAGGATGACGAGGAACGCGCTGAATACTTAAAAAGGAGCGATTTAAGTCGCTCCTTTTTCTCGGTAAATCAGAATTTGTCTTACTCGTTTATATTATGAGATTAGGTGACAAGATATATGTCAAAGTGCATTCCAAATGAACAGAAAAGCAAAAACACATCCCCATGCATTTTTGTATACTTTTCTCACCTGAAGCATTCCATAAATGGCTATAAAGGTAGTTACAATTTCAATGATACCCTGTATGCTGAAGCTCATGGGATGAAAAAGAATGCCCATAATTGAAACCACAAGCGCACCCCAATCAAAGAATTTAGTTTTTACCGGGAAACGTCTGTTGATTTTCTCACAGATGACAACATAATTAAAGCCTTCAAAAAAGCCCCAGACAACCGCAATAACCAGTGTTCCGATAATGGTAGCTACGATCCCTGCTTTGTGAAGATCCGGGGTAACCATAATACTCAATGGTTCGTACCCCTCAAATTGTCCTGAAAGGAAAATAAAAAGAATATACGGGAGAAAAAACACGATCGTCCAAAGCACAGCTTTGATTGCGTTTTCCCAACGAAGTCCGAAACTTGCGAACGATTCTTTACGCATTAGGCCTACAATAGTAATGCCAAGACCCGCTATTCCAAATTCCAATGCAACAGCCGTCAAAAGTCTTGGCCAAACGGAAATATCACTGTTTTTGCAAAAACTCATTATTCTGCTTCCGAAAACACCATAGACGATATAGACTGCTATCGTAACCAGAGCGATTATCCACAAATCTATAGTAAGCTTTTTCTTCCGTTCTTTTATCTGTTGTTCCATTTACTTTCTCCCTATACTAAATTTCCAAAGTTGATCTTATACAAATTCCGATTTTGCGTAGAGAACCAACGTCTCTGTTGTCTCTATTATACATCATTAAACACAAAATGTAAAGGGGTGCATCTCATGTTTTATACCCTGATTTTAGAAAACCAATCCGGCGAACAGCTGAACCTGTCAACGACCGCCAACCAATACATGACCTCCAAAATCGAAGGTCTGAATCCACCTGCCGGAACGATTTCCACTTCTTCTTACGCGGGCATGAACGGCAGCTACCTCAACAACGCTTTCATTGAAAAGCGAAATGTGGTCATTTCCTTTGCCATGCGTGGAATTGGCATTGAGAAACGGCGGCATCAGCTGTATCATGTGGTAAAGCCGTCCCGATACATCAAGATCTGGTACAGGACGGCGAACATCGATGTCTATGCCGAGGGGTATGTAGAAACCTGCGAAGTGTCAAATTTCGAGCAGCAGATCAGCGGGCAGATCTCTATTCTCTGTCCGGACATTTACTGGTACAGCCGGGATATTTTCTATGCCTACTACAGCGGCGTAATCGGAGCATTTCACTTTCCCTTTCCGGAGAGCGATGCTCCGTTTCCTTTGGGCGTATATTCCAACAGCAATCTGTTTTCTATCACCAATGACGGGGATGAAACTGGATTCACGCTGCGAATCGAAGCATTGCCCAGCGACATTCCGCAGGAAGTGGTGGCAGTGACACCGACCATCTACAACGAAAACGGTGAGTATCTGCAAATCAAAGGTGATATTCTGACCGGCGATGTCATTACGGTTACCACGAAAACCGGAAACAAGACCGTCACGCTGACACGCAACGGCGTGGACAGCAATATCCTGAACCGGCTGGTTTCCGGTTCGACTTGGCTGACCTTGAAGGAAGGCACAAATATCTTTCGGGTCGAGGCAGTTCGTGGGGTGAAAAAATTGCGTGTGACATTGATGCACCGAAATTCTTATCTGGGAGTGTGAAAATTGCAGTTGGAAATTTACAGCTTGATGGCTCTGAAAGACCAGATTTCTGTGTCACTGGAAGCCATCTGCGACAGTTATTCTTCGCTTCTGTGGGACATTGAATTCTACCAGTGCGGCTGTTTCGAGGTGTATATCGCTGCCAGTCCCCAGAATGTATCCATCTTTCAGCGTGGCAGGATTGTGGCGAGGAGTGATGATGCACAGCACTTCGGTATCATTGAATCTCTGCAATTGGAAACCGATGCCGAGAAAGGCGATTATCTGACTGTCACCGGACGGTTTCTTGCCTGTCTGCTGGAACGGCGAATCATCTATCCCACCATCACTGCAAACGGCAGCTATGAGGACATCGTCCGCAAGGTGCTGTCCCGCAATGTCATCTCCGCCGGAATCCGCAATCTGCCCGGTTTTTCCATGGGAACGGTTTCCGGTGACTGTTGGCAGAAAACCGCACGAATGCAGGTCAGCTATGACAATATTCTGGAATGGCTGTACAGCCTTTGTGAAACCATCGGCGGTTCAGCAAATGTGCGGCTGGATGGAAATGCTCTGAAATGCGATCTGTTTTCCGGAACAGACCGCAGTTTGTTGCAGGACGACAATCCTCATATCGTATTTTCTGATGCGTACAACAATCTGCTGTCGTTTTCCTATGCAGCAGACGATGCTGTGCAGAAAAACTTCGCCTATGTGCTGGGCTGCGGCGAGGGCAATGCCAGAAAACGCACGACATTCTGTTCTGGTACAGAGCCGACCTATCTTGACCGCTATGAGGTGTATGCAGATGAGCGAAATACGGCACAGGAAGAGGACGTGACCGATGCGGAATATCTGGAAATCTTAAAAAGCAGCGGTGCGGAGCATCTGGTGCAGCCAAAAACGGCATCGGAATCTGCCATCGCTGCTTTTTCCACCCAGTATCAGTACAATAAGGATTACTTTGTGGGCGATTATGTGACCGTGGAACAGAAACGCTTTGGTTTGATTCAACCTCGAATCCAGCTGATCGGCATGGTGGAGAGTTTCGACCAGAACGGCAGAAGTCTGACACCGACATTTAAAGAAACGGAGTGAGCATATGGCATTTTCCTATGGATTTTTTAACGCACAAAACCTTGACCGGGTGTATACCGCAGAGGATTTTACTGCATATCTGTCCAGTTTGATTTGCAATGGGATTCTGGATACATACCGGCAGTGCTTTGCACCAACAGTCAAAAATTTATCCGTTACATTCGGCACGGGCAAGGCGTGGATCGATGGGCATTATTTTATCAGTGATACCCTGCATACCATCGACCTTTCTTCTTATGTAGATGAATCGCTGAATCGTTATGTAGCAATCGGGATCTATTGTGATCGTTCCACTCGTACCTGTGGGATTCGTGTTCTGGCAGGTACAGCAGCCACCAGTCCAACCATTCCCACCTTTACCAACAACAATGTGACCACTTATCTGACTTTAGCAGTTGTAAGACTGCGTGCTGGAACGACAAGCATTCTGGATTCCGATCTGACAGACTGCCGTGCGGACGAGAGCAAATGCGGTTACTGCAAGTGTATTCTTGGCAAGTGCAGAGTGACGGAGATGCTTGCCGAAATGGCAAAGACGAATGCCACACTGGACGAACTGCAAAAGCGGCTGGATGCAATGAACAGTCAGATTTCCGAACTGCAAACCAAGGTGGATGACTTGACCGCAGGCGAAATCCTATCGACCGGACAATGCGGTGAAAACATCTACTATGTTCTCTACGACAACGGCAAACTGCTGCTGCGTGGCACGGGTGCAACCTACGATTATACCTCTCATGATTCTGTGTTCTATCAAAACGATCAGATCAAGGAAATCGTGCTCAGCAATGGTATTACTGGTCTGGGTGACCGCCTGTTCTATCATTGTGCCAATGCAGAAACGGTATCTCTTCCAGCTACGCTGACCAGCATTGGCAATTCTGCTTTTGCACAGGAAGATGCTGTAATCAATGATACTGCTGGTCTGACTTCCGTTACGATTCCGCAGGCGGTTACTGCAATTCAGTCGTTTGCATTTCAGCACACTGCCATTGCAGAAGTCACTGTGCCTGCCAACGTGAAAACATGGGGAAAGTATGTTTTCAGTGACTGTACAAAGCTGAAGACTGCCCGTGTTGCGTGCAGTTCCATTGGTGCTTTTGCGTTTACAAGATGTACAGCATTGTCCAATCTTACGATTTCAGCAAATTGCAAAACATTCGGAGAGAATATGCTGACGTATTGCGAAAGTCTAAAAACCATTACTTATGAAGGCACGATTACGCAGTGGAACGCCATCACCAAACCGGTCAACTGGATGTCCTCCGGAGAACATTCTTACAACAATTATCTGAAAAAGATCCAGTGCATAGACGGCTATTTGGAATATGATCCTGAAAATAATGTGTGGAACGAGGTGAAAAACGGATGATGAAATTCTTAGTGAAACAGCAAAAAATCGAAGTACTGGAGCGAGAGGTCATTGCTTCTGACCAGATCGCATTTGTTTCGGTGAAGTTCGTGTTCGATGGGGCTTGGAAAGTCCTGCACAAGGTGGTGCAGTTCACCCAGTGCGAAGAAACATACAACTTGGTGCTTGGCACAGAGGGAACGACTTGCTTGCTGCCTGCCGAACTACATCCCGGTGCGGTGAAGATGAGTTTGTTTGGCTACGATGCAGAAAGCGACACCACGGTTCGAGCGACCACGGTTCCTGTCACACTGCATATTCGACCATCTGGTTTTGTTGCAGATGGGGATACGTCAATTCCGCCGACGCCGGATCTGTATACGCAGCTTTTGAAAAAACTTTCCGAGATGCAAACCGGAGCAAACGAAAAGGACGGTCGTTCTGCTTACGAGATTGCTACGGAAAACGGTTTTGTGGGGACTGTTGCAGAATGGCTGGAGAGTTTGAAAGGCATGAATGGCGTTGACGGTAAGGATGGATTACCCGGAAAGGACGGAAAAGATGGTGCAGACGGTTTGCCCGGGAAGGATGGCACAAATGGGAAAGACGGCTTACCGGGGAAAGATGGGCGTGACGGAAAGGATGGTGTTTCTCCGGATTTGACAAATTATCCGGATACCGATGCTGTAAAAGCACTGGTTCAGGACGCTGTTCAGCCACTTCTGGAAAAGGCACATACCCACGAAAATCAATCTGCATTGGAGCAGATCAATGCCGCTAAAATCGCACAATGGGATGGCTTCGGCACACAAATCAATGGGCTTAGCACAAAGGTTACAGTCTATTCGGAAAAGACAGAACGCACTTTGGAAAGCCTGCAAAAGCAAATCGATAACCTGACAAGCGGCAGAAATTACACCGTTCTGTTTCAGTCCGGACAGAATGCCATTTCGACCTACGCACCGGACATCAGCATGATTCTGGACGGCGGGTATCAGACAATGACGGATTTTCTGGCTGCCTATCCGCAGTTTTGCAGTGCAGCAAATGATTTTGTGCTGTCCTATTCGCAGGAGTGCTTCAACTGGGATAAGTCGGTCTTGACCGTTTGTGCAAAGCCTCTGTCCCTGACGAAAAATGCGGAAATCGTGATGTCCTATCAATCGGGTTCGAGTGAAGCCGGAAGCCTGTATCTGGTGCAAAAGCCGCAGAAAATTGACATTCCCATTGGCGTGTATGTGAATACAGAGATCGATGCAAATCGTGCGGTTTCTCTGGATTTCCAATGGCTGCAGTCGGACACCTTTATCACCACCATCACAGAATGCACTGGCATTTCTGACGGCGAATATTACCTTGCCTGGGTGGGCAGAAGCAACAATTCTCATCCGAAAATCCGATTCCTGAAAGTACTGGAGGGTTGAAAATGAAAGATACCATTTGTGTGGCTGTCGGCTTGGTCGGCGGCTTTTTTACTGCCATTTTTGGCGGCTGGGACTCCGCTCTGGTGACACTGGTCGTCTTTATGGCAATCGACTTTTTCACCGGCATCATCACCGCTATGATGAAAAAATCCAAACACACGGAAAGCGGCGGACTTTCTTCCAAAGCTGGCTGGTTCGGTCTGGTGAAAAAGGTTTGCACCTTGATGCTGATCGTCGTTGCAGTTCGGATGGATATTCTGCTGAATACCAACTACATCCGGGATGCAGTCTGCATCAGCTTTTGCCTGAACGAACTGCTTTCCATCGTGGAAAATACAAGTTTAATGGGAATCCCATATCCGCCCGCAATCAAAAAAGCAATTGATGTTCTGCAAACGAAAATCGGCAGAACAGAAGAAACAACCGACAAGGAGGATAAGTAATATGGCGATTTTAAGACCAGATGCAACAACGACTCTGAATGGAGTGAGAATCAACGAGTATTTACTCACAAAACATAATCCCAACCGCATTGATATGCCCTCTGTTTCCATGGCAGGGAAAATCATTGGTGTGACTGTTCACAACACAGACTGGATCACCGTAGCAAGCGGAACGACCCCTGCGGAACAGTACACAAGGGCAACCGTCAATAACAACATGAAGGACGTGCGAGTTCATTATTATGTGGATAACGTGTGTGCATGGCAGAATCTGCCCCACAGCCTGAGCGGTTGGCACGCTGCTGATGGCAGTGGCAATGGAAATCGCAGAACCATTGCCATTGAGTGCATTATGTCCTCTGCGTACAATTCTACGGATAAGAAGTCGGAGGACAATTGTGCGAAACTTGCCGCAGCACTTCTGAAACAATATGGATTGGACATCAACCATCTCTACACGCATACCCACTGGCTGAATGTTCGTGACGGACGAAACGGAACTGTTGACCAGCTGAACACCACGTACAATCGGTACAAGATGTGTCCTGCGTACATTTTGCCCCATTGGGCGATTTTTAAAGCAAAGGTACAGTCTTATTTGAATGCAGGTTCTGCATCCACAACACCTATTCCTGCAACAAAGCAGATTTACCGAGTGAGAAAGTCTTGGGCAGATGCAAAGTCGCAGCTGGGGGCATATTCTTCCTTAGAAAATGCGAAAAAAGCCTGCAAGATCGGATATTCTGTATTTGACGCCAACGGTAATACGGTCTACACCAATGGCAGCAAGTTCACCAAGGGACAGAAGGTTCTCATTCGTGCCAACACACCTTTGTTCGCCAGTGCAGAAACTACATCTGTAACCAGAAGAATCAGCGGCACTTACTATCTGTATGACGGCATTGCCTGCAAGAACGGTCGTTATCGGATCACCACAAAGCCGGAGTTCTGCGGAAAAACACCGGTGGGACGATTTGTGACCGGTTATGTTTCTTGGGATAATTTCAATCAGTGAGGATTCTTTTATGGAACAACAAAAATTGATGGATGAACTGAATTACCACCGTGCTCAAAAGCTGACTGATGCGTTATATCATTCCGGTTTGATTTCCTTTGAGGAATATGACAAATTAACGCTCAAAAATCGGCATTCTTTCTCTCCGATTTACGTGGACTTATTGCCGAAAACGCTTGCAATTCCGCCGAAAAAGAGGTAATATGGACACGTCGAAAGGAGGTGCAGAAGCATGAAAACTATTACCAAAATTGAGGCAAATCGCTCCGCAGCTGTTCATCGAAAATGTCGTGTAGCGGCTTATTGCCGTGTTTCCACAGAGCATGATGACCAGATAGAAAGTTTGGAAACACAGAAGGCACATTATGAATCCTGGATCAAACTGCATACAGAGTGGGAATCCGCCGGCATCTTTTATGATGCTGGCATTACTGGAACAAAAGCAGAAATTCGTCCTGGACTGCAAGACCTTTTACAGGCTTGCCGCATGGGCAGGGTAGACCGCATTCTGGTGAAATCCATCAGTCGGTTTTCCAGAAATACGGCGGAGTGCCTCGCTCTTGTTCGGGAACTATCAGGAATTGGGGTTTCCGTTTTCTTTGAAAAAGAAAACATAGACACCGGCAGTATGGAAAGCGAATTGTTTCTGACGATACTCAGCAGCATGGCAGAGGAAGAATCTTTATCCATATCCAGAAATGAGAAGTGGTCGGTACAGCACCGGTTTCAAAACGGTACCTATGTGTCATCGTCTTTCCCTTACGGGTATTGCAGAAATGACAGGGGAGAGCTGGTTCTCGAACCTGAGGAGGCAGAAATTGTGAAATACATTTTTTCTGCTTTGTTATCCGGAAAAAGTTCTTGTCAGATTGCAGGTCTGTTGGAACAGCAGGGGATCCCTTTCAAGAATGGACGTCATTGGTGTGATGCTACGATTCGTGGAATTGTTGCGAATGAAAAATATGTGGGAGATGTTTTGCTGCAGAAAACGTATACCGATGCACATTTTCATCGGCACAAAAATCATGGAGAAGTGGAATGTTATCTTCTTTCAGATCACCACATACCGATTGTTAGTCGGGAAACTTTTGCAAAAGCAAATGCAGTCATTCGACAGCGAGCTGCCGAAAAAGGCATTGTGTGTGGTACAGGAAAGTATCAAAAGCGATACGCTTTTTCCGGAAAGGTGATTTGCGGCAAATGCGGCAGCACTTGCAAACGCAGAATCCACAGCGGCAATGAAATTGCATGGACGTGTGCGGCTCATATTGAAAGTGCTCAAAAATGTCCTATGAAATATGTGCGGGAGGAGGTATTGAAAGCCGCTTTTGTTACGATGTTGAACAAACTGATTTTCAGCAGAAAGCACATTTTGAAACCATTGTTAGAACAGCTGAAAACGAACAGCAATGATGAAAATGTCCGGCGAATGCAGGAACTGCAAAAGCAGCTGGAATCTCATGCTGAAAAGAAAAACACACTGCACCGTTTGTATGCACAAAAGGTCATAGATCCTGTTTTATTCCGGCAGGAAATGAATGCTTTGCAGAAGCAAGCGGAGTCCTGCCGTATGGAAATTGCACAGTTGGAACAGGAAACACATGGAGAAACTGAGATAATTGCAGAATTAAAGCAGCTGCTGCAATTTACAGAGCAGCATTCTGCAATGTTGACAGAATTTCAGGAGACATGGTTTTCTGCATTTGCAGAACAAATAATTCTGTATGATCGGAATCATATTGGATTTCGGCTCAAATGCGGTCTGCTGTTAAAGGAGGAGATTTGATGGGACAGATTCCTTACGGCTACCGAATTGAAAACGGTGCTGCTGTGATCGTACCTGAAGAGGCAGCACAGATTCGACTTATTTTTCAAAATTATATTGCCGGTATGAGTTTACAGTCGGCAGCAAGAGCAGCAGGTCATCCCATGGTACATAGCACTGTTCGTCGAATGATGCAGCGAAAATGCTACCTTGGAGATGCTTTTTATCCGGCAATTCTGGACAAAGAAACTTATGCTCGGGCAAATGCAGAGTGGCAGCATCGTGCCAATGCAATGCAGCGACTTGGAAAAACGAGGAGAAAGCCAGTATGTCCACAGACAAAATTTTTGTTGGAACTGCCGCAGCAAATACCAGAATTAGATGGAAACACGCCATTCCAACAAGCAGAATATCTTTATCATTTGATTCAAAGCAAGGAGTAATGCAACAATGCCAAAAGTCACTACAATTCCACCCCGAAAGCAAAGAAATCATGCTGTAGCGTCACAGGAAACTCAAAAGATTCGTGTGGCAGCCTATTGCCGTGTTTCCACAGATACGGAAGAACAGGCAACCAGCTATCAGGCACAAATTGCACATTATGAGGAAGTTATTCACAGGAATCCGGAATGGGTCTTTGCTGGGATCTATGCCGATGACGGTATCAGTGCAACCTCTACAAAACATCGGGAACAGTTCCATCAGATGATTCAGGACTGCATGGATGGAAAGATTGATATGCTTATTACCAAATCCATCAGCCGATTCGCTAGAAACACAGTAGATTGCCTAAATTATATCCGACAGCTGAAAGCACAAAACATTCCAATCTATTTTGAAAAAGAGTCCATCAACACAATGGATGCGAAAGGGGAGGTGCTGATTACCATTATGGCATCTCTGGCACAACAGGAATCAGAATCTCTGAGTCAGAATGTCAAACTGGGAATGCAGTATCGGTTTCAACAGGGAAAGGTGATGGTCAATGCCAGCTGTTTTCTTGGCTATGATAAGGACGAAAACGGAGATCTTGTGATCAATCCGGAACAAGCGGAAACGGTAAAACGAATCTATCGGGAATATCTGGAGGGAGCAAGCTGTCAGCAGATTGCAAGGGGACTGGAACGGGACGGTATCCGAACAGCAAGAGGAAATACCCGATGGCATGACAGTTCGATTCGGTTAATTCTGGAAAATGAAAAGTACATGGGAGATGCTCTTCTGCAAAAAACATATACTGTGGATTTTCTCAAGAAAAAACGCATTAAAAATAACGGTGAAATGCCGCAGTATTATGTGGAGGACGATCATGAGGCAATTATTCCCAGGGCATTGTTCTTACAGGTACAGGAGGAAATTGCAAGGCGCGGTTCACAGGTGGATTGTATGGGCAGACGGCGTGGATTTAGTGCGAAACACTGTTTTACTGGTTTGCTTTACTGTGCTGAATGTGGGGAACAATTCCGCAGAATCCATTGGAATAACCGAGGCTGCAAATCTGTGGTGTGGCGATGTATGACCAGATTAGAGAAAAAAGGAGCGTGTCATGCACGAACAGTCTATGAGGAATCTTTGAAGCAAGCTTTTGTAGAGGCTCTGAATCAATTGACAGGCAGCAGTGAAACATATCTTTCTGTCTTACAGGAAAATATGGCTGAGGTGATTGAAATGGAACAATCTAATTTGCCCGAGGAAATACAGAGAAAATTAGATGTTCTTCAGAAAAAGTTGATCGAATGTGCAGAACGGCATGAGGATTATGAGGAGATAGCACAGGAGATCTTTCAGCTGCGAGAGCAAAAGGAACAGGCTTTAAGGGAAAATGTTTCTCAACAGGAGCAGAAAGACCGTATGCGGGAACTGCAGGAATTTTTGGCTGCTCAGCCGCATCACATTACCGAATTTGATGAAACACTGGTTCGGCATCTACTTGCAAAAGTAACGGTTTCTTCCGATCGAATGGATTTTACATTTCAATCAGGTGTCGCGGTTTCCATTGAAAAGTGAATCACTTCAAAAATCCTCCTTTGCAAAATATAAAAGCAGGGGAGGATTTTTAGATTTTATAACGGCATTGTTGTCTTGATTTCTCCTTAA
>OGPN01001071.1_pt1 | contig 18522 bp, 16 predicted proteins | sample 1552941 | NCBI WGS metagenome assembly OGPN01 (sample SAMEA2580220, study PRJEB22360) | human gut metagenome | biome: human gut; feature: human-associated habitat; material: faeces | place: Denmark | collected 2008/2010
CACCGCGTCGGTGCCGAAAATCATCGACGAAGTGCGCCACGATGCCGTCATCGTCATCGAAAAGTATGAAAAACCCACGGCAAAGTTCAAGGACGGGCGGCTTATTATCGTTGCGGGCGACACCCTGCTGTACTTAGGTGATTTGCCTTACGTCAACGGGGAAGGCGGCAAACGACAGTATCCGTTTATCAAGCAGAACTCGCTGGATAACGTCGGCGTGTTTTTCGGGACTTCCGTCATCGAAAGAATTATCCCCGTCCAGCGCGCGTACAACGCCCTGAAAAACCGCAAGCACGAATTTCTGAACAGACTTTCGATGGGCGTGCTTGCAACAGAGGACGGCAGCGTCGATACCGATCAGCTGGAAGCAGAAGGGCTTGCACCCGGGAAAATCCTTGTTTATAGACAGGGCAGCAATCCGCCCGCGCTTCTGAACCCCGGCAGTATACCGCACGATTTTTATCTGGAAGAAAACCGACTGCTTGAAGAATTTACGATGATTTCAGGCGTGTCGGAGATTATGAAGTATTCCGAACTTCCCGATAACGTGACGTCGGGCGTCGCGATTTCCATGCTTATCGAACAGGACGACACCCGAATATCCGTCACCGCAGAAAATATCCGCGAGGCGGTCAGGGAATCCGGCAAACACATATTAAGACTTTATAAACAGTTTGCAAAGTCAAGAAGACTGAGAAGTATCGCCGGCGAAAACGGGGAACTTGAAATGCTGTATTTCGGCGCGTCGGATCTGACGTCTGACGACCTTGTCTTTGACACCGAAAACGAACTTATCGAAACGCCGTCGTCAAGGAAGAATATGGTGCTGGAGCTTATGAACCTGGGACTTCTGACCGACGAAAACGGCAGATATTCCGAACGCACGAAATGCAAAATTCTGGAAACTCTCGGCTTCGGAAACTGGGAAAACAGCAGGGATATCGCCGACTTGCACCTTAAAAAAGCGCAGCGCGAAAACCGCGCTTTCGGCGAAAGAGAAATTATCCCCGACTCTTTCGACGACCACGAAATCCATATCGAGGAACACACGAAATTTATGCTTTCGCCCGAGTTCGACATGGACGTGAAAATGAAAGAAACCATCGCCGCGCACGTCAATAAACATCGCGAGTTTATCGACGCGGCAAATATAAATTTATAAGGAGAACGCTATGCAAGAAAATGAAGTTGAAACCACCGTTCAAACGGACGCACCGTCCGAAAACGCAGGCGAAACAACGTCCCGTTTCAAAACGCCCGACGAATTGTTGAAGGCGTACGAATGCCTTGAAAAAGAGTTTACGAAAAGGTCGCAGAAACTGAAAGCCCTTGAAAAGGAACTTTCGGAAAAAGCACCTTCAAACGTAGCGTACGCACAAAACGACTGGCAGCAAAAAGTCGACGACTTTTTTGAATCGCGTCCCGAAATCGCGCCATTCAAGAAGGAAATCGCCGAGGAAATATTGAAAAACGACCTCGGCAGCAACGAAAACTGTCTGGAAATCGCCGGCGCGCGCGTTATCCTGAACAATTACAAATCCCCAAAAGATTATCTTTTTGACGACGATTTCGTTGTCGAAAACGTGCTCTCCAACGAGAAAATCTGCGACAGAGTAATCAAAAAATATCTGTCCGATCTCGACGGCGTGAAAACCGTCCGCACAATCAACGGGGAAGGACAAGCCTCTCTCGCAAAACAAATTCGCCCCAAAACCGTCGGCGAGGCTGGCAAAATGGTGATGGCTATGGCGGGCAAGGGCAAATAAATCAACAGGAGATTTTTTATGATTACAATTTCAAACGCAAGCGACGCGTTAAAAACCATTTACCTTGGCGTGATTGCCGAGCAACTCAACACGAAAATCAACCCCTTCCTTGCGGCGATTGAAAGAACAAGCAACAACGTTTTTGGTAAGGAAGTCAAAAAACTCGTAACCTACGGCGTAAACGGCGGCATCACGTCGGGCACCGAAACGGGCGCGCTTCCCAAGGCGCAGGGTAATTCGTATGTAACGCTTACCACCGACCTTAAAAACTTTTTCGGCAAAATCGAAATTTCCGACAAAGCTTTAAGAGCCAGCATGGACGACTCTGGCGCGTTCGTAAACCTTCTGAACGCCGAAATGGAAGGACTTTTGTCGGCAAGTAAGAGAAACTTCGCACGTATGCTTTTCGGCGACGGCAGCGGAAAACTCGCAACTACGGTCGTATATGCGGACAACGAAGATCTTGCAAAATTCAAGGTTGACGACGCGTCGAAAATCGAAGCCGGTATGGTCATCGACATCGAAACGAACGGGGCGATTACAAGCGCGACGAAAAACAAAGTCGTCAAAAGCGTCGACCACACGAACAACGTCGTTACGCTCACTTCAAACCTTCCCTCCGTTCAGGGCAAGGACAGCATCGTTTACGTACAAGGCAGCCGAAGCAACGAATTGACGGGTTTAGAGTCCATTTTTGGCACGTCAAGTACGCTTTACGGTCTTGCCCGCGCCGACTACGATTTCCTTACACCGTACAACGACGCAACCGGCGGCGCAATGTCTGCGGCACTTATACAGGACGCAATCGACCACGTCGAAGAACGTTCCGGCGGCATCGTCAACTTTATCGTGACAAGCTACGCCGTCAGGAAAAAGTACGTCGCGTACTGTGCAAGTTCCAACCACAACGTCGACGTCATGAATCTTGACTGCGGCTATAAGGCGTTGTCGTACAGCGGAATTCCTTTCGTCGTCGACCGCTTCTGCGGAAAGAAAGATATGTACCTTCTGAACACCGACGACTTTAAACTGCATCAACTTTGCGACTGGCGTTGGATCGAAGACGCGGCAGGCGGAATTCTGAAACAGGAATCTGGCAGCGCGGCATACAGCGCAACGCTTGTCAAGTACGCCGACCTTATGTGCGAACGCCCCATCGGTCAGGCGAAAATCACTAATATCACCGTTGACTGATCGACGGAAACTTAAAGATAATTCCGGCGCGCGCTTTGCCGCGCGCCCCCTTGCGGGGGACGCTATGAAAATACGAATTTACAACGATTTATACGACGTGTGCGACAGGGTGAAAGAAATCCACCCCGATTACGAGATTTATTACGATACGACGGGGAAAAGATACGAGGTGTTCGCAAAAGAAAAATTGCAGGTCGTGTGTCCTTACGAAAAACTCGACGCAAGGCTTATCGACTACCTTTATAAAACGAGAATCGAACGCCTTGACAAAATCCTGAAAGAAATCGACGATCAGAATCTGAAAATCGAAGCCGCAAAAGAAAAAGAATTGAAAGATAAGGTCGATTATAAATCGAAAAACGCGTTCAGGTATTACGAAAAGCACCCCGACGCACGAAAAGTTGATTTTGAGGAGATCTGAATGAAAGTAAGCGATGTAATTAAAAACTGTTTCGTCAAACTCGGGTACGGCGTCGTCGACGTTACCGACGCCGAAAACCTTACCGCGGAACAAAAAAGACTTGTCGATATTTTGTTGTGCTCTGTCGAAAACGTACATTCCGAGATAATAAGCGCGTATTTCCCGTTCGTTATGACGGAAAACGTGACGCTCGTCGACGGGAAACTTCAATATTCGACGTTGACAAACCCAAAAATCGTGTATCCGATTTCATTGAAACGCGGCGCGGAAACAAGGAAAATCAAGGCGTATCCGACGTATATACAAAGCGATTTTTCCGGAGAAGCGACCTTTGAATATTGCGCGCTTTTGCCGTCGTATTCGCTTTCGACTGAACTTCCGGGCAACGTCCCGTGCTGGCTTTTGTCGGAAGGCGTCGTTGCGGAATACGCATACGCAAACAACCTTATCGACCTCGGCGCGCAAGCCGAAAAGAAGTTCAGAGAAGGTATTTGCGCGCTGAAAGCGCACAGTGGCGCGGGAAGATACGTGAAACCGAGGAGGTGGGCGTAGTGCGCGGAAAAACATTCACGAGAATAAGGATTAAAAGCGACGAATTCCGCGGAGTTTCGACGACGAAAGACGAGGCGATTTCGTCACCGACATCATCGCCGATGTCGTATAACTTCACGTACGAAAAGGGCGTGCTTGCGGGCAAATACGGTATTTCCGCCGCGACTTTTCCAAGCGACGTTACCCCGGCGTTCCGTCACGCCGTCGCGTCGCTCCCCGAAGGAGTCGTGCCGATGAGCCTGCATTTGTTCAGAAAGTTCGACGCGGCGACGAACAAGCGCGACGACAGACTTATCGTCAGGACAACGGACAACGAATATTACGAAACGAGCGTCTTTACCGTCGGCGACACGTTCAGAAAAATCGTAAATCTTGCGGCGGCGGGAAAAGATTGCAGCGCGTGCTATCGGTATAACGGAAAGGATTTGTTTCTCGCGTCAAGCGAGCGCGGATTCTTTTACACATACGACGGCACGACCTTGAAAAAAATCGAGAACGCACCGAATATGACAAGTATGTGCGTGCATGCCGAAAGAATTTTCGCAACCGTTTCGGGAGAACAGAACAAGGTGTGGTTTTCCGCCGACTTCAACCCCGAAAACTGGAAAGTGTCGGGCGACGGCGCAGGCTATATCGACTTCGACGATGAGGGCGGCAAGGTAATCAAAGTCGTGAAATTTCTGAACTACGTTTACATTTTCAGAGATTTCGGCGTGGAAAGACTGACCGCATTCGGCGCGCAAACCGACTTTTCGGTTTCGAAAATTTACACGGCGTCGGCAAGGATTTATCCCGACACGATAGTGCCGCTCGGCGACCGCATCGTCTTTTTGACGGAAGAAGGGTTGAAGTGTCTGGACGGCTACAATGTGCAGAATATTTTTGCGGATTTGTCCGATTTTTTGTCGTCGGACAAAAGAAACGCCGTCGCAACGGGTATGGACGGGAAATATTTCCTTGCCGCCAACATGGTTTTCCCGGGGGACTTCGCCGTCAAATTTCTGGACGAAGTAAGAGATCAGGGCGTTTACAACACGAACGGGATTGCGGTGTGCGACGTAAAAAAGAACAAAATGACCTTGCTTCGCGGTATGGATATACGCTTTATAAAGTCGGTCAACGTGCATACGCTTTCGGCGGTTTTCATGACGTTTTCAGGCGTGAACAAGCACTTTATCGGTATGTTTTCGGACACGGGCAAGTATTTTTCCGACAAATTGCCAAGGTATTGGACGACGGGCTACACCGACCTCGGTTATCCCGAAAAGCAAAAAAGCGTCAGAAACGTCATGCTCACGGCGCACGGTACGGTAACGCTCGGGCTGGAACTTGACGGAAATAAAATCGAATACCTCCTTACAGGCGCGGATCTTCCGCAAAAAATCATCGTAAACCGTGCGTTTTCAAAAATGCGCGTATATCTGAAAGAAAACAGCGAATCGGGAAGTTATACCGTTACTCCGCCGTCGATCACGGTGGATTTATCGTAAAAAAATGCTTATGGATAATAAAATTAACGAACTTTTTATCACCGTCGAAACCCTTGAAAATTATTTGCGTGCGCTTGAAAAACGGGTGGCGGCTTTGGAGGAAATCAATAATGGCAAATAGTTGGTGGGACGATATCAAAGAACTTTTCAAAACCAAAAAACAAAAGGCGGCAGAAGAAAACGAAAAAGTCAATAACGCGTTAAGGCGCGAAAGTCAAATCACGGGGCAGTTGAAAGCACTTGAAGACGAGCACAACAAAAACAACCCCGCCGCGCCCGATCCCGACTTTGACGAAATCTTCAAACCGGTGAAATACGACAGGGTTAACTACGACGTGTTGTCCGACGACGAAATCAAAGCCGTCGCAAACGATAAGGCGGAGTCTGATTACAAGTCGAGCCTTGAAAAAATCGACAAACAGGCGTACGACGACCTTGTAAAACTCAACGAGCAGCGCGAAAAAGCCAAAGAAACACACAAGAAAACGCTTTCCGAAATCGAAAGTCTTTTCGACGCGTTCAGGGAAAACAGCAAAAACAAGGCGGTGAAACAGGGCATCGCAAGGGGCAGTATCCTTGAAAGCGCGATTAACGAATACGGCGAAGCCGCAAACGCGGGTAGAGCGAGAGCCGACGATATTTTAAGCGACGCGCTTTTAAGTTTCGAGGAAAAATCCGACGCTCTTAACAGAAGGCGCGACGAGGCTTTAAGCAACCTTGACCTTAAAAAAGCCGTCGAAATCACCGAAACAATCAATAAACTGCAAGAAAACAGGGATAGACAACTTGCCGATCAGAATCAGAAAAACGCCGCGCTTGAAAAGAAAGAAACCGACGAAAATCTGAAACTTGAAAAGGAAAAACAAAAATACGTCGAAAACTACAAAGCGAACAAACGCCTTGAAAAGCAACAACAGGACGCGTACGAAAAGGCGAACGGCTACACCGGCGAAAAAGCAAGAAACTTTGCCGAACGTTACAATGTCGCTTTGGGTTTTTATACGTCGCTCGATCCCGACGTCGCGGTAAAAGCGCTTGAAGCAAGCGGCACAATGAAGGGCTATCTCGGAAACAATTACGAGAAACTTTTAAGCGTCCTGAAATCGCGCGCAACAACGAAAACTAAAAAATATATTTAACTGATATTTTGGGGGCGGACGATGAAGGAAAGAATAAAAAATTGGTTCAATTGGTTCAGGGAAAAGATTAAAAATTACGGGTATCTGATGACGCTTGCGGGCAGTGTGTTTTACCTTCTCGAAGCGTGCGGTCTGAAAATAAACGAACCCGTAGCGTACGGGATTGTCAACGCGGTCGCAGGGCTTTTAATCGTGCTCGGACTCGTCAACAATCCCGACGGGAGAAAAATCAAATAATTTCGCGGACGCGATAAACTCCGCGCGCGGCGGCAAGTTTTGCAACTGAATCGGACGAAAATTCCTTGTCCGAGTCGATGATTGCGTAAAGATTGCCGTTTTTTCCGGAACAGGTTACTTTTCCATCGTTTTTATCCGCAAAGTCGGCGATGAGCGACAAGACCGCAGGGTTATCTTCCGCAAGGACGGTAATCCTGTGGTTTTTTCTTGCTGCAAAAACGGCGGGGTAGTTCACCGAGTTTTTGATATTGCCGTTTTCAAAGTAATCTTTGAGTTCGGTCGCGACCATAACGGCGCAGTTGTCTTCGGCCTCCGGGGTGGAAGCGCCGAGATGCGGGCAGGCGATAATGCCGTCGACGTTCAAAAGCGGCTCCGACGGGAAGTCGGTGAAGTATTTATGTACTTTTCCGTCTTTGACCGCGGCGATTATATCGGCGTTTTGTACAAGTTCGCCCCTTGCACAGTTGACGATGACGACGCCGTCTTTCATTTTTGAAATCGCGGCTTTGTCGATCATGCCTTTCGTGTCGGCGTTGTAGGGAAGATGAAGGGTAATAAAGTCGGATTTTTCGTAAATTTTGTCCAAAGTATCGACGACTTCGAGATCAATCCCCAAATCCGTGTCCTTATTGAAAAACGGATCATATCCGATGATATTCATACCAAGGGCGTTTGCCGCGACGGCGACTTTTCTGCCGATTGCGCCAAGACCGACGACGCCCAATGTTTTTCCTGAAATTTCGCCGCCGACGAATTGCGCTTTGCCTTTTTCGACAATTTTCGCAACGCCGCCTTCCGCGTTATTTTGGGAGTTTACCCATTTAATTCCTTCGATAATCTTGCGGCAAGAGAGCAAAAGGGCGGTGATGACCAACTCTTTTACGGCGTTTGCGTTCGCACCCGGGCTGTTGAAAACTACCACACCGCGTTTTGCGTATTCGGCATGGGGAATATTGTTCACGCCCGCGCCCGCGCGACCTATCGCGACGACACTTTCGGGAAGAACAAAATCTGCCATCTGCGCGCTTCTCACGAGAATAAGTTCAGGGTTATCGCATTCCGACGTAATTTCGTAATTTTTGTCCAATACGTCGTTGACTTTCGGGCTTATCGAATTTAACTTTAATACTTTTACCATACCAACCTCTTATTTGTGTTCCGCCGCGAATTTTTGCATATAGGCGATAAGATGTTTTACGCCTTCGACGGGCATCGCGTTGTAAATGGACGCGCGCATTCCGCCGACAAGACGGTGCCCTTTGATTGCCATGATTCCGTTTGCTTCCGCGCCTGCGACGAACTCAGCGTCGAGCTCCTTCGAGGGGGATACGAAAGGCACGTTCATCATGCTTCTGTCTTCGGGACGGACGGGGTTTGTATAGAAACCGCTGTTGTCGATGTAATCGTACAGCATTTTTGCTTTTTCTTCGTTGATTTTCTGGATTGCGGGAATGCCGCCGAGGTTTTTAAGCCATTTGAGCGTCAGGCTTGCGATGTAAATCGAGAAACAGGGGGGAGTGTTGTAAAGGCTGTTCTCTTTTGCCTGCGTCGACCATTTGAGCATAGTCGGGCAAATGGGCATCGCCTGATCGAGAAGGTCTTTTCGGACGATGACGACGGTAACGCCCGCGCATGAAATATTCTTTTGCGCGCCGGCATAAATCACGCCGAACTTATTTACGTCGTACACTTCGGACAAAATGTTGCTGGACATATCGCAGACGAGCGTTTCGACAGACGGGAATTTTCTCATACGGCTGGCTGCCGTAAATGGTGTTATTGCTGGTGCAGTGGACGTAATCGATATCGCTTCTGAAAGACGAGTCGTCAAAGTCCGGGATATAGGTGAAGTTTTTGTCTTCGCTGGACGCCGCAACCCTGACGTCGCCGTATTTTTGCGCTTCCTTGTATGCCTTTTTCGCAAAGTTTCCGGTCACGATATAATCGGCGCGGCCTTTTTTCAAAAGGTTGAGGGGAACTGCCTCGAATTGCGTCGACGCGCCGCCTTGCACGAGAAGCACGTCGTAGTTGTCGGGAATGTTCATAAGCTCGCGGAAAAGGGCGATACATTCGTTGTGAACGGGCTCGTAAACCTTGCCGCGGTGCGACGCCTCGATAATGGAAATGCCGCTGCCTTTGAAATCAATGAAGTCTTTTTGTGCTTCAAGCAAAACTTCCTTGGGAAGTACGCCGGGACCTGCTGAAAAATTGTACACTCTGCTCATTTCTTCACATCCTCCTCATCAAATACCTCGTCTAAACTTGCTCCTGCAGGAACCATAGGATATACGCTTAAATCCTGGTCGATCCAGCAATCGAGAACTACCGGACCCTCTGATGAAAGCGCCATCTTAAGTGCAGGCTCTACTTCTTCCATCTTCGTAACGCGGATTGCTTTTGCTCCCATTGCTTCAGAAACTTTCACGAAGTCCACACCATCATTTAAGATGGTCTGAGAATATCTTTGTTCATAGAACAGAGTCTGCCACTGGCGTACCATTCCCAGAACATGATTATTCAGAATGATCTGGACAAGAGGTTTGCCGCAGCGAACTGCCGTGGCAATCTCGTTCATGTTCATACGGAAACAGCCGTCTCCTGCTATATTTACCACGGTTTTGTCCGGGCAGCCCATCTTTGCTCCGATTGCTGCGCCAAGGCCGTAACCCATGGTACCAAGCCCTCCTGATGTCAGGAAGGTTCTCGGCTCCTTAAATTTGAAATACTGGGCCGCCCACATCTGGTGCTGTCCTACATCTGTGGAAATGATTGCATCTCCACCAGTCAGTTCATAAAGCTTCTGGATCACGTAGGGTCCTGTCAGCTGTGAATGATCATAATTCAGCGGATACTTAGCTTTCATATTCTGAATATGCTGTACCCACTCATCATGACGCTTCTCCGGGATTTTCTCAAGGAGAAGCTTCAGCACTTCCCTCAGATCTCCGATCACGGAGGCATCAACTGCAATATTCTTGTTGATCTCCGCTGCATCTACATCGATCTGCAGAATCTTTGCCTTCGGCGCGAAGGTCTTTGTATCTCCTGTCACACGGTCGCTGAAGCGTGCACCAAGAGTGATCAGAAGGTCACACTCGCACATTGCGTAGTTGGAAGTTTTGGTTCCATGCATTCCAACCGGACCTGTGTAAAGCTCATCCTCTCCGGAAAAAGCCCCTTTTCCCATAAGGCTGTCACAGACCGGAGCCTGGATCTTGTGGGCAAGTGCACGGACTTCTTCGGATGCATCTGCGATCACAGCACCGCCGCCAACAAAAATAAATGGCTTTTTCGCTGCTGCGATCATCTGGGCTGCTGTATCCACGTCCTCCGGACGGATGGTGTCAACCTTCGGCTCTACGGCTGTGATGGTGTGACGGATATATTCACATTTTGCTGCGGTTACGTCCTTGGGCACATCTACAAGTACCGGACCAGGGCGACCGCTTTTTGCGATGATAAAAGCTTTGCGGATGGTGTCTGCAAGTTTTGTTACATCTTTGACAATATAGCTGTGTTTTGTCACAGGCATTACAATGCCTGCGATATCAACTTCCTGGAAGGAATCCTTTCCAAGAAGGGCAGTTCCAACATTACAGGTAATTGCTACCACAGGAACAGAGTCCATACACGCGGTGGCAATTCCGGTTACCAGGTTGGTTGCACCTGGGCCGGAAGTTGCCAGACACACGCCGACCTTTCCTGTTGCACGGGCGTAACCGTCTGCTGCGTGGGAAGCTCCCTGCTCATGGGAAGTAAGTACATGTTTGATTTTATCACTGTATTGGTAAAGGGCGTCATAAACATTCAGAATAGCTCCGCCTGGATATCCGAAAACGGTATCCACGCTTTGCTCTAGCAAACATTCTATGATGATCTCCGCTCCTGTAAGCTGCAATTTTGTTTCCTCCTGGTATATTATACTGTAAAAATCCCGGACATTTGCTATGAAAGTACCATACTTTCATGAACCATAATTCCATTCACATGTCCGGATAAGAATCTTATTATTTTGCTTTCGGAACCTCAAGGATCGCACCGCGGTTTCCGGAAGTAACCATTGCTGCATATCTTGCCAAGTATCCGGTTGTAACCTTCGGCTCTCTCGGCTGCCATTTTGCTTTTCTTGCTGCAAGCTCTTCATCAGAAACCTTCAGTTCCAGTTTCAGTTCCGGAATATTGATGCTGATGATATCACCTTCCTCAACAAGGGCGATAGGACCGCCTACTGCTGCCTCCGGTGAAACATGTCCAATGGAAGCGCCTCTGGACGCACCGCTGAAACGTCCGTCTGTAATAAGTGCTACAGAAGAACCAAGTCCCATACCTGCGATTGCAGAGGTAGGGTTCAGCATTTCTCTCATTCCAGGACCACCCTTCGGTCCCTCATAACGGATGACAACAACGTCACCTTCTACGATCTTTCCGCCTTTGATTGCTGCAATTGCGTCTTCCTCGCAGTCAAATACTCTTGCAGGTCCTTCATGAACCATCATCTCAGCAACAACTGCAGAACGTTTTACAACACTTCCATCTGGTGCAAGGTTGCCCCGAAGTACAGCAAGTCCGCCTGTGGTGCTGTATGGATTATCAATCGGACGGATTACTTCCGGGTTCAGGTTTACACAATCCTTGATATTCTCGCCTACTGTTTTTCCGGTTACAGTCATGCACTCTGTGTGAAGGAGTCCCTTCTTATTCAGCTCGTTCATAACTGCGTATACGCCGCCTGCTTCGTTCAGATCTTCCATGTAAGTCGGGCCTGCCGGTGCAAGGTGGCAGATGTTCGGAGTCTTTGCACTGATTTCATTTGCAAAGCTGATATCGAAATCCCAGCCAATCTCATGTGCGATTGCTGGAAGATGAAGCATACTGTTTGTGGAACAGCCAAGAGCCATATCTACAGTAAGGGCATTGAGAAGTGCCTCTTTTGTCATAATATCTCTTGGACGGATGTTGCGGCGGTACATTTCCATAACCTGCATTCCTGCATGCTTTGCAAGACGGATACGCTCGGAATATACAGCCGGGATGGTTCCGTTTCCTTTCAGTCCCATACCAAGAACCTCAGTAAGGCAGTTCATACTGTTTGCAGTGTACATACCGGAACAGGAACCGCAGGTCGGACATACTTTTTCTTCGTATTCCTGCAGCTCTTCCAGCGACATGGTGCCTGCTGCCACGGAGCCTACTGCTTCAAACATAGAAGATAAGCTTCTCTTTCTGCCGTGCAGATGTCCTGCCAGCATTGGACCGCCGGAAACAAAAATCGTCGGGATATTCAGTCTTGCCGCTGCCATCAAAAGACCGGGCACATTTTTATCACAGTTAGGGATACATACCAGACCATCGAACTGATGTGCCATCGCCATACACTCGGTGCTGTCGCAGATCAGGTCTCTGGTTACGAGGGAATATTTCATGCCGACATGTCCCATCGCGATACCATCGCAGACTGCGATTGCCGGGAATACAACCGGGGTGCCTCCAGCCATCGCGACGCCGAGCTTGACCGCCTCTGTAATTTTATCCAGGTTCATATGTCCGGGCACGATTTCGTTATAGGAGTTTACGATACCGATCAGCGGTCTGTTCTTTTCCTCCTCTGTCATTCCCAGTGCATTCATCAGACTTCTGTGCGGTGCCTGCTGGACGCCTTTTGTTACATTATCACTTCTCATTTGTTCGTTCCTCGCATTCTGTTGTCAAAAATCAAATCCGCTCTGCAAGCAGATCGCCCATCTTGCTGCATCCAACTAATGTACACCCTACGTCCATAATATCTCCGGTGCGGTAGCCCTCTGCCAGAACCTTGCGAACCGCTTCTTCCACTGCTTCTGCCTCTTTATCCAGATCAAAGGTATAACGCAGCATCATGGCAGCGCTCAGCACAGTTGCAATGGGATTTGCGAGATCTTTGCCCGCGATATCCGGCGCACTGCCGTGACTGGGTTCATATAAGCCGAACTTTGTATCGTTTAAGCTTGCGGAAGACAGCATACCGATCGAGCCGGTCACCATGCTCGCTTCATCCGAAAGAATATCGCCAAACATATTTTCGGTCAGGATCACATCGAACTGCGCCGGATCTTTGACCAGCTGCATCGCACAGTTGTCCACGAGCATATGAGACAGCTCCACATCAGGATAATCCTTTGCCACCTCTTCCACCACGCTTCTCCACAGTCTCGAGGAATCCAGCACGTTTGCCTTGTCCACGCTCGTCACTTTGCCTTTTCTCTTGCGCGCTACATCAAACGCCTTGATCGCGATTCGGCGGATTTCCTCTTCGGTGTAGGTCAGGGTATCGACTGCCTTGCGCACGCCGTTTTCTGTCGTCGTATGGCGCTCGCCAAAATACAGACCGCCGGTCAGCTCTCTCATAATCAGCATGTCAAAGCCTGCCTGGCTAATTTCTTCTTTTAACGGGCACGCGCCTGCAAGCTGCGGATACAAATAAGCCGGTCTTAAATTTGCAAATAAGTTGAGTGCTTTGCGGATCTTCAACAGACCTGCTTCCGGACGCTTTTCCGGAGGGAGCTTGTACCAGGGGGAGGTGTTGGTATCTCCGCCGATCGAACCCATCAGAACCGCATCTGCCGCCTTCGCTGTCGCAATCGCCTCATCTGTCAGCGGTACGCCGTGCACATCAATCGATGCACCGCCCATCAAAATCTCCTTGCGCTCTATTTCATGGCCGAATTTCTTTGCCACCTGATCCAGTACTTTATTCGCCTGTGCTACAATTTCCGGTCCGATTCCATCGCCCGGAATACATGCAATCTGTAATTTCATCGAGCTGTTCCTCCAATACTGCGCCCAATTGTAATTGAGCTGTTCTTTCTAAGTTTAACGTAACACTGTATATTTTTCAATAAAAACAGGAAAAAAGCCATATCGGTTTGATATGGCTTTTATAACTTGAAGGAATGAATTTCGTGTTTTCCATTCTTTTCGGATATAGGTTTACTGCTTTCGTGCGGCGGTTTTCTCGCCAGGCGCTTTCTCATCATGATACAGCACCCATGAAATCACGAAGCTGACCACAAACGCTACCGCAATCACAAGGGTATATTGCAGCGTATCATCCGTCGTAATCAGATATCCGAACAGTCCGGTTACGCCATAAGCTGTCGCTCCGATGCCTGTCCATCCGGCAATCAGTGCACCGCAGGCCCCTCCGATCATTCCTGCCACAAACGGTTTCATGTAACGGATATTGACACCAAAAATTGCAGGCTCGGTGATGCCTAAAAATGCGGACAGCGAAGACGGCAGCGCAAGGGCCTTTACCTTGCTGTTTTTGGTTTTTAATGCCAGAGCAAGCGCCGCTGCACCCTGACCGACATTGGCTGCCGTCGCAATTGGCATCCACGTATTTAATCCGCTTTTTGAAATCAGTCCCGCTTCCAGCGCGCTATACATATGATGTACACCCGCTACAACCGTCGGCGCATAGACCGCGCCGCACAGTGCCGCACCGATTCCAAAGGGAAGCGTAATCAGCCACTGAGCGCCTTCCAGTACGCCGTTTTCCACCCAGGAAAAAACAGGTCCGAAAATTGTCAGGGTCAAATACCCCGTTACAAGCACCGTCACAAGCGGTGTCACAAACAGGTCGATAATTTCCGGAACGATCTTGTGCAGTTTCTTTTCCAGCATGCTCATAAACCATACTGCGATCACAACCGGAATGACATGTCCCTGATAGCCGACAAGCTCGATCTGATATAACCCGAACCATGCATTCAATTTAGGAATACTTTCTGCATCTACAACACTCCATGCATTCATCAAATCCGGATGAATCATGATCATACCGATAACTGCACCAAGATACAGATTTCCGCCAAATACCTTTGCCGCGCTGATCGCGATCAGGATCGGCAGAAAAACAAATGCCGCATTCGAAAACAGGTGAAGGATCGTATATGTACCGGACTGCTCCATTGCAGGATAAACCTCACAAAGTCCTTCCAGAATCCCCACCAGCAGACCGCTCGCTACGATCGCCGGAATGATCGGAATAAATACATCTCCCAATGTCTTTACTGCACGCCTCCAAAGGCTCGTCTTTGTGCTTGCTGCCTGTCGGACTTCTTCCCTGGAAAATGCGCTGATGCCCGCGATCTGGATAAATTCGTCGTAAACCTTGTTGACCGTTCCTGTCCCGAAAATAATCTGCAGCTGTCCGGACGCGAAAAAGACTCCCTTCACACCGTCGATTGCTTCGATTGCTTCCTTGCTGCACTTGTCATTGTCTCCGATGACCAGACGCAGTCGCGTCGCACAGTGCTCAGCGCTGATGATATTTTTCCTGCCTCCTATGTTGTCACAGATCTGCTGTGCTGTTTTCCTGTAATCCATGGTAACCCCCGCCCTCTGTTTTCACGACATTTTGTAAATTCACGTTTTCGCCAAAAAGAGTATACATCTTTTCAGGCAACTTATACAAGCAGCTCCGACAATCCTTTTTTTAGATTGCCGGAGCTGTCTCTACGTCTTTATGAAATTGAAATCACTCCTCTTCGTCTACAGATTTTGTTTCTGCAACTGTTTCTTCCAAAGTGCTTTGCGCAACATTCTCCCGGATTTTGATATCGCCGTTTTCTGCGGATACCCGGATGACAGCACTGCCGGGTGCCTGTTTTCTGTACTCTGCTGCGTCTCCGTTCTCATTTTCCATCATCTCATATCCCGAAAAATGAATTTCACCATATTCTGTGCGAAGATCATATCCATATGCATCCGCCTTCTGCATTTCGTATATGTTCGTATCCCCGTAACTGTTTTTTACGTCCAGCGTGCCCTGCGTTCCTGCAAAAACAGTTACCGAACCATTCTCCGCTTCCAAAGACGCCTGTGTGCTTTCGATACAGCCAATGTTCAGATCTCCATACAGACCGGTGATCTCTACCTTATTACCGGTCAGATTTCCGGTCTTGATGTCACCGTCTTCGTCGTAAATACTCAGGTCAATTCCGTTCCAGTCCTCCATTTTAATCTCACCATAGCTCGTCTTTACAGAAAGCTTCTCTGCAGAAAGATTCGCTGCAAGATCGATATCCCACGGTGCATCGACCGAAACCTCTTTCAACCTGGCACCCTTCGGCACTGTGATTTTCACATAAGGATCATCCTGCCGCCGTTCTCCTTCTTCTCCCCAGAGCCGGAAATACCACCGATTTCCTTCCTGCGTTTCCCCGAAATCGCCTTCTTTCACTATGAGTGTTCCATTCTCCACCTGGCACACCGGTTCTTCCCGATCGCCTGCCAGAAGATATTCAACACTATAAGAATCGCCTTCCTCCAAAGAAAACTCTCCGTATTTCAGATCCACCTCAATTTTTTCAAACGCTGCCAGCTGCTTCTGTCCGGCATAATCCTGTACCGTCTCCGGGCAGGCTGTTGTCTCTTTCAAATGAATTCCTTCGTTATCCAGATAAAACACCGGGCTTCCTCCCATCGCAATCCCAATGCCAATACAGATGCCGCCTGCTGCCAACAGACCTGTCGAGATCAGAAGCGTCTTTTTCAATGTTTTATTTTTCATCGCTGTCCGTCTCCTTTCTCTCCAGCAGGTGAAATCCGTTGCTGTCCGTTTCAGCAGCAGATGTGCCCGTCATCTGTTCGCCGGGCGCTGCCTCAGGTTCCGGCTCTGCGCTGCCGGCTTTTTTCTTTCCGCCAGCCTTGCTGCGGATCCATAAAATTCCTTTCCAGATCAGCCACACCAGTCCGATCAGCAATGCTGTGCCCAGGATTGCTGAGCCTGTCATCATAAAGCCGCTGCCCAGAATCGCAAAGCCGCTGCCAACCGCATGAAACATCGAAACAATTCCTGTCCCGATGAAAAACAGTCCGCCCAGAAGCAGTGCTGCCAGCACAAGGATCATTCCGATGCCGCAGGCTGCACTGCAGGCCAACAGACCGAGCACGCAGGCACCCAGTGCTACTGCAATGCCGACTACAGCGGCAAGCAGTCCGAGCCCTACCGGGACCACCACCGGCAGGGCACATAATCCGAGGAGGATCACCAGCACGATCTGCCAGGGCTTCCAGTTTGATTTTTGCTGTGTTACAGATTGTTTTGTTTTTGTTTCGTTCATTGCTATTCCTCGCTTTCTCTTTCTGAGTACAAGCATACCGACACAACAAAAAAAGCTCCCGCAAAAACTGTGGAAGCTTTTCCAAAACAATTCTTAAATTTTTCTAAATCGCAGTTTAGCGCGTCGTCCCTCTCTCCTCTGTACGAAAACCCATTTTAATTTCTTTTCCCGCAGGATTTCCATTCATCAGCTCCAGCAAAAGCCGCGCCGCCTCCTGTCCGCTGGTCTGGTAAAAAAAGTGCACGCTGGAAAGCTTCGGCGCAACGATCCGCCCGGAAACCGTGTCGCCCACGCCGGAAATCGCAACCTGCTGCGGAATCCGGATCTGATGCTCCTGCAGCCAGCCAAGCGCGCCGAGCGCTACAGAATCCGTTGCCCCAAATACTGCATCAATCTCCGGATGCCGCTCCCATAAGCGTCCCATTGCCTCATAGCCGTCCTCAACAGAAAAAGCACTTTCCTCATAAAAGCTGTTGTCCCAGTCTATTCCCTTTTCTTCCAGAACATCCAAAAATCCACGGAAACGTTCTTCCCCGGCTGCATGATCTCGCTTCGTCACACCAAGACACGCCGGATGCTTCGCATCCTTTAACATCATACGCGCGGATTCCTTTGCTGCAAGATAATCATCCTGATAGACGCAGCTGTAGCCTTCCAGCTTCTGTCCCAGCACCACGACCGGAACCTGCAGCGCGCGCAGTGCACGCTTGTGCGCCGGTGTGAAAATCGTCCCGATCAGGATAATCCCGTCCACCTGATTTTCGGAAAAGAGCTTTAAATACTCCACTTCCTCGCGTTCCTGGTTTTCCGTGTTTGCCAAAAGCAGCCAGAAGCCCGCCTGCTTTAACTCCTTGCTGATCCCGGAGACCATCCCGCTGATGGATTCGGAATTGATCTTCGGGATAATCACACCGATCTGCTTCGTCTTTTTGGTACGCAGCATCTGTGCCTGCGCAGACGGTTTATAACCGGTCTCCTCGATCACCCTGCGGATCTGCTCCCGCTTTTCTGCACTGACATAGCCATCGTTAAAGTAACGGGAAACGGTGGCCCGGGAGACATTTGCCAACTTTGCAATTTCATTTATGTTCATTTCAAAAAATCCATCCTCAATCTCTGCAGCATTTTTCTTTTGTGAGATTGATCTCAGTATAACATTCCGTCTGAAAATCTGCAAGCAGAATACAGCGCCTTATCCCAACACCTCCCGGTATACGCGCAGCACATTTTCTCCCATGACCTTATCACGCTGTCTGGCGGTAAGCCCTGCCTTTGCAAGCGCATCCTCCAGAACCGGCATTGCGTCTGCGCCCGGGAGCTCTGCATGGGTCCGAATTCCGTCAAAATCGCTGCCCAGTCCCAGGCAGTCCTCTCCGCCGACTTTTATGATATGTGCCGCATGGCGTGCCACGTCTGCAGCTGTGCCCGGATAGTCCTTTTTGGCATTTAAAAAGGACGGACAGAAGTTCAGTCCGGTCACACCGCCTTTTTCTGCCAGCAAACAGATCATGTCGTCCGTTAAATTGCGCACCGCCGGACAGATTGCGCGGGCATCGGAATGGCTTGCGACAAAGGGACGCTTCGCATGGGACGCCACGTCATAAAAGCCCGCATCCG
>OGPN01001072.1_pt1 | contig 18495 bp, 19 predicted proteins | sample 1552941 | NCBI WGS metagenome assembly OGPN01 (sample SAMEA2580220, study PRJEB22360) | human gut metagenome | biome: human gut; feature: human-associated habitat; material: faeces | place: Denmark | collected 2008/2010
TAAGCGAATAAATCGGTTAAGGAGGAATCGGTTATATGGTAATTAAGGTCAAGGTTTCCGATGTTGCCAAGGATTTCGGAAAGAGCAACAAGGAAATTATAGAGCTGCTTGATAAATATTGTGGCGGTCCGGCCAAGAAAGCTTCCACAGTCCTCGAAGAAAACGAACTTAACATACTTTTTGATAAAATCACCATTCAAAACAGTGTTAAAAGCTTTGACGCTTATTTTAAATCGGGCGCGGCTAAGGCAAAAAAAGAAAAACCCGCTGCCCAAAAGCAGGATAAGCCCGCAAAGAAAGCGGAAACGGCAAAGGATAAAAAGCGCGAAAGCCAGGCGGCTATTTTGCAAATGGCAGAGCAGGCGGCAAAGCGCGCCGAGGAAAAGGCAAAGAAAAAAGCCGAGGCTCAGCCCCAGGCCCGCACAAAGGGCGAGGCTCGCCATATAGACACTCGTGTTAATAATGTTGATCTTGAAAAATACAATCAAAAATACGAGGATATCGCTCCCGCATCTTCAATGGGCGATTTCCAGAAAAAGCAAAAGCTCAATCAAAAATCAAAGCAATACAGAAAGAAAAAGCCGCAGGGCATCAGGGCTCATTCCAAAAGGGAAACCGAGCAGCAGCGCCTTGCCAGAATTGCCGAGCAAAGAAAGAAGCAACAGATTAAGATTCAGGTTCCCGAGGAAATTACCGTCGGCGATCTTGCAAGTTTGCTCAGAATGACGGCAAATGAGGTTATCAAAAAGCTTATTGCCCTCGGCGTTATGGCAACGGTTAACGAGGTTATCGACTATGATACCGCCGCAATCGTTGCAACCGAGCTTGGCGCAAAGGTTGAAAAGAAGGTTGAAATCTCTATTGAAGAGCAGATTATCGAGGAAGAGGTTGAGGATGATGAAAATGCAATTCCCCGCCCGCCCGTAGTTTGCGTTATGGGCCATGTTGACCACGGTAAAACCTCTGTGCTTGATGCTATTCGCCACACGGATGTAACTTCAACGGAGGCCGGCGGCATCACTCAGGCAATCGGCGCTTATCAGGTGGATGTAAACAATCAAAAAATCACATTTCTTGATACTCCCGGTCACGCCGCATTCACCGCAATGCGTGCAAGGGGCGCCATGGCAACGGATATCGCGGTGCTTGTTGTTGCCGCAGACGACGGTATTATGCCGCAAACCATTGAAGCCATCAACCACGCAAAGGCCGCAAATGTGCAAATTATCGTGGCTATAAATAAAATGGATAAAGAGGGAGCAAATCCCGAAAGAGTTATGGAGCAGCTCACCGAGCAGGGGCTTGTGCCCGAGGAATGGGGCGGCGATGTTATCGCAGTTCCTGTTTCCGCAAAGACCGGTATGGGTATAGACGAGCTTCTTGAAAACATTCTCCTCGTTGCAGAGGTCAAGGAGCTTAAAGCTAACCCTGACAGACTTGCAAGAGGTACTGTTGTCGAGGCCAGACTTGATAAGGGTAAAGGCCCTGTTGCTACACTTCTCGTTCAGAATGGTACTTTGAAGTCAGGCGACGTTATAATCGCAGGCACTTCTGTCGGACGTATAAGAACGATGACAAACGATAAGGGCAGAAGCATTAAGGAAGCCGGCCCGTCAACACCTGTTGAGATAACAGGTCTGGGCGAAGTTCCAAGTGCAGGCGACGTTTTCAACGCAGTTGCAGACGAAAAGCTTGCAAGAGAGCTTGTTGAGCAGAGAAAGCATGAAGCTAAGGAAGAACAGTTCCAGCAGCATCAGAAGGTAACTCTCGACAACCTGTTCAGCCAGATAGCTGAGGGAGAAATGAAAGAGCTTCCTATCATCGTCAAGGCTGACGTTCAAGGCTCAGTTGAAGCCGTTAAGCAGTCACTTGAAAAGCTTTCAAATGACGAGGTCAGAGTTAAGGTCATCCACGGCGGCGTAGGCGCTGTATCTGAAAGCGACGTTATGCTCGCAAACGCTTCAAACGCTATCATCGTTGGATTTAACGTTCGTCCTGACCCTGTTGCAAAGCAGAATGCAGAGCAGAGCGGCGTTGATATCAGACTTTACAGAATAATCTATGATGCAATAGAAGAAATAACAGACGCTATGAAGGGTATGCTCGCTCCTAAGTACAGAGAGGTGGAAACAGCTCGTATCGAGGTAAGACAGGTCTACAAGATATCCAATGTTGGTACTGTAGCAGGTTCTTATGTTCTTGACGGTAAGGTGGGCAGAAATAACGAGATAAGAGTCGTAAGAGACGGTATCGTTATCGCCGAGGATAAGATGTCAAGCCTTAAGAGATTTAAGGACGACGCCAAGGAAGTTGCCGCAGGCTTTGAGTGCGGTATCACTCTTGAAAAGTTCACCGATATCAAGGAGGGCGACATTTTCGAGGCATTCTATATGGAAGAATACAGAGATTGATAATGATGCTTACGGGACGGACAGCCGCCCCGTAAGAGCATATTTAAGCAGGAGATAAAGATATTATGGCAGGTTACAGAGCAGGACGTATGTCCGAAGATATAAGAAGAATAATATCGGGCAAAATGAGAGACCTTAAAGACCCAAGGATACACGGAGGAGATATGCTCACTATCGTCCGCTGCGACGTGGCAGGCGACGGCTCATTCTGTAAAGTGTATGTTTCAAGCTTTGAGGGCTATGAAAAGGCAAAGGAAGCCGTTAAGGGCTTTGAGTCGGCAACAGGATTTCTCAAAAGAGAGATATCAAACGTGCTGAAGCTGAAAAAATGCCCTGAGCTTAAATTTATCGCAGATAATTCTATCGAGCATTCAGCAAAGATAAACAAGCTTCTTAAAGAAGTTCTGCCCGAAGAAGAAAAAGAAGAGAAAGACGGCGAAGAGTAATAGAGGAGAAAGGATATTATGACATTTCAGGATATTCTTAAAATATTTGAAGAAAATGACAATTTTCTTATTTTAACTCATAAAAGTCCCGACGGCGATACGCTTGGTTCAGGCTTTGCCCTGTGCGCTTTTCTGAGAGATATGGGGAAAAAGGCTAACGTTGTAAATTCCGACAGCTTTCCCGAAAGATATGATCTTATCTATGAGAGCTATTACCCTCAGGAATTTGATGTGAAGTACGTTATCGCAGTGGATATTGCAGACACAAATCTTCTTGGCAGCAACCTTTCAAAGTATGCCGAGGAGGGTGCGATCGATCTTTGCATCGACCACCACATCTCAAACAAGTATTATGCAAAGCAGTCATATGTAGAAGCAGACGCTTCTGCCGCAGCACTTATAATGTATAAGATATTCAAAGCTTCAGGCAGAAAGATATCACGTCAGATAGCGAGATGCCTTTATACAGGCATTGCAACGGATACAGGCTGCTTCAAGTATGAAAACACAACTCCGCAGGCTCATATCGCCTGTGCAGAGCTTATGTCATATGGCATAGATTTTGCTTATATCAACAGAAAAATGTTTGATGTAAAAAGCAAGGGCAGACTTATGGTGGAGCAGTCCGTTACAGCGAATATGGAGTATTACTGCGGTGGCAAATGCTCTATGATAGTGCTTACAAAAGAGCTAATGGAGAAAAGCGGCGTTGACGCTGCCGAGTTCGAGGGACTTGCTTCTATACCATTGTCCGTTGAGGGCGTGAAAATAGGCATAACAGTTAAGCAAAGACACGAGAACGTCTTTAAAATATCAGTAAGAAGCGACGATGAGATAGACGCTTCTGCATTCTGCCGTGAGTTTGGCGGCGGAGGACACATAAGAGCCGCAGGCTGTGAGATAACAGGAAGCCTTGAAGAAGTAAAGGCTAAGCTTCTCAAGCAAGCGGAAAAGGTCTTGGGCTGATGAGCTTGGATAACAGCAAGGATAATATCAGCGGCATTTTGCCTGTAAAAAAGCCCGAGGGCTGGACTTCTTTTGACGTTATCGCAAAGCTCAGAGGAGTTCTAAGGATAAAAAGATTGGGTCATTCAGGGACTCTTGACCCTATGGCAACAGGCGTTCTGCCTGTTTTCGTTGGCAGAGCCACAAAAGCCTGCGATATTATCCCCGACAGACGAAAGGTCTATACCGCAGGCTTTCAGCTTGGGGTAAGCACCGATACCTTAGACAGCACAGGAAAGACGTTAAAAACAAGCGACAAGGCAGTTGCCAGAGCCGACCTTGAATGTGCAAAAAGCAGTTTTGTAGGCGATATCATGCAGGTGCCGCCTATGTATTCTGCAATAAAAGTGAACGGCAAAAAGCTTTATGAGCTTGCAAGAGCAGGCAAAGAAATAGAGCGTGAGCCGAGAGCTGTCCATATCGACAGCATTGATATAATAGAATATGACGAAGCTTCACGCAGGGGCGTAATGAAAGTTGATTGCGAAAAAGGTACTTATATACGCTCCGTTATCAGCGACATAGGTGAAAAGCTGGGCTGTGGCGGAATGATGACCTCACTTGAGCGTTCCTATTCAGGTGGCGTTGATATAAAGGATTGCTATACCATAGAGGAGATAGCCGAAATTTGTGAGCAGGATAAGCTGTCACAAATGCTTATCCCCCTTGACAGAGCCTTTGAAAGCTATGAAAAAACTACCCTTGGACAGTGGGAAACAAAGCTTTATAGAAACGGAGTAAAGCTCAGACCTGAGCAGACAGGGATAAAATATCTGTCAGAGGACAAGCTCTACCGTGTCTACGGCAGTGATAACAGCTTCCTGGGTATCGGCGCTTTTCATGAGGGCAGCTTCAGAAGCTTCAAAAATTTCTGATAATTTGTTTTATTCGGAGGGATATTTTGACGGATATAACAAACAGCGGGTTTATCCCCGAAAAAAGGACAGTTTGCGCTCTTGGACTTTTTGACGGAGTCCACAGAGGACATCAGCTCATAATAACAACGGCTGTGAAAAAGGCTCTGAGCCTTGACGGACATTCGGCAGTTTTCTGTTTCAAGACCGACACCGTGACCTCAAAAGGTCATGACGGCAGGATAGAAATGCTTATGAGCGACGAGGAAAAGCATAAAAAAATGGCAGAGCTTGGGGTCGAAGTGCTTTTCTCACCTGATTTTGCAGAGTTCAAAGGTATGTCACCGGAGGATTTTGTGAAAAAGGTGCTGAAAGAAAGGCTCAATTGCAGCGGCGCAGTGTGCGGAAACGATTTTACATTCGGCAAAGGCGCACAGGGCAAGGCTGTTGACCTTAAAAGGCTCGGTGAAAAATATGATATAGATGTGGAAATAGTAAGTCCACTGCTCATGGGCGGCGAGGTCATAAGCTCCACTGAGATAAGACGATGCGTCCGTGAGGGCGAGATAGCCAAAGCAAATGAAATGCTGGGTTATCATTTTGGATTCTGCCTTGAAGTGGAACACGGCTTTCAGCGTGGCAGAACGTGGGATTTCCCCACGATAAATCAGCAGATACCAAAGGGCAGGGTAATGCCGAAATTCGGCGTTTATTGCTCCGCTGTTGAAATAGACGGAAATAAGTATGCAGGCGTGACAAATATAGGCGTAAAGCCTACCGTCCATGTTGAAACAGCTCCCCTTGCAGAAACCTTCATCATGGATTATCATGGGGATCTTTACGGCAGAAAGCTAAAACTTGAACTGCATGAATTTCTCCGCCCCGAAAAAATGTTTGACAGCTTTGACAGCCTCCGTGAGGAGATAGCAAAAAACAAAGAGCAGGCGGTCAGATATTTTGAGGAAAATAAAATATGACAAGTGAAGATTTGCCAAGACGAAAGAAAATACGTCTTGAGGGTTATGATTATTCTGCGAACGGCTTGTATTTTGTGACGATATGTGTTACTGAAAAATACCAAGTCCTGTGGGAGAATGTAGGGGCGAACAGTGTTCGCCCGCTGACTGCAAATGAAATTCTGCACCCAAAACTTTCTGTTACAGGAAAACTTGTAAAGAGAAAACTCACAGAGATATCTGAGCACTATCCCGACGTTTTTGTAGAGATGTCTTGTATCATGCCTGACCATGTGCATATTATAATCAAAATTGAAAAACAGCCGAAAAACGGGCGAACACTGTTCGCCCCTACAAGTGAAACACCGACACTTTCAAGGGTCATAAAACATTTCAAAGAGGCTGTCACAAAAGAACTAGGTTATTCAATATGGCAAAAATCATTTTATGATACGATAATCAAAAACAGAAAGCAACACGCAGAAATAAGGCAGTAAATTGCAAATAATCCTGAGAAATATGTTAAAATTGCATATGATGAGCAGGATGTGAAATAAGATTCTATTTTTGAAAGGAAGATATAAATGAACAAGGTAAGAACAAGATTTGCACCTTCACCAACAGGTTATATGCACATAGGTAACCTGAGAACAGCACTCTTTACCTATCTTATTGCAAAGCAGAACGGAGGAGATTTTATTCTTCGTATCGAGGATACAGACCAGGAGCGCTATGTAGAGGGCGCTGTAGATATTATTTATCGTACTATGGAGAAGACTGGTCTTATTCATGACGAAGGTCCGGATAAGGACGGTGGATATGGCCCATATGTACAGAGCGAGCGCCAGGCACAGGGGATTTACATGAAATATGCCAAACAGCTTGTAGACCAGGGCGATGCATACTACTGCTTCTGCCAGAAGGAAGAATTAGAGAGCATGAAGCGTGTGGTAGCAGGCAAGGAGATTTCCATTTATGACAAACGCTGTCTGAAGCTTTCCAAGGAAGAAGTTCAGCGCCGTCTGGATGCCGGAGAGCCACATGTAATCCGTTTTAACATGCCTACAGAGGGAACTACCACTTTCCATGATGTAATTTACGGAGATATTACAGTAAACAATGAGGAACTTGAGGATTTGATCCTGATCAAATCTGACGGATATCCGACTTATAATTTTGCTAACGTTGTAGACGATCATCTTATGGGAATCACACATGTGGTACGAGGCAATGAATATCTTTCCTCTTCCCCTAAATACAACCGTATCTATGAGGCATTTGGATGGGATATTCCGGTTTATGTACATTGTCCACTGATCACGGATGAAACTCACGCCAAATTGTCCAAACGTTCCGGACATTCCTCCTATGAGGACCTTCTGGATCAGGGATTTGTTTCCGAGGCAATTGTAAATTATGTTGCACTTCTGGGATGGAGTCCGGCAGATAATAACGAGATCTTCAGCCTCAGGGAACTGGTTGAAAAATTTGATTATCATCACATTAATAAATCTCCGGCTGTATTTGATATCAACAAGCTTCGCTGGATGAATGGCGAGTATATTAAGAAAATGGATCCGGAAGTATTTTATGAGAGAGCACTTCCATACATGAAGGAAGTTCTGAAGGGAGACTTTAACTTTAAGAAAATTGCAGGAATGGTTCAGACCAGAATCGAAACTTTCCCTGACATTCCGGCATTGATCGATTTCTTCCAGGAAGTTCCGGAGTATGATGCATCTATGTACTGCCATAAGAAAATGAAAACAAACGAAGAGACTTCTCTTACAGTTCTGAAGGAAGTTCTTCCGTTTCTGGAGGCTCAGGAGGATTACACCAATGATCCGCTGTTCGCTTCCTTAAGTGAATTTGTCAAGGAGAAAGGTTACAAGAACGGCTATGTAATGTGGCCTCTTCGTACAGCTGTTTCAGGCAAGCAGATGACACCGGCAGGCGCTACCGAGATCATGGAGATCATTGGCAAGGATGAGACAATCCGCCGTGTGAAAGCTGCAATCGAGAAGCTTGAGAATCTGTAATGAAGAATCTGTCTCAATTATGAAGAAAAATCCATCTCAATTAAGGGCAATCGCCCACCTGTCAGGACCTATGATGGTTCTGGCAGGCCCCGGTTCGGGGAAAACTTCAGTGATCGTTGAAAGAACTGCATATATGACTGGTGAGGGGGAAATACCGGCGTCCTCTGTTCTTGTTGTAACCTTTTCCCGGGCTGCAGCAAAAGAGATGAGAGAGCGTTTTCTGAAGTTTACCGGACAGACCTCCACGGCTGTTACCTTCGGAACCTTTCACGGTGTTTTTTACGGAATCCTGAAGCAGGCTTATGGACTTGGTGCCGGCAATATTTTGTCAGAAGAAGAAAAATATGCCATTTTAAAAGAAATGACTCTGGAATTTGGTCAGGAACTGGCTCAGGAGGGAGATTTCCAGGAGGATGTGGCAAAGGAAATCAGCGTGGTAAAAGGGGGGAGGATTTCCCTGGATCACTATTATTCTTCCTGCTGCCCGGATGAGGTATTCCGCCAGATTTATAATGGGTATCAGAAGGCTTTGCGCCAGAGAAGAAAACTGGATTTCGATGACATGCTTCTTTGCTGCTATGAACTTTTTGTCAAGAGAAAAGATATTCTGGCGGCATGGCAAAACAAATTCCAATACATTATGGTAGATGAATTTCAGGATATCAACCATCTCCAGTATGATATTGTTAGGATGCTGGCAAAGCCCAGGGATAACCTGTTCATAGTGGGAGACGATGATCAGTCTATCTATCATTTTCGTGGCGCCAAGCCAGAGATCATGCTGAACTTTACCAAAGATTATCCTAAGGCAGAAACGGTTCTTTTGGACATTAATTATCGCTGTACGAAAAATGTACTTCAGGCAGCCATGAATGTGGTGGGCTGCAACCAGATCCGCTTTAAGAAGAGGCTGTCTACGCCAAATGAGCAGGGAAAACCTGTGAAGGTGATGGAATTTGACAATCCAAGAGAAGAGTATGTGAAGATTGCCGCTTTTTTGAAGAAGCGGCTGGAGACAGGAGAGAATCTGGAGGATACTGCAGTGCTTTTTCGTACCAATCAGGAGGCAGAGGGGCTTGTTGGAGCCTTGATGGAGTACCAGATTCCTTTTACCATGAAAGAACAGCTGCCCAATCTGTTCCGGCATTGGATCAGCAGAAACCTGATGGCATATCTGAAAATGGCAGCAGGAGACAGGACGAGAAAGCTTTTCCTGGAAATCATGAACCGCCCCAACCGGTATATAGCAAGGGATGCCCTGACACAGACCACAATCTCATTTTCTGCATTGAGAGATTTCTATAAAGATAAAGACTGGATGTGCGACAGGATTACCACACTGGAAACACATCTTCGGATTCTTTCCACTTTGGCACCCTATGCTGCAGTGAATTTTATCCGAAAAGGAATGGGCTATGAGCAATATCTGATTGAATATGCCCAGTACCGTAAAATTCGTCCGGAGGAGCTTCTTGAGGTCCTTGACCGCATACAGGAAAGTGCCAAAGGTATGAAAAACCTGGAAGAGTGGGAAAACTACATAGAGGATTACACAAAGAAGCTGGCTGAACAGGCGAAAAAACAGGAGACGAAAAGGGAAGGGATTGTAATTTCCACCCTTCATGCGGTAAAAGGGCTGGAATACGACAAAGTTTATATTATGAATGTAAACGAAGGGAGCATTCCCTATAAAAAGGCTGTTCTGGCAGAGTCTTTGGAAGAAGAACGCCGGCTTTTTTATGTAGGCATGACTCGGGCGAAGAAAGAACTTATGCTCTGTTATGTGCGACGTCAGTACGATAAAGAGCGTGCCCCTTCACGGTTTCTGGAAGAAACCGGGCTGTTCTAATTTCCTCTTGTAAACGTAAACCTGATAAAGTATAATGATGTCTGTTGTGAAATTATAACAAAAAAAGAGGTAACTATTTAGGAGACAGTATTTCGCGAGGTTGTTTTTGTGAACACAGTTCACAGAAAGCCCGGGAATTTCGGCGTGAAATCATGGAAAGCATGATTTTTTGTGTATCGCGAAGCATGCAATTGTAAAGCATGTAGTTGTGAAGGTACAGAACAGTTACCAAAAGAGTACTATTGCGGAAGCAGTGCAGATAAATGACGAAAAAGATGAAATGGAAAAACCGCATTTTCTGGCTCAGGATCCTGATCATGGTTCTGGTCATCGTGGGATCTTATCTGGCATATGCCTTTATATACAGAGGCAGAAATGAGCCGCCCACCAAGAGGAAAACCACTAATCAGGAAGCGGCTTACTATACTCTTCGTGGACAGATCCAGATGCTTTCCCAGAAAGAAGAGCTGATGGCATTTGCCTTTGAAGACAGGAAAAAGGAGCGGGAATACGGAACCTATATTATTCCCGGCCTGAAAGCAACACGAACCCTTCTTACCAGTGAGGGTGATATGCCGGCCATGTGTACCACTATGACACCGCAGGGTCTGGCAGTAACAGAGGATTATGTTTTTGTAAGTGCCTATTGTCATGCGAAAAAGCATAACTCTGTGATCTATATGATCAACAAAGAATCGCATCGTTTTATAAAAGAAATTATTTTGCCCGGACAGCCACATGTTGGCGGTCTGGCATATGACAGTGAACACCGGATTCTGTGGTATTCTTCAAATACGCAGGAACTTGCCCAGGCAGTGAGTCTTACCATGGAATCCATTGAAAATTATGACTATGATGCGGGTAGGCATCCTATCGCGACCAACCAGATAGCCAGCCTTTACGGAATCGTCCGTGATTCCTTTATGACCTTTTATGATGGGTGTCTGTACGTTGGCTGTTTTACAAAATATACAGACAGTGCCATTGCAAGATATGCAGTAGATGATCAGGGAAACCTGATAAATACTATGGATGAAGGTCTGGGAATGAACTTCGGGATGGCGGTTCCCCTTGATTATTCCACCATTTCCGAACAGGCCCAGGGAATGACTTTTTATAACGACAAGCTTCTTTTGTCTCATTCCTTTGGAATTCTGCCTTCCAGAGTGGTATTTTATGAGAAATCCGATAAAAGGCTTTATGTAGATGAGAATTCTGCTGTCAGCTATCGGTTTCCGGAACGAATCGAACAGATTTTTGTGGATGGGGATGACTTGTACGTGCTGTTTGAATCCGCTGCTTATGCATATAGTTCAGCGTCTGTGAATATTGTGGACAGGGTTTTAAAACTGAGCCTTCCCAGAACGGAAGAATACCAGCAGAGCATACAGAGTAATGTGAGCCAGTATTAGAATGTGTCCAGAACTGAAATCTGGGGGATTTATTTAAGAATGAATCCGGGATTGTCCACATATATTAAAATTGAGAGGTGATACAACATAGAAGCAGAGCAGATTCAGAACCTGTTTGCAGGCAATATCCGCAGACTGTTGATGAATGCAAACCTTGATTATGACAAAATATATGAGATACGGTTAAGAGTAGGACGGCCGCTGTTCTACACCTATGACGGAGGTGAGGGTTTCCTTACCGACCATGATGGCAAATACGTGGTGACAAGGGAAGATCTGAAGGAAACCATGGAATATATAAGTGGTTATTCCCTTTATTCCTATGAAGATGAAATGCGCCAGGGATTTCTCACTGTTCAGGGAGGTCATCGGGTAGGTGTTACCGGAAAGGTGATTCTTGACGGCAATGAGATCCAGGGAATGAAATATATTTCCTGTATCAATGTACGTCTGGCTCACGAAGTGGTAGGCTGCGCAGACCAGGTGATGCCCTATATCCGCAAAAAAGACTGGGTAGCCCATACTTTGATCGTTTCTCCGCCAAGAGGGGGGAAAACAACCCTGCTCCGGGATATTATCCGTCAGCTGAGCAATGGTGAGGAAAAGAAAAAAATGCCGGGGGTAACGGTTGGCGTTGTAGATGAGAGAAGTGAGCTTGCCGGTTCCTATCAGGGAGTTCCCCAGAATGACCTTGGCATGCGTACAGATGTTCTGGACGGCTGTCCGAAGGCAGAAGGGATGGAAATGCTGATCCGTTCTATGTCCCCGGCAGTTGTGGCTGTAGACGAACTGGGACGGAAAGAAGACTTTAAAGCTGTGGAATCTGTGATCCACAGTGGATGTAAAGTGATCGCCACTGCTCATGGGAATTCCATTGAGGACGTGATCCATCAGCCTTATTTTGAAAAGCTGGTGAGAAGAAGAGTGTTTGAACGGTATATTTTCCTGGACAAGGGAGAACATGCAGGAACCATACTTGGAATTTATGACAGAAATGGGAGGCCTTGTTGAAAACAGCAGGAATCATTCTGATCCTTTTTTCCGGAACAGGTCTTGGGCTGTGTAAAAGCATGGAACTGACAGCCAGACTGAAAATTCTGGAAAAACTGGCGCAGCTTCTTCTGTTACTGAAAGGGGAAATCCGCTGCACAGGGGCGACGTTGGAAGATGCCTTTCTTGATGCTGCAGCAAAAATGCCAGGAGAGTACAGGCTTTTTCTCAAAGAAACTGCAGGATGGCTTCAGCAGCGGCCTGGAATTACCTTTGATGAGATTTTCAGGGAATGCGCGGTAAGACTGCTTCCCCTTCACAGGCTTTCAGAGGAAGAGCGGGAAAGCTTTCTTTCTCTGGGAGAAAAACTGGGATATCTGGACAGGGAAATGCAGGTGGCACAGCTCACACTTCTGGAGGAAGAGTTAGACTACAGGATAAAGATTCTGAAAAGTGCTATGCCAAAGCAGCAGAAAACATATCAGAGCATGGGAATTCTGGGAGGAATTCTGCTGGCAGTTTTGTTGTGGTAATTTCATATAATATCTGGGAAAATTGCCTGGAAAACGGTTATGTAAAGGCAGATAACGGTAAGAAAGGAGGCCCCCTTGGAAGTCAGTATTATTTTCAAAATAGCTGCTGTGGGGATTCTGGTCTCCGTACTTTCTCAGGTCCTGAAACACAGCGGCAGAGAGGAACAGGCTTTTTTAGTCAGCCTGGCAGGGCTTCTTGTGGTACTCTTCTGGATCGTACCATATATTTATGAGTTGTTTGACAGCATAAAAAAATTATTTGAATTGTGATCTGATTCACCAATATCCTGTCACCTGTGTTCAGGAGGTGGAAAATGGACATTATAAAGATTTCGTTACTAGGCGTATGCGGTGTTATTCTTGGATTTCTTATGAAAGGAACCAAACCGGAATACGCCTGTTTTATTACAGTTGGAATTGGTCTTGTGATCATGGGACTTGCTGTGGGGAAAATTTATTATCTGTTTGAATCTCTGGGAAAAATCCAGGAGACACTTCCGGTGGATACGGAATATATTTCCACACTGGTAAAAATGATCGGAATTACCTACATCGGTCAGTTTGCCTCCGGAATCTGTAAAGATGCAGGCTACAGCACAACAGCGGCGCAGATTGAGCTGTTCTGTAAATTGTCGGTGATGGTGCTGAGCATGCCGGTGCTTATGGCACTTCTGAAGACGATTCAGGAGTTCATGGTATGAGGTTTTGGAGAAAAAAACAAACATGGAAGGTAATTGCTGCATTGCTATTTGCAGTATGGATTCTGATGGGAGACAGGAAAATAAATGTAAAAGCAGAGAGCATGGAAACAGAGAATTTTACAGGTGAAACAGCAGTCGAAACCGAGGAAGAGATAACAAAGAAAACAACGGAGAAAACAGTAACTGCAGGTATTGGTTACCGTGCAGCTTCCGCTGATTCTGACGGCATTACGGAGCAGCTGGTTTCTGACATGTCTTTCGAACAGGTACAAACTTTAATGGATGAAATGCTGGAAGAGGACAGCTTTTCCATAGGAACAGCATTAAAAAACATGATAAACGGCGAAACAGTATTTTCAAAAGAGGCGGTGCAGCAATTTCTGCGCAGCCTCTTTTTTGACCGGCTGGAAAAAGAACGGGCTAATTTTTTTCGCATTCTTCTTCTGGTGCTGGCAGCTGCTGTTTTTTCAAATTTTGCAGAGGTATTTGAAAACAGCCAGATTGGAGAGGTAAGTTTTTACATGGTATATCTTTTATTATTTACCATTCTGATGAACAGCTATCAGCAGCTTGGAGTTTCCCTTGGAAAACAGCTGGAGTGGATGACTCAGTTTATGAAAGGCCTGGCACCTGCTTATTTCGTGGCAGTTTCAGCAGCATCGGGAGCTGTCACGGCATCTGTATTTTATCAGGGGGTTCTTCTTCTGGTGTGGCTGGTGGAATGGCTTCTTCTCACTTTGATTCTGCCAGGGGCTAATCTGTATGTTCTTCTTTGTATGGTGAACCATCTTTCCAAAGAGGATATGTTAAGCAAGATGGCAGAGCTTCTGGAAACTATGATCAGCTGGAGCCTGAAAACCATGCTTGGGGCTGTCCTTGGGCTTCAGGCGGTACGAGGGTTGGTTGCGCCTGCCATGGATGCTATCAAACGAACTGCCCTGGGCAGAACTGCCGGAGCGATTCCGGCTGTGGGAAATGCCGTAAATGCGGTAACAGAATTGATTCTGGCAGGGGCACTGCTTGTGAAAAACTGTCTTGGAGCAATGGCAGTGGTGGTTCTGCTTCTTGCAGGAGCCGGACCTGTGATTCATTATGGTCTTCTATCCCTTAGCTATCGCTTCCTTGGTGCAGTGGCACAGCCTGTATCAGACAAACGAATCGTAGGCTGTCTTGGCACAATGGGAGAAGGCTGTGCCCTGCTTCTGCGGATCATGCTGACTGCGGAAATTCTGTGTGTGCTTACCTTTATAGTTCTCATGGCGTCTGTAGGCGGATAAAAGTAACAGTAAGCGGAAATGAACCATAATAACCTGAGCATATGACTGAGATATGGGACCAAAATGGGATGCGGGAAGTGATATATTATGAAAGAAGCCATCTACAGCTGGATCAAATGCCTTGCCATATTTTATATTCTGTTGACTATGCTCATCCATCTGGTGCCTACCGGGAAATATCAGCGTTATGTGCGTTTTTTTATGGGACTTTTGCTGATGGTTATGCTGATCACTCCCATGCTTTCCATTCTGGAAAAAGCTAAGACACTGCCGGAAAGCTTTTCCAGCCTTTACCAGCAGGAAGAAAAAAAGCGGCTCACTCTTGATATGGAAAATCTTCAGAAAAGCCTTCTGGAAAAAGGTGTGGAGGAGCAGCTTGAGAAAAATATTCTGGAATCTTTGAAAAAGAAAGGCATAGAAGTGACGGCATGCAAAGTACATATAGAAGGGGAGCTGTTAAAAGCCTGCCTGTGGACGAAGGAGGTGCCAGATGGAGAGCTTGAGAGGGGGATAAAAGATGAACTTGCAGCAAACTGGGGAATCAGGGAAGAAAACTGTGAAGTCCTTGCTTGGAAAAATGGGAAGCAGACAATGGGTGATTCTTCTCCTTCTGGGACTTCTGCTTACGGTAATTGCACTTCCGGTATCCGATAAAAAGGATAGCTCCCCGGAAGTAAAAAGCAGTTCCTTTTTTTCAGCTTCTTCTGAGGAAAATACAGATGCAGAACGGACAGTTCTGGAGAAAAAACTGGAAGATCTTTTATCCCAGACAGAAGGAGTGGGAAAAGTGCGGGTGCTCCTTATGATGGGGGAAGAAAAAGACAGCAGCAGTTTCTACGATTCCGGAAATCAGGCGGTGACCGGAGTGCTGATCGCGGCGGAAGGAGCAGATAATTCTGTGGTTTCCAGGAATATTGTAGAAGGAGTTATGGCATTATTTCAGCTGGATGCCCATAAAATTAAAGTAATGAAAATGAAATGAGGAGAGGTAAAGTGAAAAAGATTCTGAAAAAGAACCAGGTAATCATTACTTCACTGGCGGTTCTGATCGCAGTTGCAGGATACCTGAATTTTGCAGATGTAGATCTTGGCCTGAAAAATAAGGAGGCAAGCGCGGACAGCAGCAGTATTCTGGAGGATGTAGACTATGATCTGACCGATGAAACAGCCCTTCTGGATGAGAACGGGGCAGATGGCACAACCCAGTCGGAGGTGATGGATACCGCATCCCCGGGCGAGGCCGTACTTACCGGTGCTTCGGATTTTGCAGCACAGGCAAAAGTCAGCAGGGAGCAGGTGCGTTCCCAGAACAAAGCGGACCTGCAGGCGATCATCAGTAATAAAGACATCAGCGAAGAGGAAAAACAGAATGCTATTAACACAATGGTTTCCATGACAGATCTTACAGAAAAAGAGGCGGCTGCAGAGCTTCTTCTGGAGGCGAAGGGCTTTGAAAATGTGATCGTAAATCTAACGGGTGAAACTGCGGATGTTGTGGTGCCGGATGCAGATCTGGAGGATGCAAAACGTGCACAGATCGAGGATATTGTAAAGAGGAAAACCGGTGTGGCAGCAGAGAGCATTGTGATCACGCCTCTGAGTCAAAGTAAAAATGCATCGGATGTCATAAATACTGCAGATGAAGCTGAAAAAAATACGGGAGGTGCAGAGGATAATGCGGAAAGTACAGGTGAGGAGGTGCAGGATACCGCTGCATCTGTGGAAAGCGATCCGGCGGATCAAACATCTGAGGACGCAGAGACGGCTGCAGATATCCAGAACGATCAGACTATTGATACAGAGGGAATTTACGACTGAATTGCCTTGACAGCAAAGCCTTGTCTATACTAGAATAGGAAAGGTTATAGTAAAATAGAGATATCAGAGAATATACAGGAGGCTCACGTGTCGAAGTATACGAAAGAAATAGAAAAAAGAAGAACATTTGCCATCATCTCTCATCCGGATGCTGGTAAAACAACATTAACAGAAAAATTTCTGCTGTATGGAGGGGCCATCAATCTGGCCGGAAGTGTAAAGGGTAAGGCTACGGCCCGCCATGCAGTATCAGACTGGATGGAGATCGAGAAGGAAAGAGGTATTTCCGTTACTTCATCCGTTCTTCAGTTCCATTATGACGGATATTGTATAAACATTCTGGATACACCTGGACATCAGGATTTCTCCGAGGATACCTACCGTACATTGATGGCTGCGGATTCAGCAGTTATGGTCATCGATGGATCCAAGGGTGTTGAGGCACAGACCCGTAAGCTTTTCAAGGTCTGTGTTATGAGACACATTCCGATCTTTACTTTTATCAATAAGATGGACAGAGATGCCAACGATACTTTTGATCTTCTGGATGAGATTGAAAAAGAGCTTGGTATTGCAACCTGTCCGATCAACTGGCCAATCGGTTCCGGTAAGAAATTCCGGGGTGTGTTTGATCGTAATACAAAGAAGATCCTTACCTTCTCCGATACACAGAAGGGCACCAAGGAAGGTGTGATAGAAGAGATTGATATTAATGATCCCCGTGCAGATGAGGTCATGGATCCTGAGCAGAAAGAGCAGCTGATGGAAGAAATCGAGCTTCTGGATGGCGCAAGTGCGGAGTTTTCTCAGGAAGAGGTCAGCAAAGGACAGCTGACACCGGTATTTTTCGGTTCTGCTCTTACCAACTTTGGTGTGGAAACGTTTCTGGAGCATTTCCTGAAGATGACCACTTCTCCGCTTCCGAGAACTGCAGACTGCGGACCGGTAGATCCTATGAGTGATGATTTTTCAGCCTTTGTATTTAAGATCCAGGCGAATATGAACAAGGCTCACAGAGACCGTATCGCATTTATGAGGATCTGTTCAGGCAAGTTTGATGCGACCAAAGAGGTTTATCATGTGCAGGGAGACAAGAAGATGCGACTTCTTCAGCCGCAGCAGATGATGGCAGAATCCCGTCATGTTGTGGAGGAGGCTTATGCAGGTGATATCATCGGTGTCTTTGACCCGGGTATTTTTTCTATTGGAGATACCATCTGCGCACCTGGAAAGAAATTTGCCTTTGAGGGGATCCCGACCTTCGCGCCGGAGCATTTCGCACGTGTGCGTCAGATCGATACCATGAAGAGAAAACAGTTTGTAAAAGGTATCAACCAGATCGCTCAGGAAGGTGCGATCCAGATATTCCAGGAGTTTAACACCGGTATGGAAGAGATTATTGTGGGTGTTGTCGGTATCCTGCAGTTTGATGTCCTGAAATACCGTCTGGAGAATGAGTATAATGTAGATATCCGCCTGGAAACACTTCCATATGAGCATATCCGCTGGATTGCCAACAAGGAGATTGTAAAAGTAGACAAGATCGTGGGAACTTCTGATATGAAGAAAGTCACAGACCTTAAGGGAAATCCGTTGCTGCTCTTTGTCAATGCATGGAGTGTTGGCATGGTTGAGGACAGAAACCCTGATCTGGTACTGACAGAATTCAGTAAATAAACGCTTTTATTTTGCAGTCAGATTTGATATACTAAGCCTATAAATAATTGACAGATTCGTTATTGTGAACGGAGTGAACAATAACAAAATTCGATTCGAAATCCGCAGGAGGAATTGGAATGGCAGAAAAAAGAACAACTTATAAATTACAGGATGTAGGTGGGATTGGTGAAGTTAAGATTGCTGATGAAGTAGTAACTGTTATCGCAGGACTTGCGGCCACAGAAGTTGAGGGTGTCGCTTCCATGGAAGGAAATATCACCAATGAACTGGTAAGCAAGCTTGGCGTCAAGAATCTTTCCAAGGGTGTTGTGGTCACAGTCGAAGAAAAAAATGTGTCTGTACAGATTTCACTTATTATCGAGTATGGATGCAGCGTACCGGTTGTAACAGCAAAGGTACAGGAGCGCGTTAAGTCCGCAATTGAAAATATGACTGGACTTGAAGTTACAGAAGTAAAAATTACTGTTGCCGGAGTAAATATGTAAGATCAGGGTGTCGGACCGGCACCCTTTTTGCGCTTATAG
>OGPN01001079.1_pt1 | contig 18434 bp, 10 predicted proteins | sample 1552941 | NCBI WGS metagenome assembly OGPN01 (sample SAMEA2580220, study PRJEB22360) | human gut metagenome | biome: human gut; feature: human-associated habitat; material: faeces | place: Denmark | collected 2008/2010
CCGGGTTCGTGTGGGAGGCGTGGATGTGAAGGATTACGACCTGGAGACTCTGAGAAATCAGGTGGCCATGGTGCTGCAGAAGAACGTGCTGTTCTCCGGCACCATCAAGGATAATCTCCGCTGGGGCAAAAAGGACGCCACTGACGAGGAGATGGTCCGGATGTGCCAGCTGGCCCAGGCGGACTCCTTTATCCAGGAGTTCCCCGACAAGTACGACACCTATATCGAGCAGGGCGGCACCAACGTCTCCGGCGGCCAGAAGCAGCGCCTGTGCATCGCCCGGGCCATTCTGCGGCAGCCCAAGGTACTGATCCTGGACGACTCTACCAGCGCGGTGGACACCGCCACCGACGCCAAGATCCGCGGCGCTCTGAAAACAGCGCTGCCCGGCGCTACCAAGCTCATCATCGCTCAGCGCATCACCTCCGTCATGGACGCGGATATGATCCTGGTGCTGGACGACGGCCGCGTGGTGGGACAGGGCACCCATGAGCAGCTGATGGACAGCTGCGAGATCTACCGCGAGGTCTATGAATCCCAGCAGGAAGGGGTGAGCATCGATGGCTGAGACGAAACGCACAGGCGGAGGCCATGGCCGCAATCACGGCTATCAGCGGCCCAAGGACATGAAGGGCACCTTCAAAAAGCTCATGGGCTACGTGGGCAAGTATAAAGGGTCGCTGGTGCTGGTGGCGGTATGCCTTCTCATCAGCTCCGCCGCCAGCGTGGCCACCAGCTACCTGCTGAAGCCGCTGCTCAACGACTATATCATCCCCGGCGATTTCCCGGGACTTTTCAAAATGCTGCTGGTGATGGGCGGGATGTACCTTCTGACCTCTCTGTGCTCCTTTGCCTACGCCCGCATCATGGTCCACGTGGCACAGCACACGGTGGCCGCCCTGCGGCAGGACCTGTTCAACAGGCTGCAGCAGCTGCCCATCAGCTACTATGACCGCCACCAGTCCGGCGACCTGATGAGCCGCTTCACCAACGACATCGATACCGTATCGGAGATGCTGAACAGCAGCTTCGCCAGCATCATCTCCAACGTGCTGACCTTTGTGGGCACCGTGGTGATGATGATCGTGCTGAACCCGTGGCTGACGCTGATCACTTTCCTGTTCCTGGGCCTGATGGGGCTGGTGGTGAAGGTCATCGGCGGCCGCAGCCGTGCCAATTTCCAGCGGCAGCAGGCGGCGCTGGGCGCGCTGAACGGCTATATCGAGGAGATGATCGAAGGCCAGAAGGTCATCAAGGTATTCAACCACGAGGGCCAGGCCGTGGAGCGCTTCACCGCCCTCAACGGCGACTACCGCGACGCCGCCACCGCTGCCCAGGCCTATGCCGGCATGATGATGCCCGCCAGCCACAGATAGATACTGGCGCGATACTCCAGCCACAGGTAGATAATGCCAATAAACGTACCGAATATCTCCAGATAATTCATTTCCATATTTGCTTATTTATTCGTTCTCTACGCCGGCATTACCCGGATCAGATTCTATGGGTATGTTCTCAGCCTGTCATGTTAGGGCACCCCTATTGCGTGAATCGGCGGTAAAATTACGAATTTAGCAGAAGGAAAACAAGGAATCATGTAAAAACAAGTCTTCCGTTAAAAAACGAAGAGGAGATTTCAACGGCATTTTTGTGATGCCGTGAAATCTCCTCTTCTACTCATTTGTCGTGTATTATAAAACTTCTTTTTCTTTAGTCAGTTGCTCTTCATATATCGTGTTACCGATTGTATATTTGAGGCTGAACTTTTTGGCGGTTGTGTTGTAGGTACTTTCTCCTGAGTCGACAATTGCCGGTCCGTTTTCAGCATCCCATGCTTTGACCGAAACTTTCTTCACATCATTAGTGCCTTCCACTATCTGATCCGTGATGGTCAGTTCTATTGTACCCGTTTGGATATCAGCCTTCTCGTCGCTCTCGTTGTTCATGGCATAGAATAGTCTGACGGTGTTGACTCCGGTAGGCTTAATCGTTTTAGGCTTCTGAATCGTCTTCGGAGTTTCTCCTTCTAAAGTGGTATGTCCACTCATCTGGTAATTGCCCGAATAGTCATTCTTTAATTTTAATAGAACCAACATTTTACACCCGGATGTACTTATCGGATATCCTGTTGTACTTTCTATTTCGACGGGGATGACGTATGACTGGTCAATCTTCAGACTTGCTGTCTTTATCAACACAGGAACTTCGGCGGAAATACCTTCAGCGTGCTTGATTACCGTATTCTCCAAAGAAGGAATGGAATATAAATCAGTATCCAGTGATTTATAATATTTGTCCTCATTCAGAACGGTCCAGTATTTTTTATTGTAAATATCTACCAACTCTTCGTTGATCTTCATTTTTACGTTCACATCTCGGTCTAATGCTAATGTACCGGAACTGCTGACCGTGAAATAAGTTTTCACTTCTTCGTTACTGTAACTTACTTCTGTGGTCCATACTCGGTTGTAAGCACCGATCAGGTAGATTTCTTTCTGATATTGTTCTTTGTCAAGCAGGTCTTTTTCACAAGAAGTGATGGAGAGCGTTAATAAAGAACAGACCACTAGTTTGTATATTGATCTCATTATATGTTCAATTTTATATGATTAATAATCAGTTATATGATGGAAAGGGGAAAGTTACCAATCTCCGAATCCGTCCCATCCTGGATTTTGTTTCAGTTTGGCATTTTTATCCAATACGGCTCTCGGAATAGGATAGAAGTACATCTTCCTGTCAAAGCTGCGTAATGCATACTTATGAACTACATTGACAACAGTATAGAATTGGTCTCTTTCGGTCGTCTTCTTGGTAACGTCCATACCTTGTACCGGTTTGTTTTCTTCTGTTTCTGCTAGTCCCCAACGACGCAGGTCATGATATCTTCTTCCTTCGCACGCAAATTCGATCATACGTTCGCGGATGATTAACTGACGCATCTTCACTTGATCGGCGGCATCGGCAAGGGTGATGCCCGGCAATCCGGCACGGTAACGAATCATGTTGAAGTAGTACATGATTTCCTCCGGATTATACAAAACATGATAAGTGGTGTTATCTGCCGCTTCCGTATATTCCGGTTTTCCTTTCAGTTCATTCAATGCTTCTACATAGTTCAACAGTATTTCCGCATATCTGAATACAGGGAATGTTTTCGGTTTTATTTTAGCACCTGTATGACTGGTACAGTTATCCTCCGGATGGATATATTTCTTTAGAGTATATCCCGTTAAGTTATAGTCTTCTGGATTGGCAGCCTGTTTTGCACAGTTGCCATTCACGTAATATCCTGCTGTAAAGTTAGTCACGTTGGGAGCTTCGGTTCCTGTTACCGAAGTTGCGGGCCAGAAACATTCACAGAATCCGATAGATGCGTAGAAACGCGGTTCGCGGTCCAGATACATTTTGGCAACGGTTGGTCTCAGCTCATATCCTGTGGCGATGGTAGGTACAGTACCCGCTTCTTCATAATAATCAGGTTGTTGCACATAATCTTCTCCATCTTTCATGTAGTAGGCATCTATGAGTTTCTGAGTGATTCCTAAGCCGTTCCATCCTCCCAGTTTCAACGGGAAGGCGATTGAAATGATGTTGTTGTTCAAGGGAGTAGCATAAATAAGTTCAGGGTTTTTCACAGCCAGTGCTTCTCCATTGAACATGTCTATATACGAATGGTAAGGATCGATTCCTCCTACTCCTAACGGAAATTCCGCTTGTGACGCCTGAGAGGATGCATACGTGTTTTCATCGCTGGGTACAGTGTATAATGAGTAAATACCGCTATCGATAATTCTCTTGGAGGCAGCAGCTGATTTCGCCCATTTCACCGGGTCATATTGCTGGGCTATCATGTTTCGTCCGTCGGAAGTGGTCCAGTCGGCATAATATTGATTGCCGTTGTACCACTTGGAAGCTTGGTAAAGCCGGACACGTGACATGAGGGCGGCTGCCGCATATTTGGTAGGACGTTCGAACTGAGTGCTCGGGCGCGTCGGGTCCAGTAGACTGTAAGCTTCTTCGAGGTCTTTGCAGATATATTCCACACATTCATCGTACGTGTTACGTTCGAATGACAAGTTTTCAATGTTTTCATCTACCGACAGCGGCTCTTCGGGAAGGATGACTGCCGGTCCGTAAAGCTCCAACAGATAGAAATAGAAGGAAGCTCTCATGAAATGAGTCAAACCCATAATTTCACGTCTGTCCAATCCTTTCAGGTCTTTGCATTCATCGATGCGGGTGAAGATAGTGTTACACTTACGGATACCTTTGTAGTATTGTCCCCACATGTTGTAGTAAGAATCGTTCTGCGTAATTTTGTCTGCATACAAGTAGGTACCGGCGTACTCAGCTTTCTGCCATGACAGAAGGACTTCATCTACCGCAGTCTCGTAAGGACCGTAGGAACCGGAAAACAAGTTGCCTTGAGCGGGCATTAATGCCGCAGTTCCCCACACATAACGCTCCAGATAATCTTGTCTGGCAAAGATGGAGTCGAGTGGAGTCAGGTCGTTAAAGTATTCATCAACTGCCAGATAGTTGCATGAAGTCAGCATGAACGGGATGATTCCCAGTGTCGTGCATAGAATATGAAGGCTTTTCTTTAATATCTTTTTCATAATAGTTTTCAATTAGAACGTAGCTGTTAACTGTAAAGAGAAGGTACGCTGTAGCGGATATACGGCGCCGTTTTTAGATGCCTGTCCCGGATCCCATAGTTTCACTGAATCCCATACTGCCAGATTCTGTCCGACAAATTGCAGATTCATATCACTGATGCCCACTGTCCTTAGTACTTTATTCGTTCCGATACGATAGGAAATATCCAATGATTTCCAACGCAGGTAAGAACCATCTGCCAGCCAGAAAGTAGAAGCACGGTTATTGTTCTTATTCTCTCCGTAAGTCAGGCGCGGGAAACGTGCATTCGGGTTTTCTGTAGAAGGATCCCCTGAATACCATGCCGGTGTCCAACGATTCTTCGGGTCGTTTACGATGGATAGAATGTTGCCGACTTCTCCGCCTGAGAAGGGATAGAATCCGGAACCGCCGTATAAGAAGTTAACTTTGGCTGCTCCAGTGAATAAAGCACTGATAGTCCATCTTTTATATCTGTACTCCAGTGCAAAACCGTATTGAATTTGCGGTACATTGGAGTGTGCAATAGGAACAATATCGTCATCGTCAATTTTTCCGTCAGCGTTCACGTCTTTATAGCGGATATCTCCGGGGCGTACTTCGCCGTATGTCTGTTTCGGGCTTCGGTTGATTTCATCCTGATTTTGAAATAAGCCTAATGCAACCAAACCGCGCATAACACCATAATTTACATCGCTATACGATTGGTAAGGGTAGCGCACCGCATCTTGGTCCCAATGTACAACTTTGCTGACAGCATATGTCATGTTGGCACGCACCGTGAAAGAGTTGTCTTCGTTTATTTTCTGGTTCAGGTAAATGTTACCATCTATACCGCTACTGCGCATACGTCCTACGTTGGTATATGGGTTGGTCACGACGCCTACTTCCGAAGGCATCATTTTTCTTTCCTGAAAAATATTATCACGAGTGTCTCTGAAGATATCTACCGTTCCACCTATTTTATCATTGAGAAATTGGAAGTCGATACCCAGGTTATATTTCTTGGCTACCTCCCAATGTAAGTTGTTGGCTCCGATTTGTTTTTCTGTCAATCCATTGGAACCCCAACGACTACCACCTCCAAAGTTAATCAACGTCAGATATGGGAACCGACGTCCACCACCGATCTGATCGTTACCAACTTCACCATAAGAAGCTCTGATCTTCAAAAAGTTGAGCCATCCTGCATGATTCTGCATAAATTCGTATTGGGTCGGGATCCATCCTAAGGCTATTGCAGGGAACAAACCGAATTGTTTGCCCGGTTCAAAGTTTTCGGAACCGGTGTATCCTACGTTTCCTTCTATCAGATAAGCATCTTTATAAGAGTAAGTAGCTCTGGCAGATAATGCTTGATAACGTTTGGGAATAGATGAAATTTCATCATTTGCTTCGGTGGTTTCGGTGCTTTGCATATAGTAATGTATCAAACCGGTTACACGGTGTTCCTGATTGAAAAGTCTTTCATAGGCAAGTTGCGATTCGAAGTAATATCTCCGGTCACTGGCAGCACTCTTGGCGAATTGAATGTTGCTGGCTGATACCGTACGTTGTGTCATTAATGAACCGTCATTGTAACGGCCAAAGGCCTTGTATAGGTCCGGCATTTTGGAGCGGACTACGTTGTGTATATTGTTATTGTTATACGAGAACATTCCTCTGGCAGTCAAACCCTTGATCCATTTTCCGAAGTCTTGACGTAAGGTGAAATTGATGTTCATAGTGGTCCGGTTTCCCTTTTTAAATCCGGTATGGTTCAACAAGATATATGGTGAGATTTGTTCTCCGTTTTTCCCATAAGCAGGAAGCATTCCATTGGAATAACGTAAAGGCACCGTCAGGGGAGTCAGATAGGCTTGTGCGGCCCAGAGTGCGTCATTGTTAGTTCCGAATCCCGGTGCTCTGTCTTCTACAATAGCTCCGTCCATAGCCAATCCCATGATCGTCGATGAAGTTAGATTCATGTCTACCTTTGCGCGGAAATTATATTTAGCCCATTTGACATTCGTGTTGTATTTGTTAACTTTGTCTTGCTTGAAGATAGCATCTTTGAATGTACCTCCTACACTGACAAAATATCTGGCAACTTTTCCACCACCGGATACATTTAAATAGTGCTGATGATTAATAGTTACATCTTTCAGTATCTCTTTTTGCCAGTTAACGTTTGGATATAAGTCATTGTCCAGTCCTGCTTTAATAATCTCCAGTTCTGTCGGGCTATAAAGAGGGTCCATATTGCTTACCACTCGGGCTTCGTTTGCCAAGCTGGCATAATCGTATGCTTCCAGATATTCGGGCATACGGGGGGAATAAGAGAGAGTCATACTGCTTTTCCAGGTTACCTTGGTGCGACCTTCCTGACCGGAACGGGTCGTTACCAAAACAACGCCATTTGCACCACGTACACCATAAACGGCTGTTGCCGAAGCATCTTTCAAGATAGAGAAGCTCTCAATATCCGACGGGTCGAGGTCGTTGAGGTTTCCTTCAATACCGTCAATCAAAACCAGCGCAGACTGGTTGGCACCAAATGTGCTGATACCGCGAATCCAGAACTCAGAAACATCCTGCCCCGGTTCGCCGCTTCGGTCAACGGCTATAATACCGGGAACCACACCTCCCAGCATATTGGCTACGGAAGTTGACGGAGCACTGATGGCAGCCGGATTGACACTGGTGACAGCACCTACCACGCTGACTTTACGTTGTGTTCCCATACCTACAACAACTACTTCGTCCAATGATTCTGAGTCGGGCTCCAGAGATATACGCATCTTCTTATCGGTTTGAGCAACCACTATTTCTTTGCTTTTATATCCCATAAATGAAACAATCAGCGTTGTTTTTGGAGCTAATGATTTCATACTGAAGTTACCATCCATATCTGTTATAGTTCCGGTTTTTTCTTTCCCTTTTACAGATATGTTTGCACCCGGGAGCGGATCACCATGTTCATCTAACACGATTCCGGCAATTTGAATTGGTTCTTGTTGGGCCCATATCCCTTGTGTTGCATTTCCTGCCAATAGCAGAAAGAAACACAGGGTTAATTTAAAATATAGTGTTTTCATTTCTATTCCTTATTAATTATTCAATAGCAAGTTTTCTGATGCAGTGGTTGTTTTGATCTGCAATGTAAAGAAATTCATTTTTGTCCAAATATACACCCCAAGGCTGATCGAATTGGGCTTCCAAAGGATCCCCGTCTTTGTATCCTTTCCCGCTACCTGCTATCGTGGTCACGATATTTAACTTGGTGTCAACTTTACGAATCCGATGGTTATTAACATCCGCTATATATAAATTGCCTTCTTTATCAATAGCAATTCCACGCGGCTCATTGAATTGTGCTTCTTGTACATCTCCGTCCCGGAAGCCTGCGCCTGCACCGGGAATATATTCTTCAATGTCTCCGTCTAGAGCTGGCCAACCGTCCGTATCGCGTGTGAGCTTAAAGCGATAAACTGCACTCTTACTATGCAACACACAATAAACATACTTATCAACCGGATTGTAAGCACATAAACCATTGGAGCCTACATTATAGAGTGTACCGATTCGTTTTGCTTTGTTGGGATTTAAGGTTCTTTTATTCTTATCAAAAGGTTGTGTCCACAATTGTCCTGTGTTTTGGCGGTATATCACAAAAGTAGAATCTACAGGGTCGAGAACAACACTATGCATCCATCCTCCGTTGGCTAAAAGCTGTCCCATTTTATCAGCCACCCAGCTCACATTAGCATCGAATAAGAAACAACCGAAGTTGGCATTATCGCATGGACCAAATAGTTGTTTCTTTTCTTTATCGATAAATAAAGGTTGGTCGATTACCATGCCATCCAGTAAAGTGATGGTTTTATTTTGTTCGATGGATGATAAACGCGTTCTTCCATCAGAGTCGAATATGAATACATTGTCATCATTGTCTACAGCTACATACCTTGGAGTATTGAATGTGGTCTCGCCGAGAGTTCCGTCTTTATTGCCACCTTCTTTGGCTTTTCCTACTACTGTAGATACGGAAGAAGTTACAATATATTTGAATGTTTTTTCAGCATTGCTGAGTTCAGCTTCTTTTCCGGCAATCTCCACCCGTACATGGCTTTCTCCTCCGGCTTGCTTGGGCACTTGGGCATAAATAACATCAGGCTTGACACCTAAAACCAATGCCTCCCGTTCATTACCTACTTCATCCTTGAAGTAAACTTTCACTTGGCTTTTGTCTTCTCCGAAATTGGAACCTTTAACAATGAATTTGGTTCGTATGCCACCGGAATCGGGCATAAACTCTGTAAACTTGACTGGTTGATTAGGATCGAAAGCTGTGCTTTTCTTGTCTTCATTACAACCTACTATTAGTAGCAGGAAGCCGAAAACCATCCAGATTAGATTAAATGATTTACGCATGTTTTTCTATAAGATTTTATTAGTTTGAAAAAAGGTCTTTTTAGGCTTTCTATTTAAATAAGGTTTAATAGATTCTAATTGATTTCAATTTGACTTAAGGGCTTTTGGCTTTTTCTCTCATGTGATTAATTGTTTTAAATATTACAGATTCAAAGGTGTAAATGGCTATATATAATTGTGAAGCACACTTTCCGTTCGGTTTTCAGGATACAAACTTAGGGGATTTCAAGGAATCAGGAGCATATGCTTTTATTCATCCATGTATATCTTTTCATTCAAAATTGCTTTTTTTATCATTTGCTTCGCCTTTCTGTTATAATATTGATTATTTTTGTGACACTTAAACTAATATGAATATATAATGAAGCGAACCGTTCGATATACCGTCCTTGTTTTGATTGCTATTATAAATTCTTTAGTTATTACTACTTCTCTCTATGCTGTTCTGCCTTATAATGAACTTCATCAGTTGAATATGAGTAATGGCTTGGTAGATAACATCATTACTTGTATCTATCAAGATCAAGATCGTTTTATGTGGTTTGGATCCAGTAATGGGCTGAGTCGATATGACGGGAAGCAGATTCGCAATTTTAGTGTAGACAATGCGAGGATGTATGTTTCCGATATAAAAGAGACTTCTGATGATAAATTGTGGGTAATAGCTAATGAGTATTTATATTGTTTTGATCGACGGAAAGAGAAATTTGTTCTTCCGTCTTTTCAGGATGGAAAAAAGGCCATTTCTGTAAGTGCTATGGAAATAACGGGGGATTCACTTTTTTGGATAGTAAAAGGCGGACAATTGCAATGCTTGAAACGACATTATAAATTAGTGAAAGGTGACTTACAAATAGAGATGACCGTCGAAGCAGGCTATCCGTTTTTTTTAGATGAGGGGGAATCTTTTTCGAATTTATGTGCTTCACAAGACGGGCATTTCTTGTATTTGGTTACCGATAAGGGAAATTTGTTGTTCTTTGATAAGATTGCAGGTAAAGTGGTCCGGAAGTTCAAATACTCTATTAATCCTAGTGCTAATGCTACTACTATCATGAGTGAAGGGGAATATATTTGGGTTTCTTCTATAGTGGGTGGAGTAACTCGTCTGCATATTCCCACGGGAAAATCTGATTATTATCAGTATAATGAGGATGCCAGGTTGTCTTCTTTATCACATTCAGATGCGTATGGGGTGGTTGCGTTGGATAATGATTCTTACATTGCAGTAACCTGGAATGGATATACTCTGTTAGCTCCTGAAGAAAATGATCCTTCTAAGTTGTCGGCAACGCCTTATACGAATACCTCATTTTTGCAGTACCGGAATGTAGAGACAAGAATGATTTCTGTTTATTATGATAAAGAGGGAATACTATGGATCGGAACTAGAGGAGGAGGGATTGTCTATTTTGATTTTAGACAGCATTCTTATATGCAATATCACAGCAAAAAACATAATGAAATCTCTGCTCAGGTAGCTGACAAAGATGGTCGAATTTGGTTGGGCACTTACCATGAAGGAATTATGCGTAGTGACCAGCCTTATGCTAAATCGCGACCGCTGAACTTTTCTCCTGTGGGCAATCAAAAGGAAGTCCCGGTGTTTTGTGCAATCAAAGATTCATGTTCTAATTTATGGTTTGGAAATGCTTCCGGAAACTTGATTTGTTATGACTGGAGTTCCGATTCTTTCCATATATATCCGCTCAATCATTTAGGGAAAAAGGTAAACTCCTATATAGTGGCCTTAATGATTGACTCCCGTTATCGGTTTTGGGTATGCACTTCTGCCGGATTGTACTTATTTGATCATCAGACAGGTCATTTTGAATTATTCTCATTGCGTGAAGCCTTGAAAGAAGATGCAGAGCCATGGGTCACTGCTATTTGTGAAGATAAACAGCGGAATATCTGGATAGGGACAGCAAAAGGTATTGTACGATTATCACAGGTAAATGTTCGTCCATTAAAGATGGTTCATGGATATGAAGAAAAAGAAAATATAGGAGCTCGTGTAGTTAGTGCTTTACTGACTGGTACTGACGGAACTGTATATGTGGGTTATAAAAATGGATTTGGAATCATTCCTGTGGGCGAAGATAGGATAACGTCTTTTTATACAGTAAAAGATGGACTTTGTAATGATTGTATAGATTGTATAGCGGAAGATGAGAAGAATCGTATTTGGTTGGGGAGTATATCCGGTATCTCAAGATATAGCCGACAGCAACATGTCTTTTACAACTATTATATTTCTAGTAGCAATAAATCTGTGATGTTGTTTAAGAATACTTTATTTTGGGGAAATAATAAGAGTTTAACCTATTTTGAACCGGAAAAACTGACATCTGCCACCATTGCCAGCAAAACTCTTTTGACCGGATTGGAAGTAGATAATAAGCAAATCAATATAGGTGAGAAGATAAAAGGACAAGTTATTTTGAACTCTAATATTGCATCAGTTGATCATTTGGAATTGATCAATGCGAATCGGGATTTTTCTCTTCAATTTAATAATCTGGCTTTTTCGAAAGATTTGCAAAAATATAGTTATCGGTTATATCCATATCAGAAAGATTGGATTGTTTCTGAAGCAGGTAAGGTCTCGTTTACCAATTTATCTGCCGGTTATTATATTTTTGAAGTCAAAACATTATTTCCTAATAATACGGAAGGAGACATCACTGCATTGCCGATAACGATCCTTCCACATTGGAGTCAGACCTTCTGGTTTCGTTTGCTTTTGATTTTCTCGGTTCTATTTTTGATTGGTTATATTTTCTATAGTTTGTTGCGGCGACAGCGTCGTTTCAAAAAAATGATTCAGTTGAAGCATGAACTGACGATTGCTAATTTGGAGAGAAATGCAGAACGGCATATACGGGAAGAACGTGAGAACTTTTTTATGAATGCAGCTCATGAGCTAAGAACTCCTCTTACTTTGATACTTGCTCCTATACATGATATAATGAAGTCCATTACCCCATCGGATAATTGGTTTGATTCATTTAGCAGATTGCACAAGAATTGTCTTTCTCTACAGACATTGGTTGATCGTCTGCTATATGTACAGAAGATAGAGGGAGGCATGATAAAACTTTATCTGTCAGAATCGGATATAAAGGAGATTGTTAGGCGGGTGGCTAATCCTTTCCTGCAAATGGCTATGGTCAAGAAGCGAGAATTTTTAGTCCGGGTCGATACAGTACCTATGCATTTATGGGTGGATGTGGCGAAAATAGAATCAGCTGTTCAAAATTTGCTGTCAAATGCTTTTAAATATACTTCTCAGAATGGACGTATTGAACTGGCTGTGTCAGAGGCGGAAATTGACGGACGACCTTATTGCCTTGTTACAGTGTCTGATAATGGGGTGGGGATACCTGATGATTTGCAACAGTACGTGTTTGGTTCGTTTGTAACAGGAAAACGTGTCCCGCAATACTCCACATCAATAGGTCTTGGATTACATATTGTAAAGCATACGATGGGGTTGCATCATGGATTTGTAACGTTAACCAGTCGTGTTGGAGAAGGAAGCCGGTTCGTTCTGCACATTCCGGTGGGACTTTCTCATTTTGTCCCAGGAGAATATGAAATGGTACCTGATCCGGCGAAGGGAGATTTGTTGGAAGAGTATACGACAGAAGAACGTCCGATGGAAGAAGTAATAGAAGAAAAGAATGAGACTATGGAGGAGACCGTTAACAGAGTGAAAAATAATAAGGAATTTTTGTTGATCATAGAGGACCACGATGAGATGAGAGAATATTTATGCAGTCTATTTAAAGAAGATTATAATGTTATTGAGGCTGGAAATGGAGAAGAGGGGGTGGCTATGGCTGATAAATATATACCTAAATTAATCATTTCTGATATAATGATGCCGGTTAAGGATGGGTTTGAATGTAGTCGGGAGATTCGTGAAAATAAGCGGACTTTTCATATACCGGTTATCTTTTTAACAGCTAAAGCAGAGGATGCTGACCGGTTGAAAAGTTTACGAATTGGGGTAGATGACTATATAATGAAACCTTTTAATCCGGAGTTATTGAAAGAGAAGGTGAAAGCATTGATAGAACAGCGTGATCTGCTAAGAAAACTTTATGCGAAAACTCTAATGATGGATGAAGATGTACTGGAGTCTTCAGAAGATGTTCACGATGTTTTTATGCCTAAAATGCTTCAGATTATAGAAGAGAATTTGTCAAACCGGAATTTTACAATAAAAGTTCTGACAGATAAATTGAATATGAGCCAACCGACCCTTTATCGCAAGGTTAAACAGAAAACAGGTTTGTCGATTATAGAAGTGATTCATGGAGTACGGATGAGTAAAGCTGCATCTATTATCATGAGCAGGCGATATAGCAGTCTGACAGAAGTTGCGGAAATGGTAGGATATGATTCGATGATTTCCTTCCGTAAGCAGTTCGTTGCACAGTTTGGGGTGCTTCCTTCCAAATATATGGAAGAGAAAATGAGGAAATAAGAAGCCGCGTTCCATGTTGGCGGCTTCTGTACTATCTGTTTGAATTGTTATTGTTAAAAACGGAAAGACACATGTCCCATAACGTTTGTTCCCGCCTGAGCAGCATATCCGGCAGAATCTATTCTATGATTCACGTCCTTATCGTATGAACTGGATGCCCAGCCGTTATTCTCATATTCTTCGTTGAAGAGATTATAGACGGTCACACCCAAAGTGATTTCTTTCGCTACCTTGCGGGGCTTGAATGTATAAGCCAGATTCAGGTTGCTTACAAAATACTTATCCAGTGTCAATGCTTCTACTTCGGCGTTTGTCATGTATTGCTTACCGACAAACTGAGATTGAAGAGAGGCTTCGAATCCCTGATACGTAAAAGCGAAACGGTTGTTTAGCAGGAAATCTGGTGAAAAAGCGATTCGGGTACTTTTATGAGAAACGCTTGCGACATCCAATAAGTTCCAGTCATCATCGTATATGGGAATGTTTTCTACAAAATTTTTGATACGGTTTTTGCTCCATGTGGCATTGATATCCCACTGGAACCATTTGCACGGCTTGATGCCTAACATGAGTTCGATTCCCATCCGGTAACTGTCCGGAACGTTTTCAGTCAGAGCTTCACCGATATCATTTAGTGCACCGGTGAGGACAAGCTGGTCGGTATAATCCATGTAGTAAAAATTGGCACCTGCTGTCAGCCAATGAGTGGCAAAGGTATATCCGGCTTCGTAGTCGAGCAGCTTTTCGGCTTTCGGGTAGCTGTCCGGATTGCCATCGGTATAGTTGTTTCTTGTCGGTTCTTTTTGGGCAACGGAGAAAGAGGCATAGATGCGATGGTTGGAGTTGATATTCCAGTTCAGTCCGACTTTCGGGTTGAAGAAGTCGAATTTCTTGTCTATGGCGAGTGGTCGCAACGTGTTTTTATTCCAGTCGTATTTGTCATTTGCCCCGTCGATGGTGTAGTCTATATGCCGGTATTGGAGATCGGCATAGGCACTTAGGCCTTTGGTCAGGTCGTAAGTTGCTTTCAGGTAGATGTTGCCATCGGTTTTCTTCGATTGGTTACGATAGTATTCGTGTTCGGGAGATAATGCGCCGATGTAGTTCTTCACCCAGGTCACTCTTCCAAAGTTGCTGCCCCGGTACTGATTCAAGCCTCCGCCCAAGGAAGCTGTCAGCCGGTGGTTGGTATAATTGAGGGAGAATACACCTCCGCCAAACTTATTGTCCATTTTCTTTTGGCGGACCAGATCGCTTTTCGAAACTTCTTTTCCATCCATTGTAAATGGTTTCAGCCCGTATGTTACCAGATAGCTACTGTCTTTGTACTCTTCATAGTAGCCGTCTCCTTTGGTATAGTGCAAGGCTGCGTTCAGATTCCATGCGGTAGAGAAACTATGATTGAAAATAAGTTGATAGTTCTTTTGTAGATAATTATCTGTCTGGTCAGCATAATAATGTTTCTTTCCGTCGTCTCCTTTATACTCCCCACAGGAATTATAACGTCTTCCGAATTCCTGCATTTCCTCCTTGCTGGCGTAGTTCCACGCATGATAAGTCTTTTCTTTTCCGGCAAATGCGATGAGTTTGACAGATGTGTTTTCTGCAAAATATCCTCCTTGCAGATAGTACGAACTGAGATTGACTGAAGCACGGTCGATGTAACCGTCCGTACCGATATTGGAGAGGCGGGCATCGAATGTCCAGTGGTTGTTCAGCAGTCCGGTTCCCACTTTAACGGTTTCCTTGTGCGTGTTGAAAGAACCATAAGAACCGTTGAATTCTGCATACGGTTTCATAGATGCACCTTCGGTCTGCATATTGACACTGGCTCCGAATGCACCGGCTCCATTGGTCGATGTGCCTGCACCACGTTGTACCTGCATATCTTTTACAGAAGAAGAGAAGTCGGGCATATTTACCCAAAACAGGTTATGGCTCTCAGCGTCATTCATGGGGATACCATTGACGGTGATGTTGATACGTGTGCCATCCGTTCCGCGTACACGAAGTGTCGTATAACCGATTCCCGATCCCGCATCCGAGGTGGTGAGTGTGGAAGGAGTCATACTCAACAGGTAAGGGATATCCTGTCCGAAGTTCACCTTTTTAAGTTCGGCTTTGCCTATATTGGTAAATGCTACGGGAGTTTTTGCTGTAGCACGGGTGGATACTACCTGCACCTCTTGCAGGTTGATTACTTTCAGACTGTCTGATACTGCACTCGTTTGTGCATGGACAGGGAAGCCTGCGCCCAATAAGGCGACGGCCATCATCATATTTTTTTTCATCTTGCTTATTAATTGGTTCTCTACGCCGGCATTACCCGGTTCAGATTCTATGGGTATGTTCTCAGCCCGTCATGTTAAGGCACCCCTACTTTGTGAATCGGTGACAAAATTACAGCTTTTGCGGGAGGAAAGCAAAAAAAACTTTTAGATTTGCTAAAAACAATATAACTTTGTCGTTTGTTAAAATATAGCAAGATAGGGATTTATTCATTTTAATATATATCAATTATGCTACTATTATTTCAAGCGACAGCAACACAGCTTGCTGATTCAACGCAAATCGTCGCAGATAAATTAATGGAAGAGGCGATTGCCAATGCGGATGGACTGGACAAGCTTACTCTTATCACCCAACAATTGGTAGACTTCGGTATCCGTGCCGGAGAACGTATCCTGATTGCAGCCATTGTCTTCACTGTAGGACGTTTCCTGATATCAATGCTCAACAGATTTGTCGGACGTCTGATGGACAGAAGAAAAGTCGATGTAAGTATCAAGACTTTTGTGAAAAGCTTGGTAAACATCCTGTTGACTATTCTTTTAATCATTTCCGTAGTCGGAGCTTTGGGAGTTGAAACAACTTCGTTTGCTGCTTTGCTGGCTTCTGCCGGTGTGGCCGTAGGTATGGCATTGTCCGGAAATTTGCAGAACTTTGCCGGAGGACTGATCGTATTGCTCTTCAAGCCTTATAAGGTAGGAGACTGGATTGAAAGTCAGGGAGTTTCCGGAACCGTGAAGGAAATACAGATATTCCATACGATTTTGACTACCGGAGACAATAAAGTGATCTATATACCAAACGGCGCAATGAGCAGTGGAGTCGTAACAAACTACAATACACAGACTACCCGCCGTGTAGAATGGATTGTCGGAGTCGATTACGGAGAAGATTATAATAAGGTACAGCAGATTGTCCGTGATATTTTGACGTCTGATAAGCGGATTCTGAGTGATCCGGCTCCGTTTATAGCTCTTCATGCGTTGGATGCCAGCAGTGTGAATGTGGTGGCACGAGTTTGGGTGAATACAGCAGATTATTGGGGAGTTTATTTTGATATAAACAAGACTATTTATGAAACCTTTAATGAAAAAGGTATCAACTTCCCGTTCCCGCAACTTACAGTGCACCAGGGCAATTGATTTCTATGCTATATATGCTAAAACGAGAGAGTTTCACTTGGGTGAGGCTCTCTCGTTTCATATGAACAGTTTGTCTGGTGTGATTGGAAAATTTCTTTTATTTTATGCCGAAGTCTTCAGCAAATTCATATCGGTCTTCTTTGATTCCCAGTACATGGTTGATCTTCCTCCTTTTTTCGAGGTCTTTAAAGTAGCTTTCTACGACCTGATAGAGATCAAAATTACTGGTTGATCCTGCGGCAAGATCAAGTGATTCCACCATTTTTTCTACTGCCTGGTGGATTTTTCCTGCGTCTATCAGATGCAGTTCGTTGCTGTGTATTAAATATTTTTCCATAACTGCAATGTTTTAATGTTATATTGTTATAACGTATCACGGTGATGGAAAGTTCAATCCTCAGATTTTGGCAAGTGCCTGATCCAGGTCAGCAATCAAATCATTGATATGTTCTGTCCCGATGGACAAACGTACCGTTCCCGGATAAATTTCCTGTTCCGCAAGCTCCTGTGCATTGAGTTGCGAATGGGTAGTGCTTGCCGGATGGATAACCAGTGATTTTACGTCGGCTACATTAGCCAGTAATGAGAAAATTTCCAGACTGTCGATAAAACGGTGTGCCTCTTCTTGTCCGCCTTTTACTTCAAAAGTAAAGATTGAACCTGCGCCATTCGGGAAATAGCGTTGATAGAGCGCATGATCCGGATGATCGGGAAGTGAAGGATGGTTGACTTTCTTCACCTTTGGATGATTATTCAGGAAGTTCACAACTTTTAGTGCGTTTTCTACATGGCGCTCTACACGCAGTGAAAGTGTTTCCAGACCTTGCAGCAATATAAAAGCATTGAACGGACTGATAGTCGCTCCCGTATCACGTAGCAAAGTGGCGCGGATACGGGTGACGTAAGCGGCAGGACCGGCAGCATCTACAAAGCGTACTCCGTGATAACTTGGGTCGGGTTCTGTCAGTTGCGGGAATTTTCCGGAAGCTACCCAGTCGAATTTTCCGGAATCAACGATTACTCCTCCCAATGAACTGCCATGACCGCCAATGAATTTGGTTGCAGAATGCACGACGATGTCTGCACCATGTTCGATAGGACGAATTAAATAGGGAGTGCCGAATGTGTTATCTATGATCAACGGTATTTTATGGCTGTGAGCAATTGCGGACACGGCTTCTATATCGATAATATTGGAATTCGGATTTCCGAGTGTCTCGATAAATATGGCTTTTGTATTTTCCTGAATCGCTTTCTCAAAGTTGGAAAGGTCGCTCGGGTCAACGAACGTGGTAGTAATTCCATAGTTGGGTAACGTGTGTGCCAGCAAGTTATAACTTCCCCCGTAAATTGTCTTGGCAGCTACGATGTGGTCGCCTGCGCGAGTGATGTTTTCGAAAGCATAAGTAATTGCGGCGGCGCCGGGAGGAAACGCCCGGCCCGCATGGAAAGAA
>OGPN01001097.1_pt1 | contig 18208 bp, 13 predicted proteins | sample 1552941 | NCBI WGS metagenome assembly OGPN01 (sample SAMEA2580220, study PRJEB22360) | human gut metagenome | biome: human gut; feature: human-associated habitat; material: faeces | place: Denmark | collected 2008/2010
AAGCGGCGGGCACAAAGTCGCCGACATTCTGTCCGAAAAACTGGGTATGGAGATTTTTGACAAAAAAAGATTTATCGAAGAGTCTAAAAGAAGAAACGTCTATGATGAAAACGCAAATTTTCTGAACGAGAAACCGATCGACAGTTTTCTTTACAGTCTTATCATGAGCTACGGTTCCAAAAATCCGCGTGAACGATATATCCGTTTTGTAAAGGATGTCACGGAGCAGGAATCCTGTATTATCATCGGCAGATGCGCAAACATAATCTACAAGGATGACCCGGACTGTGTGTCCGTTTATCTCCACGCCGATCCGGACATACGGAAAAAGAGAATCCAGGAGCGCGACCACGTATCTGAAAAAGAGGCTGCGGAGACATTGCGGGAAGTAGATGAAAAGCGTTCTGCATTTCAGGAACAGTGCACGGCAACCCGCTGGGGCGACGGCAACGAGTATGACCTTTGTATTGATACAGGGAAAATCGGTATCGAGAAAGCTGCCGAATTAATTTTGCAGTATATAGAATACAGGAAATGAAAAAACGGGAAGCCTTCACTCTCAAGGCTTCCCGCAAATAAAAAATGCAGGAGATGGGACTTGAACCCACACGATATTGCTACCACAGGCACCTGAAGCCTGCGCGTCTGCCAATTCCGCCACTTCTGCATTTCTTATTTATCAATCGCTCTCTCGCGACTGCTTATTTATAATAACCGATGTATGGATAAAAGTCAATAGCTTTTTTGAAATTTTTTTAATTTTTTTTACAGTATCCTCAAAACGTACAATTTGTTACGTAGAAGTGTAAGCTTCTTCTGATAAACTGCGGAGCAGTTATCCGGTGTAGAGTTGCACAGAGAAGAGGATGATTTAAATTTTATAGAGGTATTTGGATGTGAGAAAGCAGTGAATGCATGTGATTGGATCTGCCTGAAATTACAAAAAAGTTTTTAATATCAACTTAATTATTTTTAGTACCTTATAAGGTTGAAAAAAGCACTTTGCTGTGATACAATCTTGAAGATTTAGGAAAAAATAAGTGATAGACACAATATAAAGATAAGAAAGGGAGATTGTATGAAAGCATTTCTGATATTAGAAGATGGCCATGTGTTCAAAGGTACAAGCATTGGTTCAACGAGAGACGTTATCAGCGAAATCGTCTTTAATACTTCCATGACCGGTTATCTGGAAGTAATGACCGACCCTTCCTATGCAGGACAGGCAGTATGTATGACTTATCCCCTCATTGGGAATTACGGAATCTGTTATGATGACCAGGAGTCATCAAAGCCATGGGTGGACGGCTTTATTGTCCGCGAATTATCCCGTGTCCCAAGTAATTTCAGAAGCGTGGACACGATTCAGCATTTCTTAACAAAGCATGATATTCCAGGTATTGCCGGAATTGATACCAGAGCCTTAACGAAAATCCTTCGTGAGAAAGGTACCATGAACGGTATGATCACCGTCAATGAAAATTATGATTTAGATACAATTATCCCCCAGTTAAAAGCATATACAACAGGTAAGGTAGTAGAGAAGGTAACATGCCGCGAGAAAGAGATTTTAAAAGGCGACGGTCCGAAAGTAGCACTTCTTGATCTGGGAGCAAAGAGAAACATTGCACGTTCCCTGAATGAAAGAGGATGTGAGGTTACAATTTATCCGGCACTGACACCTGCGGAAGAGATTCTGGAGGCAAATCCGGATGGCATTATGTTAAGTAACGGCCCTGGAGATCCAAAGGAATGTACTTCTATTATAAAGGAAATAAAAAAATTATATGATTCTGAAGTTCCGATCTTTGCAATCTGTCTTGGACATCAGCTTATGGCTCTTGCAACAGGTGGAGATACCCATAAGATGAAATACGGACACAGAGGCGGAAATCATCCGGTCAAAGACCTTGCAACAGGACGTGTTTACATTTCTTCCCAGAACCATGGCTATGTAGTAGATGCTGAGGGACTTGAAGAGAAAAACATTGCAAAACCTGCATTCGTTAACGTCAACGACGGCACAAACGAAGGTATGGCATACGAAGGAAAGAATATCTTTACTGTACAGTTCCATCCTGAAGCATGCCCGGGACCGCAGGATTCCAGTTACCTGTTTGACAGATTTATGGATATGATGGGAGGAAATAAATAATGCCAAGAAATAAAGACATTAAAAAAGTACTTGTAATTGGTTCCGGCCCGATTATCATCGGCCAGGCAGCAGAGTTTGACTATGCAGGAACACAGGCATGCCGTTCCCTGAAAGAAGAAGGCATTGAGGTTGTTCTTCTTAACTCCAACCCTGCAACCATCATGACAGATAAAGATATCGCTGACAGAGTTTATATCGAGCCTCTGACAGTAGAAGTAGTAGAACAGCTTATCCTGAAAGAGAAACCGGACAGCGTCCTTCCTACACTGGGCGGCCAGGCGGGATTAAACCTTGCTATGGAGCTGGATGAGAAAGGTTTCCTCAAAGAACACAATATAAGACTGATCGGTACAACTGCCCAGACAATCAAGAAAGCGGAGGACCGTCAGGAATTTAAAGACACCATGGAGAAGATCGGTGAGCCGATCGCAGCATCCAAGGTTGTTACAACAGTAGAAGATGGTCTTGCATTTACAAACATCATTGGTTATCCGGTAGTTCTCCGTCCTGCTTACACACTCGGTGGAAGCGGCGGCGGTATCGCTCATAATGAATATGAACTTCGTGAAATCCTGGAGAATGGTCTTCGTCTTTCACGTGTAGGTGAAGTTCTGGTAGAGCGCTGCATCGCAGGATGGAAAGAGATTGAATATGAAGTAATGCGTGACAGCGCAGGAAACTGCATCACAGTCTGCAACATGGAGAACATTGATCCGGTTGGTGTCCACACAGGTGACTCTATCGTAGTTGCTCCATCTCAGACACTGGGAGATAAAGAATATCAGATGCTCCGTACTTCAGCCCTGAACATCATCACAGAACTTGGAATCACAGGTGGATGTAACGTTCAGTACGCTCTGAAACCGGACAGCTTTGAATACTGTGTAATCGAGGTAAACCCGCGTGTAAGCCGTTCCTCTGCACTTGCAAGTAAGGCAACAGGTTACCCGATCGCAAAGGTTGCAGCAAAGATTGCCCTGGGTTACACACTGGATGAGATCCCGAATGCGATCACAGGAAAAACATATGCAAGTTTCGAGCCAATGCTTGACTACTGCGTAGTTAAGATCCCGAGACTTCCATTTGATAAATTTATTACTGCAAAGAGAACCCTTACTACTCAGATGAAGGCAACAGGTGAGGTTATGAGTATCTGCCATAACTTCGAAGGTGCCCTGATGAAGGCCATCCGTTCTCTTGAGCAGCACGTAGACAGCCTGATGTCCTATGATTTCACACAGCTTACAGACGAGGAACTCCTTGCAGAGCTGGAAATCGTAGATGACCGCAGAATCTGGAAGATTGCAGAAGCAATCCGTCGTGGTATGCCACAGTCCATGCTTCATGACATTACCAAGATTGATATCTGGTTCATTGATAAGCTGGCAATCCTTGTTGGAATGGAAAATGCACTTAAAACCAGAAAGCTTACAAAAGAGCTTCTTCTGGAAGCAAAGCGCATGGAATTTCCGGATTATATCATTGCTCGTCTGACAGGTAAAACAGAAGAAGAAATCAAAGCTCTTCGTGAAGAATACCAGATCAAAGCAGCATACAAGATGGTTGATACCTGTGCAGCAGAGTTTGCTGCAGCAACACCATATTACTATTCTGTATACGGCGATGAAGGCACAGAGAATGAAGCAGTAGCAACACCGGATAAAAAGAAAATCCTGGTACTTGGTTCCGGTCCGATCCGTATCGGTCAGGGTATTGAGTTCGACTTCTGTTCCGTACACTGTACATGGGCATTTGCAAAAGAAGGCTATGAGACCATCATCATCAACAACAACCCGGAAACAGTAAGTACAGACTTTGATATTGCAGATAAACTGTATTTCGAGCCTTTGACACCGGAAGATGTTGAGAATGTAGTAAATATCGAGAAACCGGACGGAGCAGTTGTACAGTTCGGTGGTCAGACAGCTATCAAATTAACAGAAGCACTGACAAAGATGGGCGTTAAGATTCTCGGAACATCTGCTGAGAACGTAGATGCAGCAGAGGACCGTGAGCTCTTTGATGAGATTCTTGAAAAATGCGAGATCCCGAGACCAAAGGGACAGACAGTATTTACTGCTGAGGAAGCTAAGAAAGCAGCAAATGAGCTGGGTTATCCTGTTCTGGTTCGTCCTTCCTATGTACTTGGTGGTCAGGGCATGAGAATCGCTGTAAGCGATGAGGACGTAGAAGAGTATATCGGTGTGATCAACCAGATCGCACAGGAGCACCCAATCCTTGTGGATAAATACCTGATGGGTAAGGAAATCGAAGTAGATGCTGTATGCGATGGCGAGGATATCCTGATTCCTGGTATCATGGAACATATCGAGCGTGCCGGAATCCACTCCGGTGACAGTATCTCCGTATACCCGGCTAAGACCATCAGCGAGAAAGCAAAAGAGACAATTGCAGAATACACCAGGCGTCTTGCAAGAGCACTGCATGTTATCGGTATGATCAACATCCAGTTCATTGTTCTTGGAGATGATGTATATGTAATCGAGGTTAACCCGCGTTCCAGCCGTACTGTACCGTACATCAGCAAGGTAACAGGAATTCCGATCGTTCCTCTTGCAACGAAGGTAATCCTTGGATACAAGCTGAAAGACATGGGCTATGAACCGGGACTTCAGCCGGAAGCAAAACACTATGCGATCAAGATGCCTGTATTCTCATTTGAGAAGATCCGCGGCGCTGATATCAGCCTTGGACCGGAAATGAAGTCAACAGGTGAGTGCCTTGGTATTGCTGAGACGTTCAATGAAGCGCTTTACAAAGCATTTATCGGAGCAGGAATCCGTCTTCCGAAACACAAAAACATGATCATCACTGTCAAAGACGAAGACAAACAGGATATCATCCCGATCGCAAGAAGATTCGAAGCACTTGGATACAGAATCTATGCTACACTGGGAACTGCAAAAGTCCTCAAAGAAAACGGAATCAAAGTTATCCGTACAAATAAGCTGGAGCAGCCTGCACCGAACCTTATGGACCTTATCCTTGGTCATAAGATCGACGTTGTCATCGATACTCCACCACAGGGTGTAGAGCATCAGAAAGATGGTTTCGTCATCAGACGTAACGCCATCGAGACAGGTGTCAATGTCCTTACTTCTCTGGATACAGCAGAAGCACTGGCAACCAGCCTTGAGAATACAGACCTGAACAATTTATCTCTTATTGATATTGCTACGATTGCAAGAAGATAAAGAACTGATAAATAATATGAAATGATGAAAAGCAGCCGTAATTTTCTCTGTCGGAGAAAAGGCGGCTGTTTTTATCTTATAGAATCATCAGGAAAAATACAGATTACAGTTGTATCAGTGGCATGGTGTGTAATATAATCATATGAGTATTTACAGTGAGTCAGATAGATATATGTGGGTCTTTTGCATTACTTATTATCTGGCAGAAACCTGTCTGATCCGGTTGAAAATCGTTGTAAATAAGAATAACAACAAAAAAGAAAACAGGAAGGGAAAGATTATGGATTTTATTGAACTGTTAAAGGTCATTTTCCTTGGGATTGTAGAGGGAATCACAGAATGGCTCCCGATCAGCAGTACCGGACATATGATCCTGGTGGATGAGTTTCTGAAACTGAATGTGACAGAGGATTTTAAGAATCTGTTTTTCGTAGTGATCCAGCTTGGCGCGATCCTCGCGGTTGTAGTTCTCTACTGGAACAAATTGTGGCCGTTTTATATCAGACCAATTTCAAAGAAACAGCAGGCAGTGCTTAACAGGCATGGTGCAGTATCCAGAGGAATTCTTACTTTTGTGGAGAAGTTCTGTGATAAAGAGAAATGGGTACTCTGGTTTAAAATTATAGTAGCCTGTATACCGACGATTGTTATCGCACTTCCGTTTAATGATGTCATTGAAGAGAAATTTAATAACTATGTAGTAGTTGCCATTGCACTGATCGTATATGGTATCCTCTTCATTGTCATTGAGAATTATAACAAGAGAAGAAGACCAACCTGTACAAATCTGGAAAATCTGTCATTTAAGACTGCACTCATCATCGGTCTGTTCCAGGTACTCTCCGTAGTTCCGGGTACATCCCGTTCAGGTTCCACCATTATCGGTGGTATCCTTGCAGGAACCTCCCGTACAGTAGCAGCAGAATTTACCTTCTTCCTGGGAATCCCGGTCATGTTCGGAGCCAGTCTTCTGAAAATCCTGAAATTCGGTTTCTCTTTCACAGGAACAGAGGTGATGATCCTGATCGTGGGAATGGTAGTGGCATTTGTAGTTTCCATTATCGCGATCAAATTCCTGATGGGATACATAAAGAAACATGACTTTAAGGCATTCGGATGGTACAGAATCGCACTTGGTATTCTGGTGCTTGGATACTTTATCGGAAAAACACTTCTTGGTTGTAAATAATGTATAAGAAAAGCCCTGCTGTATAAGCGGCATGTACGTCATAAGCGTATATCCCGGACAGCAGGGCTTTTTATTATGTTACAGGTTTCTTATATGCAGATCATTTCGCCGGTATAAGAGGTATCATAACCTGTCAGATGATGAATCTCAGTTTTGAAATCTTCAGACTGTACAATTTCCACAAGAGCAGAGAACCCCGGCTTTCTCACAGATTCCGCAGGAATTGCCAGATACATCTGCATATCAGTCACAGGGACGAAATCAAGTCCCGGAAAGTAACGTGCGATCATTTCTTCTCCAAAAGCAACATTCGCTCTGTGCTCAAAAACAGCAGATGCAGATGACATATCAGAGACAGCTTCATTTCTGTATCCGCTGATTTTTTCAGAAGAGATTCCCCGTTCTTTTAACAGACGGTCCAGATAAATTCTGCGGGCACTTCCTTTTTCACGATTGACAAAAACAACCTTCGGATCCGTCAGGTCCTCCACAGAAGAAATCTTTTCAGGATTTCCGGCCTGTACATAAAAGCCGACAGAGTATTTATATAAAGAAAGAAGTGCCAGCGGGATTCCGGGAATCAGGTGACGGATATCATCTACCTCCAGACTGGTAGCAGCGATATGTGCCTTTTCGAAATACAGGGAATAAAGTCCGTTATAGTCATTCATATGAGACTGCAGGACAGGAAGTCCATCAGGATGAGCGGACATTTTGCCGAGAAGAAGCTCCAGGGCGGCAGAAGTCTGGCCGCTTAAAATGATACCACTGGAATGAAGCAGATAATCTCTTTTCAGCAGAGAGCTCTCAGGTTCAAAATTAATAGAAGTGTATGGAATATCCTGCCCGCTTCCGGAATTGCCGGAACTGCTTCTGTTAAGATACTGTGTCAACTGCTCTTCGCTGACCCTGAGTTGTTTTCCGATTTTGGAAGATTCCAGCTCACCGCGCTTGATAAGTTCATAGACCGTCGTTTTTTTGATCTTCAGACGGTCTGCGACCTCCTGAGCTGTGTAAAGTTTATTCATCAATACCTACCATGACATTAGTAGCCTTGATCACTGCATAAGCATCAGAACCTACTTTCAGGTTTAATTCTTCAACTGCTGCACAGGAGATGGTTGCTGTGATAATGTTTCCACCGCCGATATCAATAGAAACGATGGAGTTTACAGCTCCGTTATTGATACTTACTACTTTCCCTTTTAACTGATTGCGTGCACTTAATTTCATGATAATTACCTCACTGTTTATTATTTTTTTCTATAGATTTATCTGATACCCGATCAAAGGCCGGAAAGTTGTTTTTGCCGATAAAAATAAGGCTTTCAATCTGCTATCATTTACATGATAACATATACAAATAAAATTGACAAGAAAACAAAAGTTTTGTACAATAGATACAAAAGGAAACAAAACTGAATAAAACAAAACGAAACTAAATGAAAGGCGGTAAAAATATGAGAAAGAAATTAATTGCAGCAATGATGGCAGGAGTACTGAGTGCAGGAATGTTCAGCACAGGAGTTTTCGCAGCAGATACAGACTTAAAAGGTGAAGTCAACACATTCATCGCAGCAAGCTTAAGCAATGCAATGGAAGAAATCCAGAAAGACTTCAATGAGACATATCCTGATGTTGAAATCCTCTACAATGCAGACAGCTCAGGCACATTACAGACACAGATCGAAGAAGGTGCACGCTGCGATATCTTCTTCTCAGCAGCTGACAAGCAGATGGACGCTCTGGTAGACGAAAATCTGGCTAAGAAAGATACGGTAGAAGATATCCTTGAGAACAAAGTCGTTCTGATCAAACCTAAGGATGGAGAAACAAAAGTTACAGGATTCGAGAACATCACAGATGCAGCCAACATCGCACTTGCAGGTGACAGCGTTCCTGTTGGACAGTATTCCAGAGAAATTTTCGACAATCTTGGAATTACAGATGAAGTAAATAAGATGGAAATCAATGAAGGTAAAAATGTATCTGAAGTTCTTGCTGCAGTAAGTGAAGGAAGTAATGAGATCGGTATCGTTTATGCTACAGATGCAGCTTCCGTTGCAGATAAAGTAGACGTTATCGCAGAAGCTCCGGCAGATGCACTGAAGACACCTGTTCTCTATCCGGTAGGTCTTATCGAAGACAAAGAGGCATCTGAAGATGATACAGCAGCTGCAGAAGCATTCCTTGAGTACATCAAATCTGACGACGCTATGAAAGTATTCGAGAAATACGGATTCACAGCATACAAAGCAGATGATGCTTCCGAAACAGATGATAAAGATGCAGAAGAAACAGAAGAAGCAGATGACACAGAAACAAATGCTGAGACAGAGACAACAGAGGAAGCTAAATAAGAATGAGTGAATTTCTGGCAGAAATAAACTGGAGTCCTTTATGGATTTCACTGAAAACAGGTTTCGCGGCTACTGTGATCGCGTTCTTTCTGGGGATATTCTTTGCGAGACTGGTAATGAAGATGAAACCTGTTTCCAGAGGCATACTGGATGGTATCCTGACCATGCCTCTGGTACTTCCCCCAACAGTGGCCGGTTTCATTCTGCTTTTGCTGTTCAGTCTGAGACGTCCGTTCGGGGCATTTCTGCTGGATAATTTTGATATTAAGATCGTACAGACCTGGAAGGGCTGCGTGATCGCAGCATCTGTAATTGCGTTTCCGCTGATGTATCGAAATGCACGCGCTGCATTTGAACAGGTGGATGTGAATCTGATCGCAGCAGGCAAGACACTTGGCATGAGTGACAGAAGAATCTTCTGGACAGTTGTCATGCCGACAGCAGGACCCGGAATCGCATCCGGTACAGTCCTTGCCTTTGCCAGAGCAATCGGAGAATACGGTGCTACATCCATGCTCGCAGGAAACATTCTTGGCAAGACCAGAACCGTTTCCGTTGCCATTGCTTCGGAGACTGCGGCAGGAAATTATGGCATGGCCGGTTTCTGGGTAGTTGTGATCTTGATCATTTCATTTGTGATCGTTGCGGCGATCAATATCGTTTCCGGTAAGGGAATGAAGATGGGCAGGTGGATGTAATGGCAGTCAGTGTGGATATTGAGAAGAAACTTCATGGCTTCACTCTGAAAGTAAAGCTGGAGAGTGATGGTTCTCCAATGGGGATCCTTGGAGCATCCGGAAGCGGAAAAAGTATGACTCTGCGCTGTATTGCAGGAATCCAGACACCGGACTCAGGAAGAATTGTTGTAAATGATAAAGTTCTTTTTGATTCAGAAAAGAAAATCAATCTTAAACCGCAGGAGAGGAAGGTCGGCTATCTTTTTCAGAACTATGCACTTTTTCCTACCATGACTGTAGAGAAGAATATCGCATGCGGATACAGAGGGGATAAGAAACATCTTAAGGCAAAAGTGGCAGATTACATAGAGCGCTATCAGCTTAACGGGCTGGAGAAACGTTATCCGGGACAGCTTTCCGGAGGTCAGCAGCAGCGTGTCGCATTGGCACGAATGATGATCGGAGAACCGGAAGTCATCCTTCTGGATGAACCGTTCTCAGCACTGGATGGATATCTGAAAGATATCATGCAGCGTGATATGCAGAACTTTCTTAATGAGTACACAGGTGATATGATTCTGGTCACTCACAGCCGTGATGAGGCTTACAAGTTCTGCGGACATCTGACAATTCTGGACAGCGGTCAGGCACTTACTACAGGAGAAACCAAGAAACTCTTTGAACGACCCGGTATTCTGCAGGCGGCCAGACTGACAGGGTGTAAAAATTTCTCAACTGTACAGAAAATGGGAAAACACAGTATTTATGCAGTGGACTGGGATCTGATGCTGCAGACCAAAGATGTGGTGCCGGATGATGTTACGCATGTGGGAATCCGCGGTCACTGGATGAAAGGTGCATCTGAAGGCGGAGAGAACCACATGGAAGTGGAAGTTATGGAATATATTGAAACGACCTTTGAACATCAGTATTTACTGAAGAACAAGAAAGGCGGAGACTGTCAGCCGGTCTGGTGGATGTGTCCCAAAGGAAATTTTGAGGAAGATCCGCATGCAAAAGTTCCGAAATATATTCATTTTCCGGAAGAGCATCTGATGCTGCTGAAAGAAACGAAATAGAATATATAAGAAATAATAAAAAGCGTTGTATTTTCAACAGAGATTTCTGGTGAAGATATAACGCTTTTTTAACCGAATCAAGTAAGTCCCTGCGGAGCAGTTATTCGATGTAGAATCGCGTAGCCACGTAGCTGTAAGAGTCTGCCGGTTTGATCACGCAGATGGATGTTATCAAATTGTCTGAGAAATCTATGACGGATGATTCTTAGAATATTTTATGTAGTCCACAACCATCATCGCCAGTTTAAATGTCAGTGCATCTTCAAACGCGCGGATATCCAGTCCGAATTTTCTCTGGAGTTTTTCGAAACGGTACACCAGAGTATTTCTGTGTACATAAAGCTGTCTGGAAGTCTCGGAGAGATTCAGGTTATTTTCAAAGAAGGTACGGATGGTGATCAGGGTTTCTTCGTCAATAGAATCCAGAGTTTCCTCTTTGAAGATCTCGTCGATAAACATTTCACATATGGAAACAGGAAGCTGGTAGATCAGTCTGCCGATTCCAAGCTGGTTATATCCGAATACATTTTTATCTGCGTAGAAAATCTTGCCTACTTCAAGGGCTGTATGTGCTTCCTTGTATGCGTCTGGAAGCCTGGAAATATCCTCTGCCAGATTACTGTATGCAACCCATGCGGAAGTCATTGCTTCTGTATTTAACATATCTACAAGCATATATGCAATTGATTCCAGATCCTCATAAGTTTCTGTAGACTGTAATTCTCTGATGATGATAATCCCTGTATCATCAATAGCTGTGATGAAATCTCTGGTACGGGCAGAGAAAATATTCCGGATCGTAGCGAGAGCGTTCTCATCCTTGGTCTGTTTGGTTTCCACAAGAAATACGGCACGCTGAACAGAAGTTGCAATGTGCAGTTTCTTGGCGCGGTTAAAGGCATCTACATCGGAATAACTACCAAGGAGAAGATTCTGCATAAAGGTATTCTTGTCGCTTTTCTCTGCATAGGCAGCCAGGAGACTCTGTACCTGGCATACGGCCAGCTCTCCGATGGTAGCAGTACTTTCTGCTTTTCCCCATACGATCAGAATATAGGAGATGGAATGGTTCTCCATGATCTTATACAGGCAGCAGCTTGTATTGGAAACACACAGGGCACTGCTTTGGCGAAATTCTTCCAGTTTTGATTCTGCAGGAAGTTTTTTATCACAGGTAGAGAGAAAGATATGGTTATCAGAATCCAGCAGACAGAAATCAATCTGGCTGATATTCTTCCAGTCTGTCAGGCATTTCTGTAAAATCTGTTGTATTTTCATTAGGTCAATCCTTTCTTTTGGGATATGAGTCAGCTTATAGCAATCCCTGCAAATTGTCTGATCGAAGTAATCAGGCAGCCAATTCTATATTATAACATAAAAACCCGGGGAAAACTCCCCGGGTTTATTAAAGATTCCTGAAAATTAGTTGCAGATTGTAAGTTCTGTTTCTTTATCAAAGAAATGAGATTTTTCCATATCGAATGCGAATTTGATCGGATCACCGGTCTTAGCTGTTGTACGAGGATCAACTCGTGCTGTAACCTGAGTTCCGTTTACATCGAAGTATAAGAATACTTCAGCTCCGAGAAGCTCGTAAACTTTAACTACGGATGTCATCGGTGCGCTTGGAGAAGCTTCGATGAACATCTGGGAATCATGGATATCTTCCGGACGGATACCGAGAACAACTGTTTTACCTACATAGCCGCCATCTTTAAGAGCTTTTGCTTTAGCAGCCGGGATAGCCAGTTCATGCTCGCCAACTTTAGCGATAAGGTTGCCGCCTTTTTCGGAGATAACAGCGTCAAGGAAGTTCATCTGCGGAGATCCCATGAATCCTGCAACGAATAAGTTGCCTGGTTTCTGATACAGGTTCTGTGGTGTATCTACCTGCTGAACAACACCGTCTTTCATAACAACGATTCTGGTACCAAGAGTCATAGCCTCTGTCTGGTCATGTGTTACATAGATGATTGTAGCACCCAGTCTCTGGTGGATCTTGGAAATCTCGATACGCATCTGTACACGAAGTTTAGCATCCAGGTTGGAAAGAGGCTCATCCATAAGGAATACCTTAGGATTACGTACGATAGCACGTCCCATAGCAACACGCTGTCTCTGACCACCGGAAAGAGCCTTCGGTTTACGATCAAGAAGTTTCTCAAGGTCAAGGATTCTTGCAGCTTCACGAACTGCTTTATCAATCTGATCTTTCGGAACTTTACGAAGCTTCAGTCCGAATGCCATGTTATCATATACGGTCATATGAGGATACAGAGCGTAGTTCTGGAATACCATCGCGATATCTCTGTCCTTAGGCTCTACATCGTTAACCACTCTGTCACCGATCTTCAGTTCACCGGAAGAGATATCTTCCAGACCAGCGATCATACGAAGGGTAGTGGACTTACCACAACCTGAAGGGCCTACGAAAATGATAAACTCTTTATCTGCGATCTCGAGGTTGAAGTTTTTAACAGCCTCAAAACCATTGGGGTACACTTTGCAAATGTTCTTTAAAGATAAGCTTGCCATTATTTTGCCTCCCTGAAAATTTAATCTCGAGCTTTCTCGATTGAATCTAGATCTAGTATACCGAAAATACCTGATTTTGGCTATACCAGTATTCCACAAACTTTTTGGAGATGCTTGTGGAATCTGCCAAAAAAGATTTTAACTCCAAAAGCTCATCAGCGTTTTGAACAAAACGTATCGTTTCTATCTATGCACTTTGCCAAAGCACTGTCTGGTTAAATCTGATTTTCGGTTTCAACAGCATCTGTTTCTGTCTTGTTTTCTGCGGATTCTGCTGTTTTTGCCGCTGCTTCCGCTTCCAGTGCCGCCTGCTTTGCCTGTTCTTCCTCTACGATAAAGGACAGGGGAGCCAGGTTCTCGCCATCCTGTACCTGTTCTTCAGGCTCAAAGCGTTTGAAGATCCCGACATACAGCAGACTGCTGAAATATGCGACTGCAGGGACTCCAAGAAGGAACAGAAACGGCAGAGCCTGGATCGTTACCAGTAATAAAGCAACCGGAATCAGATGGATGATCACGATCAGAACGCTCTTAGGCAGGTTCATAAAGCTGATCAGGAACGCGTTCCGGAAGGTATTTTTTACAGTGTTGTCAAATCTGGACAAAACCGGGAAAATATAAAGGCCGGTCAGCAGCAGGAGGAAGGATACGATAAACAGCACCGTTTTCATGATCTTTGCACTGCTTCCTGTCATCATCACCAGCGTGACTCTCCAGTCCACTGCGATAATCGCAATCACAACGAGCATAATCAGCCAGATGATCGTCGCCTGCTTAAAATTCTCTTTAAAGGACTTAAAATATCCTTTTATGATATACGGGTCATCCCCTCTCGCCATTTTGATCGTCACATAATACAGTGCCGTAATCGCCGCCCCTGCCGTAAAAATCGGAATACAGCAGATGATTGTCAGCACGTTCAGGATCATCAGGTTGGCAACCTTACTCAAAAAGACCATGACCGGGCTGTCCAGGTTAAAAAGCTTCATTCATACATTCCTCTCTTCTCTTGTTGTCAAAATTTATCAAAAACCGTTCGTGCGGTTTTAGATCATTTTTTAGCTGTCTATATCAGGAAAATCTGGCGTCAGTTTTTCCCTTTCTGGAAAACATGGTTCAGGAAATCGATCACGCTCTGCTTCAGGTCCTGCCAGAAATGCTGCGCTGTGTTAGCTGCAATCGCTTTGGCAGTCTCCATCACAGTCTCTTTTGCAGGCTCGATCAGCTGTTCCTGAATCGTCTCGCCGAGAGGACCTGCAAGCTGCTCCTGCAGCGCATCCGAAAGGTTTTCTACCAGCGTATCACCGTAGCTTTCATACATTTTCTGTGCAAGCGCAATGACCGTCTCATGGTTTAAGCCGATCCCGTTTAACTGCTGCAACGCAGAAGCAAGCGTCGTTCTCGTGCTCTCGTCAAGGGAAACGCCGAACTCCTTTTCTCCCTCGCTGATCGCAGCTTTGATATCCTCTGCGTTATCCAGCTCGCCTGCGTCCCACTTTTCTTTTACAAAATCCAGCAGCTTTGCAAAATCCTCATCGCTGATGGATTTGGCGGGCTCTGTCTCTGTCTGCGGCTGTTCCTGCATCTGCGCACTCTCCGCCGTCTGTCCCGGCGCTGCACAGACCGGTACAGCGATGCTGGATACTGCAATCGCCGTCGATAACATCATTGCTGCAATCCCTGTTTTCTTCATATTCTCCTCGCATTCTGCCGCTTAAGCGACAAATGAAACCTAAAACTGCATTTTCTAAAAACTCTGTCCAGCCACCCGGGCTGTATTTAAAATCCATTTTAAAAGGTCTGCATCCACCTCTTCCCGGCCGATTTCATTGACCAGCTCGTGACGCATACCGGGATATAATTTGCATTCTACCTGTGTCATCCCGCTGTTTTTAAAGCTTTCTGCAACCTCCAGAACCGCTTTGCCATAGCTGCCGACCGGATCCTCCTGTCCTGCGACAAACAGAACCGGAAGCTCTTTGGGAATTTTATGAATGCTTTCCGGGTCGTGAAGCCTGCCGATCAGTTCAAACAGCGTCTCAAACCCGTTGACTGTAAAGACGAAGCCGCACTGCGGATCGTCCAGGTATTTTTGAACCTCTTTTTTGTCCCGGGACAGCCAATCCATGCTTCCAACGCCGTCTGTAATCTTTTTCTGATAGCTTCCAAATGCCATTTTGTCCAACAGACGGCTCACATGCGTATCCCCTAAAAAAGCCTTCTGAAGCTTCGTCACTGCTTTGGCTGCATTTAAAACCGCCTTCGGCTGCATACCGGTTCCCATCACGATCGCTCCGTCAATTCCGCTGCCGTAACGGCTCAGGTAATTGCGGAGGATGAAAGACCCCATGCTATGTCCCAATAACAGATACGGAACACCGGGGTACTGCTCCTGCACCATTTTTTTGAGACGATGAACATCCCGAACTACCACCGTCGCCGGATCATGCGCGCAGAAATAGCCGTAGATCCCGTTTTCCCCGACGCTCTTTCCGTGTCCCAGATGATCCTCCCCGGTCACCAGAATCCCCTGCCTGGTCAGTACGGAGGCCAGACGCTCATATCGTTCGATATATTCCGCCATACCGTGCACGATCTGCAGGATACAGACCGGTTTACCCTCCGGTATCCATTTTACTGCATGAATCTTCGTTTTACCATCTCTTGACAGGAAAAAAATTTCTTCTTTTTTCATATCCCGTTCCCCCGTTTCGTTTTCCCCTCTTTTCCCGGAAACAGCCGCATGCCTCCGTTTACAGACAGAGCCGCAGCAAGAAAAATCCTGCTGCTTTTTCACAGCAAATTCTCTTCTGCGGCCCTCACATTTTTATATTAACATTATATAAAGTTCCGGTCAACTCTAACCGTCAGCAGATCTCTGCTCCGGCAGGCATATTTTTCTCCGGTGTTACCAGCGCAAGATTGCCTTCGGCATCCTCTGCACACAGCAGCATGCCTTCCGACAGAACACCGGCGAGCTTTGCAGGCTTTAAGTTCACTAAAACCATAACCTTTTTGCCTACCATCTCTTCCGCCGTGTAATGTGCGCGGATTCCGGAAACGATCTGTTTTACTTCTTTCCCGATTTTTACCTGGGAGCAGAGAAGCTTTTTAGACTTCGGAACCGGTTCGCATTTGATGATTTCGCCAACCGCGAACTGCATCTTTTCGAAATCTTCAAAGGTGATCTCCGGCTTTTTCGTCAGCTCCATCACGTCCTCTTCTTTTTCTTCCTCAGCCTCTTCCGCCAGTGCCTTACGCGCCTCAAACATCGCTGCTGCCTTTTCCAGAACTTCCTTTACATCCAGTCTTGCGAACAGGATTTCCGGTTTCTCTGTAACTTTGCTGCCGGATATATAGCCGCCGAAGGTCGTGCATTCTTCGAAGCTGCGCAGGGAAGTATTGAGCTGGGCTGCGATCTTTTCCGCAGTGCCCGGCATATAAGGCTCCAGCAGGGACGCACCGATTACAATGCTCTCTGTCAGGTTATACAATACGGTAGCAAGACGGTCTGCTTTTGCAGGGTCTTTTGCCAGTACCCACGGTTCTGTCTCATCGATATATTTGTTGCAGCGCTTGAACAGCGTAAAAATATCGGTGATCGCGTCTGCGACTCTCCAGCCTTCCATCTTTGCCGCAACCTTATCGTAGGTTCCGGTTACAACTGCTTTCAGATCCTCATCAACTGCCTCTGCTGCGCCCTTATCCGCTACAACGCCGCCGAAATACTTGTTGCTCATGGAAATCGTACGATTTACCAGGTTGCCCAGCGTATTGGCGAGATCGGAATTTAACCGTTCCACCATCAGCTCCCAGCTGATTACGCCATCATTTTCAAACGGCATCTCATGCAGTACGAAATAGCGGACTGCGTCAACGCCGAAGAAATCTACCAGATCATCCGCATACAGCACGTTTCCTTTGGATTTGCTCATCTTGCCATCACCCTGCAGCAGCCAGGGATGACCGAATACCTGCTTGGGCAGGGGCTCATTCAATGCCATCAGGAAAATCGGCCAGTAAATTGTATGGAAACGGATAATGTCTTTACCGATCAGATGCAGGTCTGCAGGCCAGAGTTTGTTAAACTGTTCTGTGCTTTCGCCATCGCAGTCGTAGCCGATTCCTGTAATATAGTTTGTAAGGGCATCAAGCCATACATATACTACGTGTTTCGGATCAAAGTCTACCGGAATTCCCCATTTGAAGGAAGTTCTGGATACACAGAGATCCTGAAGTCCCGGGAGAAGGAAGTTGTTCATCATCTCATTTTTACGGGATTCCGGCTGGATGAAATCCGGATGTGTATTGATGTAGTCGATAAGTTTGTCAGCATATTTGCTCATTTTGAAGAAGTATGCTTCTTCTTTTGCAGGTACACATGGGCGGCCGCAGTCCGGACATTTGCCGTCTACAAGCTGGGATTCTGTAAAGAAAGATTCACATGGTGTACAATACATTCCTTCGTAGTGTCCTTTGTAGATGTCGCCTTTTGCGTACATTTTTTTGAAGATTTTTTTGACCTGTTTTTCGTGGTCTTCATCTGTGGTACGGATGAATTTGTCGTAGGATGTGTTCATCAGATCCCAGATTCTTTTGATCTCACCGGATACGTTGTCTACGAATTCTTTTGGGGTGATTCCGGCTTCTTCGGCTTTTAATTCGATTTTCTGACCATGTTCATCGGTTCCTGTCTGGAAGAATACGTCATAGCCCTGCTGACGTTTGTAGCGTGCGATGGCATCGGCAAGGACGATTTCGTAGGTGTTACCGATATGAGGTTTGCCGGATGTGTAGGCGATGGCGGTGGTGATGTAGTATTTCTGTTTTTCCATGGGTTGTTGTCTCCTTTTTTAATGTGGACGCCCGGGAAATTATTTCTCTTTCTATGCGGTTTCGGGATCTAGTAACTCTAAGTGTCTGAAAATCTGCTAAAAGCATTCTCAAAAATCTCAAACTCGCTTCGCTCAGACAGTGAGATTTTTGTTCATAACGCAG